>Ga0272442_10001646_pt1 | contig 33409 bp, 26 predicted proteins | sample SSMForm2O_FD_200262 | JGI IMG/M metagenome (GOLD analysis project Ga0272442, IMG submission 200262) | Marine sediment archaeal communities from Little Sippewissett salt marsh, Falmouth, MA, United States - SSM-Form-2O | ecosystem: Environmental > Aquatic > Marine > Wetlands > Sediment ... | reverse complement strand
AATAAAAGTTTCGACCCTGGGATCGAGCCTGTTAATCCGGTCAGGAGCGAGTTTGACCACACGGTGAACCGGGGGCATAAGGCCGGTAAAGATAGACATGTGAGCTGGTGTGGTGATTGGGGACGGTGAAAAGGCATTTGTAAAAAGCAATGCTTCTGAAGCAAAAGCGTCTATGTTGGGACTCGTATTTTTATCATAACCGTAGCAGCCGAGGTGATCGGCACGCAGTGTGTCTATGGACATCATGATGATGTCAGGCATGGAACTGCTGGATATGTTCTGCTGTTTGCTGAATACAAGAACAAATGCAATTATCAGTGCAGTAATCAGCATAACGGCTGTTCCGCTGATGACTGCCATCCGTTTTGAATATTTCGGTATTCTCATATGCATATTAACAGACGGATCAAATTAAAAATAACTGGTTACAACCCAGTATGCGCAGTATGCTGTTACCTCTGCCTTATTATACATCCGACTTCTAATTTTATTGAATACTGTTTTTCTGTTTATTCTACTGATAACGGCCAGTCGCATCAGATTTGCGGCAACTGTCAATGCAACAAGTATCAATTGTTCCAATTCGTGAGATATTAGAAGCACGATTATATTGAATATCGCATGGTACGCGAACGAGATGTAAATCAGTTTTTTTGTCTTTCCCATTCCCAGCAGGTTCGCGACTGTTGTATGTCCACATATCCTGTCCTTTTCTGCATGATCCATCTGGTGCACAAGTTCATTCAGCAGAAAAGCAAATCCGACCGCGTTGGCCATTATGGCGAAGTCTATGCCTGCTCTGCCTTTCACAAAATAACCTGCCGAAAATATGCAGACGGCCCATGCGATGTTTCCAACGGTTCCGCCGATTTTCCAGTTTCTTATTCTCAGGGGTGGTGCTGCATAAGCCCATACCGTAAGCAGGAAAGCGACACTGAACGCAGTTGAAGCAGTTGATAAGCCGGCCGGAACAAGCAGAATAAGCGACAGCAGAAGAGGAATCTTTACAAGAAGCAGCGTGCTTTTTTTTGAGACATCGCGTTCTTCTGCAAGGGCGTTTTTTTCCCCTTCGATAATGGCATCGTAGTAATCGTTGACCACTCTGGCGTAGCACAGCATAAAGAGCGCAATAATGAGAAAAAGAATACCGACCAGGGAAAATGCATCGGTCAGGTCTCCCCTGCTTCCGGAGATTATGCCCATCAACGGCAGGCCGGAGGCCATAACCCAGTCCCTGCGGTAATAGGTCCTGGCCAGTCCCATTATAATCCTATTTTCCTCTTTTCCATTTGTAGTGTTTTGCAGGACATATCACGTAGTCGACATATCCATACAGCATTGACGGAATTTCCAGAGCGACTGCAGTCATGAGATCTTTAAATCCGTGCTCGGAAGCCGAGCTTCTCATGGCCCGGGCTATTTCTGTCAGGGAGGTCGTGGGTACCTGATAACCGGTGCGATTTTTGAGTTCAAGGTGACCGCACCAGATCCTGCGTCTCTGATAAAACAGCGCCTGATAGGATGTGGGTGGAAAATTGTACACGACTGCTTCAGATTCATACTTTCCTGTGTAGCCGCGGGACCTGACCGCATGTGCTACCTGTTCCTCGTCTACGGAACCATCACCTATATCCATGGGTATATTCCTGAAGACGATAAGTTCTCCGAACTTGGGATGATGTCTGGATATCCTGTGATGAAGGTCCCACATTACACGCGCGACTCTCTGCATGGGCGTTTCTGAATTACTTTTTACGGAAGGGATTACCTTTACTCCCACAATGCCGCATTCCGGGTCATTGAAGTTCAGAACCATTTTTTCCAGGCAGACTCCGTCCAGAATAATGTCCGCACTGGCTACGACCATTGCATCGTAGCCAGTGTGATTTGTGATGAATTCTCTTACACGGGAGACCTTGCCCTGTCTCTCAGGATGCTCGATAACTCTGATCCTGGAATTACTTTTCGCAAGACGTTTTGCCACCTGAATCGTGTCGTCAGTGCAGCCATCAGCGTAAATGACTATTTTCTTTATGCGCTCATAGATTGTCTGCCCGCAGATGGATTCAATACAGAGTGGGAGGGTTTCTTCCTCATTGTATGCAAAAATACCTACGATTATATTCATGACACACCAGCTGTTTCGGCATTGTTAATCAGGGTGTTTTTCCGGATCCTCGCTGACATCATGAAATTATGGCACATTTCGCACCTGAAGTATATTGGGATTGATAATTGTCTGGTTTTGTTTATTTTCATTAACTTACCTGTGGAGAATGAATAATTGAGCATATATAATGAGTCTATGCCAATAGGGGATATGGTTTGAAAGGTTTTTTAGAGGGAGGTAAAAAATGAGATGTATTACAAAAATACTGAAATTCTCTTTGTTGGCGCTTTTTTTAACGATTCCGGTTTCTTCCATGGCTCTGGGCGCGCGCGGCACTTTGCAGAAATTCAATGCACAGGCCCAGAACCTGCTGAAGAAGAACCCTGAAAAACAGAAGACAAAAGTGGCAAGGCTGGTGGGCAGGCTCCTTGACTATGACGAGCTTGCCCAGTCGTCGCTGGGAAAGCACTGGAAGGACAGGACAGCGCCTGAGCAGAAGGAGTTTGTCCGGACGCTCAGGGATCTTATTGAACAGAACTACATTGATCAGCTCAAGGATCAGGTGGATTACGATATTACGTATCATGACGAGGAGAAGCTGAAGGGCAACAGGGTGCAGGTGGGAACTACTCTCATCACGGGCAAACCACCGAGACAGACAGAGACAGAGGTTGTTTACGTCATGAAGCGCAAGGGAGGCGAATGGGTCGTAATCGACGTGATTACGGACGATGTAAGCCTCACGAGGAACTACAGATCCCAGTTCGGCAAGATCATATCTGAAAAGGGATACGGCGAGCTTATCGCAAAGATGAAGAAGAAACTGAATGACAAGTAACCGGCCTGTACGCGCTGACTCCCCCTGAATCCCTGATCCATTCATCAGCACATTAATGAAATAAACCCGCAGCTTCGGTTGTTATCTCTTCTGAATACCGGAGGAAACCATGAATATTACAAGATATCGAAATATAATCCTGAAACTGGCGGGCCTGCTGCTGGCGGCAGCATTACTTGGTGCTGCATGCGGAGCAGCCGGGACTTCCGGCAGATCGGAAAGTTCAAGTAAAGCACCGGCATCCCCCCTGGTTTACGATCCGCGCGTAAGTTATGCGCCACTGGTGGAGAAGCTGAGCGGCAACGTGGTGAACATTTTTACCACCCAGAAGATAAAGGTGCAGGGGATGTTTCCGTTTTTCAATTTCGGGGACAGGAATGATCCGTTCGAGCAGTTTTTCAGACCTTTCAGGCGGCAGCAGGAACCAAGGGAAATTGAACAGCACAGCCTGGGTTCAGGATTCATCATTTCAGAGAACGGGCAGGTTGTAACGAATCATCACGTGGTGGCCAAGGCAAATGAAATAAAGGTCAGGCTGGCGGATGGAAAGGAAGTTGATGCGGAAGTTGTAGGAAGTGACGAGCGTACGGACGTGGCTCTTATTCAGCTGAAGAATGCGAAAAATCTCAAGCCCGCCGTCATGGGTTCATCGGATAAGCTCAAGGTCGGCGACGTGGTAGTCGCCATCGGTAATCCGTTCGGCCTGGGCAATACCGTGACCACGGGCATTGTCAGCGCCAAGGGAAGGGTCATAGGCGCGGGGCCTTACGACGATTTTATACAGACCGATGCTTCGATAAATCCGGGGAATTCCGGGGGACCCCTGTTCAACCTTAAGGGTGAAGTCGTGGGTATTAACACTGCCATTGTGCGTCATGGACAGGGAATAGGATTTGCGATTCCCGTCGACATGGCCAACCGCGTGATCGAGGATCTTCTGTCAAAGGGACGCGTCATAAGGGGCTGGCTTGGTGTCGGCATACAGTCGATGGACGATACCATGGCCGGCATGTTCGGTCTGAAGGAAACTTCAGGCGCTCTGGTCAACCAGGTGTTTGAAGATTCTCCGGCGCAGAAGGCGGGAATGAAGTCGGGTGATGTCATTGTGTCTGTTCAGGGTGAAAAGATAAAGGATGCGCGGGATCTTGCCGCAACAATAGCGTCCCGGAAACCCGGGTCTGAGGTAAAAGTGAAGATCATACGCGAAGGCAGGAAGAAAACCCTGAAAGTCATTATTGGACAGATGGAGGACGATACAGCCGCAGTAAAGCCGGCCGTATCCAACGAGGAAAGCAATGCCGCCGCAAAGCTTGGAATTGAAGTAAGAGACCCCGCTGCAGCAGACAGAGCCCCCGGGGGAGCAGGTACGGGTACAGGCGTCATTGTCACCCGGGTGGACAGGTCAGGGCCGGCAGCACAGGTGATAAGGAGCGGGGATATTATTCTGGAGGTAAACCGGAACAACGTGGACTCGGTGGATTCATTCATGAAGCAAATGAGCCGTGCTGATTCCGGCGATGACGTGTTGTTCAAGATCAGGCGGGGGGACTCTGTCATGTATATTGCGGTGCGCGTTCCCTGATCATCATCCGCATATAATCCCAATGTACTGAAAACCGGCATGTTCGGCAGTTTCCCGGGCGTTGTTACAGATTCTTCTGTCTTTACATATCAAGCCAATGGGGGTAGTCTTTTTCAGGGTTCAATACAGATACTGCAGGTTTGTGTGTTAATGCGTGTGTGGCATTATGCAGGTAGAGGCATCGTCTGATGAAGGATAAAGACAGGACAAAAGAGCAGCTTATTGAGGAAATTGAGAAGCTGCGAAGATGCATAGAGGATCTGGAGTCAGTTGATGCTGATCAGGAGATAACAGAGCAGGCTCTCAGGCAGAGCGAGGAACGGTACCGGAAACTGGTGGAAAACACAAAGGACGTGGTTTATTCCACGGATCAGCATGGAGCCCTGACATATATATCCCCGCAGGTAGAGCGTTATGGATACTCTCCCGGTGAACTTATTGGCCGAAGTCTGATGGAGTTTATCGCACCTGAAGATCTTCAACCCGTTATGGAGGCCTTTGCGAACTCCATGAGCGCGGGAACAGAGGTGCCTATTCAGCTCAGGATAGTGGGCAGGGAAGGCAGAAAGCATTGGATTGAAGAGGACGGCAGGGTTCAGAGCGACGAGGACGGGAATTACACCGGCGTGACAGGAGTGCTGCGCAATATTGAGGAAAGAAAGGAAGCGGAACGGGCATTAAGGGAGTCAGAGGCCAAGTACCTGAGCTTGGTGGAAAACAGCAAGGATACCATAATTATACACCAGGACGGAGTGGTAAGATTCGTCAATGCAGCAGTATTCGAGCTTTCCGGCTACACAAGCGACGAAATTATCGGGAAAAACATCATACGTTTCGTGGCACCCGAATATCAGGCTTTTGTTACGAAGAGATACGCAGCGCGTGCCGCGGGCATGGAAGTTCCCGCGATTTACGAGATTGATCTTGTCAGGAAAGACGGATCAATCGTGCCTGTGGAGATCAATGCATCGATTATTGATTACCAGGGGGTTTCTTCGGCCCTGGTATTTATAAGAGACATCACCGAGCGCAGGCAGGCCGAGATTGCACTGCGTGCCAGTGAAAAGAAGTTCAGGATGGTATTCGAGAATGCCAGTGACGAGATATCAATTCTCGATGCTGATGGAATTATAATAAGTGTAAACAGCAAGGTAATGGATCTGTTCGGATATTCTCCCGGAGAAGTGACAGGCAGAAATATTGCGGAGCTGGGCCTGTTCGAGCCGGAGGATGTTGAGGGAATACTCAATCAGTTTCGTGATGTCATTCAGGGAGAAGAACCGAAACTGAGGGAAATAAAGGCACACCGCAAGGATGGGAGTACAGTATTTGTAGAGGCCAGCGGCAACATAATAAGGGGAAATGACGAAGAAGTCAGGATAGTTGCCATTATACGCAATGTCACGCAGCGCAGGCTCATGCAGGATGAACAGAGGAGACTCAGCATTGAAATCGAGGCAAAGAACCGCGAGCTGGAGCAGATAATAAACATTGCTTCTCATGACCTGAGATCCCCCCTTGTCAATATTCAGGGGTTTGGAAGGGAGCTTGAACGGTCTGTCAAACGACTGATGGAAATCATGAAACAGGATATTATTCCAGAAGAAATAAGAGCCGATGTACGGCCCGTGCTTGATAATGATGTTCCGGAATCACTTGGATATATTGAAAAGAGCGTCCATAAGATGGATTCGCTGCTCAAGGGACTCTTAAGCCTGTCCAGGCTGGGACGCGCTTCCATGTCCATTGCGAATCTCGACATGAATGCCATTCTTGGCGAAATAGTCGATTCCTTCGAGTTTCGAATCAAGGAGACCGGGGCTGTATTTGATATCGGCACGCTTCCATTCTGCCGGGGCGATGAGGTTCAGATCTACCAGGTTTTTTCCAATCTGGTTGACAATGCCCTTAAGTATCTTGACCCGGACAGGGATGGTGTCATCCGAATCGGCGGGAAAAGGGAAAAAGCCTTCTCGATCTATTATGTCGAGGACAACGGCATAGGAATACAGCAGGGAAATCTCGAAAGGATTTTTGAGATTTTTCATCAGCTGGACCCGGATTCGGGCAACGGAGAGGGTCTTGGTCTGGCCATTGTAAAAAGAATTCTGGCCAGGCACGATGGCGGAATCAGGGTCGAATCAGAACCCGGAAAAGGCAGCAGGTTTGAAGTGTCGTTGCCCGTGGGGAGTACAGGATGAATAGCAACTCTGCCGGACAGATGGATAATGTTTTTCGTGAAAACATAATTGTTGTGGATGACAATGAGAATCTCAATCAGCTTGTTTGCAGGATGCTTGAGCGGGAGGGTTTCAATACCGAGTCTGCGCATACGGGAGCCGAGGCGGTTGAGAAAATAATAAACAGTTCCGACAGCCTCGTGCTCCTGGATTACAAGCTGAGGAACACTGATGCCCCGGAAGTAATAAGATCAGTCAGAGAAAAGGGCATAAGTGCAAGCTACATAATAATGACGGGTTTCAGTAATCATTCCATAACGGACGATATGCGTGCTTTAGGAGTAATTGACTGCATACACAAGGAAGGCGCTTTTCTTGATCGTCTCCCGGATATTGTCAGAAAGGCCCTAAAAAAAAAGCCCTGAATGGGCATGTAACAGCGGGGATATTTGCGCTTGCGCATCCGGCGCTGTTTCTGTGTTTGTAACCGACTGTAATTACGAGGTATTATCGAAGACAAATGTCCGCCTCCGGACAACATGACAGATATTACACTAATTGGACAGTTTTTATTAAATGTATATTGCTGAAAGCGGCTGGTAAAGGTAGTGATAAGTACGGTTCGTGATTACATATAGGCACCCATCGTATCTTCAGTAAAATAATTTGAATTTACTTCGTTTTCCTTGGCTTTCAATCACAATTTTCTATATAATATCTGCGGGTTTAAGGGCACAGGAGAAAAATGACAAACAGCAGTTCAGACCAGCCGGTTCGACCAAGCCAGATTCCTGTAGACGGCAGATACGACGCTGACAATATCCAGGTGCTGAAAGGTCTTGATGCGGTTCGCAAACGCCCGGGTATGTACATAGGAAACGTTGAGTCAGGAGAAGGCCTCCACCATATGGTTTTTGAAGTCGTCGACAACAGTATTGACGAACACCTTGCAGGTTTCTGCAATACAATCAAGGTAACTGTTCATTTCGATAACTCGGTTACAATAGAGGACGACGGCCGGGGAATTCCCGTAGAGATGCACACGGAGGAAAAGAGGAGCGCGGTTGAAGTCGTGATGACGACGCTGCACTCAGGTGGCAAATTTGATGATGCGTCATACAAGTATTCAGGTGGTCTTCACGGTGTGGGTGTTTCGGTTGTAAATGCCTTAAGCGAATATCTCAAGCTGGAGATCAGGCGCGATGAGCAGGTGTGGTACCAGGAATACGCAAAGGGCGTTCCCGTAAAACCTCTTGAGCCCATGGGTTCTACGAAACGCATGGGAACCAAGATAAGGTTCCGTCCGGATGAGGAAGTTTTTCCCTCGATCGAGTTCTCGTACGAGGTTCTCAGCCACAGGCTTCGTGACCTTTCATTTCTGAACGCAGGCGTGCGTATCATTCTCGTCGACGAAAGAAAGTCACGGAGTCAGGAGTACCACTACGAGGGAGGAATAAAATCTTTTGTGAAGCATCTGAACAGGACCAAGGAAGTAGTCCATCAGGATGTGCTGTTCATTTCGGATATCAGGGACGACATTTACGTGGATGTCGCCCTTCAGTGGAGCGATTCCTACCAGGAAAATATATTCTGTTATACCAATGCTATTTACAACAGGGACGGTGGTACGCACCTGACCGGGCTCAGAGCAGGACTGACGCGTACTCTTAACAGCTATGCTTTTAACGAGAAACTCATCAAGGAAGGCAAGGCAGGCCTGAGCGGAGAGGACGTGAGAGAGGGGCTCACGGCAGTCGTGAGCGTTAAACACCCGGAGCCTGCATTCAATAACCAGCCCAAGGAAAAGCTCATCAACAACGAAATCAAGGGCGTTGTTGAGGGCATAGTTGTTGAAAGACTCGGTCGTTATTTCGAGGAGAATCCACAGGTTGCAAAGCTGATAGTGGAGAAGGGTCTTCTTGCATCCAGGGCGCGTGAGGCGGCCCGCAAGGCCAGGGACATGGTTGCCCGCAAGGGAGTGCTCGACGCCGCCAGTCTTCCGGGGAAGCTGGCCGACTGCCAGTCCAGGGATCCGGTCGAATGCGAAATCTACATCGTCGAGGGAGACAGTGCGGGTGGGTCCGCCAAGCAGGGCAGGGACCGGCGTTTTCAGGCCATACTGCCCCTGAGGGGAAAGATCCTCAATGTTGAGAAAGCAAGGTTCGACAAGATGCTTTCATCTGTTGAACTCAGTACGCTCATAACCGCCATGGGCACGGGCATCGGCCATGACGTGTTTGATATTTCCAGACTCAGGTACCATAAGATCATAATTATGACAGACGCGGACGTGGATGGTTCGCATATCAGGACACTGCTTCTTACCTTTTTCTATAGGCATATGCCCCAGCTGATACAGTCCCGGAACCTGTATATCGCACAGCCTCCTCTTTACCGTATGAAAAGGGGAAAAAAAGACATCTATCTTCTGGATGAGAGCGAATACCATAACTTCCTGATCAGTGAAGGATCGAGAGCTTTCGTTCTTTCAAATGATGAGGATCTTCAGATCAAGGGGGAGCGCCTCAGAGAAGTTGTACACCTGATAGTTGCCAAGCGCAGCATGCTCGAACGAATGGGCAGATATCATGATCCCCTGGTGGTGGATGCGGTAGCTCGCGGAACGCATATGAACAAGGAACTGCTTTTCAGCGACGAGGAAGATGTGAAGGCTGCTGCAGAGGAGATAGCGTCGGGAATACGCGTTCAAAGAGGTATGAAAGTACAGTTCGAGACCAGGTATGACGAAGAGCACGCATGCTGGGCAGTTGAATACACTGCTTCCCTCAACGGAAGCACTAGAAGCGCGATAATAGACTGGGCTTTTCTGGATTCGCCGGAGCTGAGCGAGATCCGGCAGGTATGGAACAGGCTGGACGCACTCGGCAGGGGCCCCTTTTACCTCCTTGAGAATGGATCACGTATTGAGCTTGAGAGTCTGGCGGATGTCTGGAGTCATGTTGAAACGGCGGGCAGGAAGGGTCTGATCGTTCAGAGGTACAAAGGTCTTGGTGAAATGAATCCTGATCAACTCTGGGAAACCACCATGAATCCCGATACCAGACATATGAAGAGGGTCCGGATACAGGATGCTGCGGAAGCGGACATGATGTTCACCGTACTAATGGGAGACCAGGTCGAACCGAGACGCGATTTCATCGAACGCCATGCACTTGAGGCATCAAACCTGGATATTTGATACAGGATTATGATTTCAGTCTGGGCCATCTGGACAGCGGCCCTGATATCTTTATGAAACCCGACAGGGCGGCCAGCAGAACAAGCAGAAATCCTGCTGCTCTCAGGATTCGAAAAAAACTCCTGCCCCCCTTTTTCTGTTGTGCGAGCTTGTGCATGGCATCAGAGTGTTCAGGGTTTTTTTTCAGTACCTCTTCATATGCCGCTGATGCCGGAAGTTGCCTGTCCTGAAGTTCAAGTGCATCTATCCAGACGTAACAGGCTTCGAGTTCATCCTTCATGCCTGCGTCCGGCTGGATCGCGGCTGCAGAAAACAGCGCCTGACGGGCTGAATCCAGTTCTTTCTCTGATTCAAGATGTTGTGCCCACTGTCTGAAACAACCGGCCATGATGACTCGCTGATCACTGTCGGGATCCAGGTAAAGGGCTTCGCTGAAGAGTTTCTTCATTTTCTCGAAGTTCTCCTTTTTGAATTCCTCTTTTCCTCTTGCGAGCAAATCCCTGATTTCGGCCAGTCTCAATTCATCGTAATTCGAGTACAGTTTCCTGCTGAGCGTATCTGCGTTCCACGAAGGATCCGCGTCTTCGCCTGTAGTTAATCTGTAGGCATCCCTTAACTGCCATATGATGTTACGACCGTATCTGGCAATGGCCTCGCGTGCGGCTTTTCTTACAACCGCACAGGGATCGTCGGCAAAGTTCACTATAAGGGACATTGCATCGAAGTCACTTGTCATTGAAAGGGCAGTGATTACATCGGCAAGGAGCAGTCTGTTTTTTACCTGTACCATCCTGGCCGGACCTGAATAGCCGGCATCTTCCAGAATCTCATTTACAAAAGATTTCACGGATTCGTCTCTGCTGTTTTTTTCAAGAATGAGAGCGGGAAGTGCCCGCTCGCCTGCGGAATCAAGAACGCGTCTTATTTCCGGTCTGAAAGCACGGTTGCATCGGGAATTGAAATTCAGGAGAGTTCGATAAGCAGGTGTTTCAGAGGTTTTTGCAAGAGCCTGGATGATTATGACGGTACGAAGTGCCTTCTTATAAGCGGCTTTTAATCTCGCCTCCGGCTTTATTTTCAGAAGTTCCTTCTCGAGATTGAAGCCTCCCTTTGCACCGGATTCCCTGTGGGCGCTGAGCGCATCGAGAAGAACCCTTCGTACCGCATACGGGGTAAGGCATGTCGTTTTCATAAGCAGATCACTGAGCATGCCTGTGCTGGTAGGGGCTGAGGAATAAACCCTGTCAGCCGCGGCCGTTTTTTCTTCAGACGACATCGTGTCGATTGATTCTAACATCTGATTTAGAGCGGTCCGGGTCTCTGCATCCTGTCTACTGTTGTGAGGCGACGCATGCGCTGATCCCGATTCCCAGGAAACGAGCAGTATGCACAAGGCTGAAAATTTGCATAAACGGGACATCTGCAGGGATTATTTGTAACATCGAAGAGCATAAAAAACCAAACTCCTGCATTACATGAAGTGTGGCTGACAGACTACAGGTCTGTTGCAGCCGATTCACACGCAAGAGACTTTCAATGTTGGTTTCGTAATTACGGCAGTATTCAGTTAGCGGCCAAAGAAAGAACTCTGCACCTAAGTGCATGACATTGCAGAATAAAAATCGATCAAGAGGTGAGCGTCCCCGTGAGTGCCGGGGTTTTATTTTTTTTGTGCTTTTTTAAGGATCTGGCCCGTCAAGTGCAATGGATAAAAAGCGAGACCGGGCAGAATATCAGGAAAGGATGCTTCGTCTATTCTGCAGGGAGCAAGGAGGTAACAAAATGAGACACAAAATAACAATGACAGTAATATCAGCGCTTTTTATCATTTTTCTTTCACCTGCAGCTTCACTGAGTTCGTCCGAGTTCAGCCCGAACGAGGTCAGCAACCTTACGCAGGGGAGCATTGTCAGAAGGCCGATTTCGAACGGCAAGGGCAGCAAACTGGGTGGGACTTCATTCATACTTGTAGATGCGCCCCCAGTAAAGGTATGGAAAGCTCTTTTCAGTTTCAACAGGTATCCGGACATATTCCCCCGGACGATGAAAACGAGCGTGGTTGCCAGAAAACCGGGAAGCGTTCTTCTCGACATGGAGCAGGGTTCCTCGCTGATAGGTGTGAACTACTCACTCAGCGCCACCTATGACAGGGAGAAAATGGAGATAGTCTGCCGGATGGTCAGGTCAAGACCGCATGACCTCAGCGAAGTTCAGGGATTCTGGAGACTGATCCCCCAGAAGGACGGACGGACCCTGGTTGCTTACGGTGCCGTAATAGGCATTAACAGCGGCCTGATAAAGTACTGGGCGGGTGACGTAATCGAGCGCGGTCTTCTGAATGCCCCGCGTGACCTGAAAAAGTTTATCGAATCAGGTTCAATCTGAGTGCATGCCGCTTGATCGTATCCCGGACTAATCATATCCCAGATAGAATTTCAGAACCCTGCCGGCCGATTTCCTGTCGAATGGAATGTCCTTCAGTTCGTTTTTGTCGATGTTTTTTTTGGTATCAACCAGGAATTCCTTGAAATAGTTGCATTCCCGCTGAACCCTGGCCGACTTGTCCTTGTAAAGCGTGTCGCCTTCTCGCAGCCTTGCCAGTACTTCGAGCATGTCTTCTTCGCGATCGTATTTGAAGCGAATGAGAATGGGGTATGCCATGGAACGGAAATAACCCGCGAATTCACGCGCAAATTCCATTGAGCCGGTTTCAGACCAGCTGTCGGCCGTTGTCTTGCTCGTTGACAGCTTGGCAATAAAACCCTTTGTAACCTGGGTGAACATCCATGCGTCTCGCCTGTGACGTTCTCTCCTCCTGGTAACGGATTCTTCAGCTGAAAATATTTCTTTTATTACTTTTTCCGAACCCGGAATCCTTTCGATGAGCAGCAGGGCGGCCTCGTCATAAAAGGCGGCCAGGCTTTCGAGATCATCGTTTAGCATCCCGGTAAAATCATCTGACTGAATAAGGTCGGGCATGGGTGGAATCTCGAGATCATAGGCCCTGCGGGTCTCCAGTCGAAGCTGGAATCCCAGTGATGTGAAAATATTCCTCAGGTTTAGCAGATTTCGAGAGTTCTTGATAAGAATTGGATATCTCAACGTGATCTTGTTTGCGTCGATTTCCCGCACAATATCTGAAAAGGTATCCGCCATTGTCCTCGGTGCGTCCCTGATCATGTATATCCACAGTGACCGGGAGAGATGACGCACCAGCGCAAGTATAGCCACGGCTTCGTAGACTTTTTCTTCATCGGATGTATTCGTCGACAGAAGATCGAGAATGAGGTTTTTCAATTGAATGAACGTGGTGATGCACACATTCATGGGCACGCAGGCAGGGTCTCCTTCCAGGGAGGATAGCAGGTCGATGATGGACAGCGGCATCCTGGGCAGGATTTGATATGAACGTATTATGATGGGCGGAGGATTAAAGAATATCGACTGATCTATTTCACGTCTGAGTACCTTTCCGGCGTGCATGAAGCTCTTCAGGGAAACAACGCCTGTTTCTGATGCAGCATTGAGGAACGAACTCATGTCATGGAGAAATCCGGACAGGCGGTACAGATGAATGGACGGCTTGGGACGGTATACTTCGGACAGGTCCGGAATCGTCACGTTCTGCGAAAACATACGGTACATTGATTCTTCACTGTCCATATCTAACGTTTGAAGAAGTTCTTCCGAGAGTTCTGAGATCCGTTCGGATATGGATGCAAGCGCAGTCATCTGTATGTAAAAGTCGCTTTTTTTATCTATAAGGTTCCTGCCGGCCGAAGGATGGTTGGACGGGTTGGAAAAGGAGTACAGACCGTTCAGCAGCAATTCTATTCTGTTGGGTACCGTGTTTTTGTATTTAAGTCCGCTTTCTTCATACCAGCGGTTTTTTTCATCCGTGATCTCCGCATTGAGATAATCACTCCGCGTTGTAAGCAGACTCCTGATGCTGGAATCAACATCTGCCCGGTCCCGGGTGTTCATAACAGCGTCCTTTGAGGTTGCGACGGGGGTTTCCTGTTCAGATGTTCCCATGCTCTTCTGGTGGCTTCCCTTCCGCGTGGAGTACGGTTTAGCAGGCCCTTCTGCAGAAGAAAGGGCTCAATGACGTATTCAATCGTGTCTTTTGATTCCGAAAGTATCGAAGCCAGTGTTTCCAGTCCCACCGGTCCTCCGTCGAATTTGTCTACAAGAGTTTCGAGCAGACGCCTGTCCATCTCATCCAGTCCCAGTTCATCAACTCCCAGCTTTCCCAGGGCCGTCCGGGTAATTGACATGTCGATGCTTTTCATGCCGTTGACTTCTGCGAAATCCCTCACCCGCCTGAGGAGTCTGTTGACTACGCGCGGGGTTCCCCTTGAGCGGGTAGCGATTTCGAGAGCCGCATCATCGCTTATGTGTATGCCCATGATGCCGGCGGAACGCGTGGAAATCCGCGCCAGATCTTCAGGAGGATAGAAATCGAGTCTTATGTCTACACCGAAACGGCTCCGTAAAGGAGAGGTAAGCAGGCCGGTTCTGGTAGTGGCACCGATCAGCGTAAAGGGGTTCAATGGCAGCTTGTAAGTGGATGCATGTGGTCCTTCGCCTGCAACGATGTCAATCTCGTAGGATTCGAGTGCAGGATACAGGTTCTCTTCGACTATGGGATTGAGGCGGTGAATCTCATCGATAAAGAGCACATCGCGCTTTCCTACTTTCGAAAGAAGGGCTGCAAGTGCACCTTTATGCTCAATTGCAGGGCCGCTGCTTGAGTGGATGCCAACATCGAGCTCGGCTGCAAGGATGTGTGCCAGTGTTGTTTTGCCCAGCCCGGGTGGCCCGCAGAGGAGCACGTGATCAAGGGGCTCATTACGTTTTGTTGCGGCTTCAATAAACACGTTCAGATTTTCTCTGTGACGGTTCTGACCTATGAATTCATCCAGTGTCCCGGGACGCAGGGTGATGTCGTATTTCCTGTCCTCTTCCGCACTTTCAAGACCGATGTTCCTGAAGTTGTCGTCACTGGAATTCAAAAGGCTGCCTCCATAATCAGTCAATCATGGTCAGTGCAAGGCGAAGGAGTTTCTCAAAATCGGCATCCGGACCAGCATTTTTGCGTGCTTTTTTTACCGCGCTTTCTATAACCGACTGTTTGAAACCAAGGTTTTTAAGAGCGGCGAAGAGTTCGTCTCCCGTGACCGGGACCGAGCCGGCTGCTGCCGGCGCAATGCCCTCGAGATCCGAGAGCCTGTCTTTAAGTTCGAGGATGATGCGTTCGGCTGTCTTTTTCCCGATTCCCGGAACGGCCTTTATTTCAGCCACCCTTTCATGCACTACCGCTCCCACGAGCTCCGGACCCGGAAGATGTGAGAGTATCGAGACAGCCGTCCTGGGGCCTATTCCCGGTATTTTTATCAGTCGTCTGAAGATATCCCTGTCGGAAGGCCTGACGAACCCGAAGAGGGTTATGTCGTCTTCGCGAACATGAGTATGAATGAAAATCGTTGCCGTCGCACCGTCCGAAGGAAGCTCGCCCAGCGAACTCTGGGGGATACATACGTCGTAGCCCACTCCGTTAACGTCCAGTATAACGTTTGAACTGCCGGTAATACTCAATCTGCCCGTAAGCTGCGCAATCATATGCTTACACCTTTTTTTCCATCCAGTGTGTTATATCAATATCACATACACGGGAAAAAATAACGTACTTAAGCGGTTATATACCCGGTTCATGAATGTCTGATCCTTAGACTTACAAGTTCACCGATTACACGGCCAAGTCTCCTGGTATTGAATATTTTCGATTCTCCCGATTTTCTGGCCCTTGGACGCACGGTGACGGTGCTTACGCTTTTTCCGGCTTTCAGGGCGAGCACCGGAAGCTCTATGTTGTACATGAAAGTATCACTGAGAGGATTGAGTTCTGATATCAGACGGCTCCTGGCAAGGTAAAAACCATGTGTCGATGGATCCACTCCCATTATGAGTCTGGTTGCTGTCCTGAATCCCATGGACAATAAAGAGCGCAGTATTCCGTCTCCACGTTTTTCATAAGATGCGAGTACGATATCCGAATGCCCCAGTGCGTCCATGAGCGTGCCTATTTCATGCGGAGGGATTTGACCGTCAGCCGGAAGGGGAACAACAAGCTCCGCCCGTGCAGCTTTGAAGCCGGTCTTGAGAGCGGCCCCGATGCCCATGTTTGTTTCGTGATGCAGGCTCGTAATCCTGTGATCCCTGTCGGACCATGCATCCATGATCATTCCTGTGTTGTCGTGTGATCCATCATCCACCAGGATGAGTTCCCAGTCGATCTTCAGTCCGTCGATGAACTCGAGCAATTCGTTTATTGTGGCGTTAATCGCATCCTGCTCGTTCATGGCGAATATGACAACGGCCAGAAGCGGCGTCTTTTGTTTTTTCTGAATCACGGTTCTCTCAAAGTCCTCCCATATGGTAGCTTTGGATTTCCAAATAATAAAGTATTTTAACTTTTGAAGGATAATATGAGAGTTGACCCTGCAGGAGGACCTAAATTAAACTTCTACTGCATGCGGACAGACAATACCGGCAGTAATTATATGCTTATCCTGGTTGCGTTGACGGGTGCGGTTTTCGTGACATTCGCAATCTCGGCCGGCAAGAGGATGCCTTCGAAATCGGAGTTTATAAAAATGCGACAGGACATGGTCAGGAACCAGATAGAGGCCAGAGGGGTTAAGGATGAACGAGTTCTTGATGCCATGCGTAATGTCGAGCGCCACAAGCTGATGCCCGAAGATGTACGACCCTCGGCATATGAGGATCAACCGCTTCCGATTGGTTACGGACAGACCATAAGCCAGCCGTACATCGTGGCTTACATGACCGAGGCGCTTAATCTCAGGAAGGGCGATCGTGTTCTGGAGATTGGAACAGGATCAGGATATCAGGCGGCCGTTCTCGCAGAACTGGGTGCCGAAGTATATTCCATTGAGATAGTCGAGGAACTCGCTATGCGCGCCCGGAAGGACCTGGCAGCCCTTGGGTATGGAAATATCACCATAAGATCGGGAGACGGTTACGGTGGATGGCCTGAAAAGCAGCCCTTTGACGCTATCATCCTTACCGCTGCTCCACCCGGGGTGCCGCGGCCCCTTCTTGATCAGCTCGCAAACGGCGGCAGACTGATTGCCCCGGTTGGCTCGTATTTTCAGAATCTCGTCAGATATACCCGCATAAAGGACGGTTTTAGAAAAGAAGAGCTGCTTCCCGTAGCTTTTGTTCCCATGACGGGAGAGGCACAGAAAAAGAATAAATAGTTCAACTGTCCGATATTCAAGCATAAAATGGCCAATTCGTGATTTCCGGTTACGATCTGGCACAATAGCCGGTTTCTTGACCTGTATGCCAGGCTTTGACACGCTTTGAAGAGACGGAGACACGGTTGATATGAAAAGAAGAATACTGGCAGTTTTTCTTATGCTCCTCATAGTTTCATGCGGGGATATTTCCGGTGACTATGATGTCTGCATGGATGTGGAAACCGCGAGATGCGAGCGAAGGGCCGAATGCAAGAAACGCTACCCCGACGATTTCAAAGATTTTGATAAGAAAATGTGCATCGATTATTACGAAGAGATATGCAGGAGCAGGGATCTTGCCTCGGATGTTGAAGACACGGAGATCGATGAGCATCTCGATTCCTGCCTGGAGGCAATCGAGAACTACGACTGCAACGAACTGTATCCAATGTCCGATAAAACTTATTCTGAGACCACGCACGAGGACCTGCTTGCAGTGTGTCCATTCCTGAGAGAAGAAGAAAAAGATGACGACAATGATGACTCCTCGGAAGAGGATGATTCCAGCCTTGAAGCCTGCGACGTCTTTTCACAGAACTGTTCCGATGATGCGAACGGCTGCTACCCGCCTTCAAGCGATGCTGAGGGAAGCAAGGGCGTTTGCAGACCCAAGGGCTCAAAGGAATCAGGAGCCGAATGTTCCAGGTCTTCAGACTGCAAACCGGAGTATTTCTGTTTTGAACCGGAAGATGCTGATGCATCCAGATGCTATAAGGTCTGTAACGAGAGTACGGGTAATCCCGGCTGTCCCGGAGAGCACACGTGCAAAGAGTCCGGCACAGGCAGTCTCGGATACTGCGAACCTAACCAGAGTGACGCCGGAGTGTAAACCGGACAAGTCTATTTTTCAGGAATCAGATCTTTTGCAGCTTCACAGGCTACTTTAACACCGGTTTTGCCGGCTGCCGTTTCAAGTATCTTGAATTCAACACGCCTGTTCTTTTCCCATGCGGTTTCGTTGTGGCCCGGATCTATGGGACATCTCTTGCCGTAACCCGCAGAGCGAAGTGTTTCGCGATCAACCCCATGTGAAATGAGATACTTCATGACTGATGCGGCCCGGTCGCTCGTAAGTTTTATATTGTAGTCGTCAGGCCCGCGCTCGTCTGCATGCCCCTGAATCTCGACTTTCAGTATCTGCGGATTTCCCTTGAGCGTAGCGGCTACCGCATCCAGAATCGGGAATGAAATCGGCTTGATCACGGCGGAATCGTACTCGAAATAGATCTTGTCCAGTATTGTAATATCCGTATCCGATATCTGCACACGCCCCTGATCAGGACAGCCGTCCTCATCATTCTCGCCGTTATAGACTTCCGGGTCGTTGGGGCAGCTGTCCTTAACATCCGGGATACGGTCCCTGTCATTGTCGGGATCAGGACAGCCGTTTTCATCCTCAAACTGGTCGAGGTCTTCCGGGTCGTTGGGGCACTGATCCTTTACATCCAGAATCGTATCCTGATCGTTATCCGGATCCGGGCAGCCGTTCTCATCCTCAAACTGGTCGAGGTCTTCCGGGTCGTCCGGACACTCGTCGACATTGTCCTTGAGTCCGTCGCCGTCACGATCTCCTATTTCCCTGTCAGGACAGCCGTCTTCGTCCTCATCCCCGTCCCTGTCTTCGGGGACCAGCGGGCACTGATCATCCACGTCCAGAATGGTATCCCTGTCGTTATCAGGATCAGGACAGCCGTCAGTATCCTCGAATTCATCGAAATCCTCGGGATCGTCAATGCACTGATCAATGTCGTCCTTGATCGTATCGCCGTCCCTGTCTCCTATCGAAGGCTCGTAAACAAAACCAAGGAATATCCTGTACAGGGGAGTTGCAAAGCCGCCGGTGGGTATTCCGCCTGTTCCACCCAGGATCAGATAGGAATTTCGTTCAATGAATATCTTCATGCCGCCGACGAATTCCATGGGCAGATATTCCGGGGTGAATATTTTGTCATGCAGGATCGTGGCAGCAATGTATTCTGCAATCAGGTCGATTGTATCAGGTACTACCTGAAAGCTGACACCGGCGCCCAGTGTAAGCTGGGGACCGTAGGATACCAGAATGGGCGAGCCGGGAATATCATCATTCCATGCTCTGACGTCTCCACCTCCGATGGGGTATCTCAGACCACCGTTGAATGCGAGTCTCACCCAGTTCTCGGGTTCCATGTCCAGGATTCCCTGAAGAACAAGTGTTGTATAGCCGGGTTCCGCGGTCAGGTATTCGTCTTCTCCTGTCGGGAACTGCGCCTGAACCAGGGCTGCCACACCGACGGGATGCCGGTCTGCTCTCCAGAAACGCAGCTTTGCGTGCACCGAAAGGTCTCCCAGATACTGGCTGCTCCAGTCGCGGTCACTGTCCGGATCCACGGCGGTCGTACCTGAAATTATGGCCACCGGGACCTGTACACCGGTAACCACGATGTTTCCAAGTCCTATGTTAAAATGGAAAACACCCTGAATATAGGTGTCCACCTTGGTGCTGTCATACTGATCACCTTCGAGTTCCACTGCATAATGGATATCCTGCGCCATATCCAGCAGCAGGCCGAAACTTATATCCAGATGCGGAAGTATCGGTGAGGCGTTTACGGTTATATGACCTTTGGAATCCACTGCCGGTCTGAAAATTCTGAGTTCAAGACCCCTCTCGGAATCAACCGGATCCTGCGGTTTGCCCTGAGCCTGAGCTGATGCTGAAAAAAGAACTGCCAGGATGGATATCAGGCATATAATCAAGCGGTTAGGGTACCCGTGTGTCATGATGCCTCCAGTCACGATGGAACTACAGACTTCCTGCCGGAAAGCTGAGTGGATATTAACCTACTCTAAGGATACTGGGGTGTCAATTGGATGCCGGCCCTGTCTTGACGACCTCAAATGTGCTTTCTAGTATGGGCGGTCGGGTGTGCCTCTGATTCATTTCAGGGGTGAAAGGGATTTGTTTATCAGAAAGGCGGTTTTCCGCCCGGCTGAGTGTCTCCAATAACCCTGAACGTGTGTTGGAATACAGGTAACTGATTTGGCGATAAATAAAAACAAAGTCATTGCAAACGCCCAGAAGCTTGTTCAGAAGGGCCAGTTCGACAAGGCGGTTGCGGAATACCTGAGGGTCGTAAAGGAAGATCCTCATGATATTAGAACATGGCTTAAGGTGGGCGATCTCTACACGAAGATGGGACTCAGGCCTGAAGCCACGGCCACCTATCAGAAAGTCGCCAAGTATTATTCCGATCGCGGATTTCATTTAAAGGCGGTTGCAGTATTCAAGCAGATACTGAAGCTTGATCCGACTTTGTTTCATATTCATCTCAGCCTGGCACAGGCCTATGAAAAACTGGGGCTCGTGTCCGACGCCGTAGCCCAGTATGAAGAAGTGGCACAGGCTTATGAAAATTCCGGCAATATTCCCGAGGCAGTGGAAGTGCTCAAGCGCCTTGTGTCTCTGGATCCTTCAAACGTGGCGCATCACATCCGCATAGCGGAGTTTTATTCCAGGGAAAACAAGGTCGATAATGCGGCGAGTCATTTTCAGAACGCATGCAGCATGCTTTTTGATAGCGGCAGACTGGATGATTATACAAAGGTCGCGGAGAGGCTTCTTTATCACAGACCGGATGATGTGGACCTGGCAAGGACCCTTGCACGAGTATATCTGGATTCAGGGGACCCCCAACGCTCGCTTACCAAGCTGCAGAATTGTTTTAAAACAAATCCGCGGGATGTCGGCACTCTCCGCCTTCTCGCTGAGGCGTTCAGTTCGCTGGGCCAGGACAATAAGACTATCTCCGTGTACAAGGAAATGGCAAAGATTTACGAGGAACAGGGAGATGCCGAAAACAGGCAGAAAGTGCTGGAAACAATATGGAGGCTGGCTCCTGATGATCCTGAGGTCAGAGCGGCCATGGGAGTGGAATCAGAGCAGGCGGTTCCGGTTCAGGAGGATGTTGAAGTCTATGCAGAGGACGTAAGCATAGATTCCACGGGTGCAGAAGTTGTTTCCGATGTAGAGCGCATAATTGCGGAAACTGATGTGTACATAAAATATGGACTCAAGGACAGGGCGATAAATCATATTCAGCAGGTTTTCGAAATTGATCCTCTTAACATTGCAGCCAGGGAGAAATTCAAGGATCTGCTGGTGGATGTCGGTGATGTGGAAAATGCCCTGAAGCAGCTTTTTTACCTGGCCAATCTGTTTACCGAGGAGCAGCCCGAGGCTTCGGTTTATTATCTGCACGAAGTGCTGCGTCTCGATCCATCGAACAAGGAGGGCAGGGAAAAGATAAAGAAGCTTGGTGGAGTACTTCCCGACTGGATCGCGGATTCGGTGGACGAATCGGCGGATTCTTCAGATGAAGAGCTGGCGTTTGACGGAGAAGTACTTGCTTTTGATGATGAAGAGGAGGCCCTGCTCGTAGAGGATGAAGGCATAAGCGTTGTTCCTGAAACCGAAGTAATGACTGCTTCTCCGGGTGGTGAAGACGGAGCGGTCGACGAAGCACTGGATGACTTCCCGGAGATCGAATCTGAAGTGGATTTAATAGAGGACGACGAACCCGAAATTCTGGAAGAGGTTTCGGAAGTCATGCCGGCCACGGATACCGTGAGCTTTGATGATGATATCGAGGCTGAGCTCGACAAGCTTGCGTCACCCGAAGAGCTGCTGTGGGATTCCAGCCGGGATACGGGTGAAGTTGACGTTGCGGATGAAGGTGTACGGCCCCGGACGACGGAGGAATCAGCTTCGCTGGATCCAAATCTGTTCAGCGACAAAAAGGAACTTGAGGATGAGGAAGTAGAGGATCTTCTTGCCCTTGAGGAGGACGAGGGGGATGATGAATTCGCCTGGGAGGAGGACGAGGAAGAGGAATGGGAGGATCTTGAAGACTTCGAACCTTCAGCCGAAGTGCTGAGCGAGGAATCTCTCAAGGAGATTGAAGATGCGCTTGAGGAGTATTCCTTTTACATGCAGGAAGAAATCTACGACGAGGCGAGATCAGCACTCGATGAGGTGCTCGAAAAGTACCCGGACAATCCCCGCATAAAGAATGCTCTTGCACAGCTTGATGTAATTTCGGCTTCGTCAGCCGGCGGAGACCTTCCTGCGGCTGAAACTGAAAGTAAGAAGCCTGCAGACACAAAAGAGCCTGAACGTGTAACTCACTCACCGAGGACGGGTGAAGCAATCGCCTCCGATGATGCACAGACACACTTTGATCTCGGTTTCGCTTACAAGGAAATGGGCATATTTGCACAGGCCAGGAGCGAGTTTGAAATGGCGATGCAGGATGTGGAGAGAGAGGCTCAATGCCTGACCATGATGGGGCTTTGCTCGGTGGCTGAGGGAAATTTCGAGCAGGCGAAGGCGGATTTCGAGAAGGCGCTGGCCTCGCCCAGCATTTCCGAGGATGACGAACTGATGCTGCACTATGAGCTTGGAGAAGTTTTTCTGGCCATGGGAAACACAAGTGGAGCGAAAAGGCAGTTTCTCGAAGTGTACGACCTCGATCCAAATTTCCGTGAAGTCAAATCAAGGCTTACGTCGTAGCCGTGCGCACCGGGGACATATTCAGTGCATCTGCAGCCTGCAATGAGTTGAAAGGATACTGATGGGACGCGGCGGATCCGACACACCCGTTATGCGGCAGTACCTCAACGCAAAACAGCGCTATCCCGAAGCTGTCCTTTTCTTCAGGCTGGGCGATTTTTACGAAATGTTCTTTGAAGATGCCGTTATTGCCGCCGAAGTCCTCGACCTCGTGCTGACATCGAGGGACAAGAGTGCGGCCGATCCCGTTCCGATGTGCGGGGTACCGCATCACAGCGCACTGGGATACATATCCAGGCTGGTGCAACGGGGATACAAGGTCGCCATCTGCGAGCAGATGGAGGATCCTTCCAAGGTCAAGGGACTTGTGAAAAGGGAAGTCGTCCGCCTGGTAACACCCGGCGTGGTCCTGGATCCCGAGAGCCTTGATGCAAAGACGAATAATTACCTGGTTTGTGTTTTCAGAGATACGGACGGCCCGGACGTTTTCGGGCTTGCCATTCTGGATGCATCCACCGGTGAATTCAGGGGAGCCCGTATTCCGGGCTGGGGAATGCTTCTGGGCGAGCTCGGACGCATTGACCCGCGTGAAGTGGTCATTCATCCGGATCAGGAGGAGGAATTTTCCTCGCTGGCAAGGATTTTTCCATCAATATGTATCACGACAGCGGGTAAAGATGATTTCGATCAAAATAATGCACTGTCTGTGCTCAAAGAGATTTTCGGTGCTGGCAGCGTGTCGTCTGAGGCAATCAGCGGGCTTGATCAGATCGTGGTGAGTGCTGCGGGAGCCGCACTGGCCTACGTTCAGCGCACTCAGCCGTCACAGCCCGTAAACATACGCGCATTTGCGGCTTACTCACCGGCGGAATACATGCTCATGGACGAGACAACGATATCTCACCTGGAGCTGGTGAGATCTTCGGGCGGCGCAAAGAAAGGCACTCTCCTGGGAGTTCTGGATTTCTGCCGTACATCCATGGGGGGAAGGCTTTTAAGGCGCAGGCTGCTTTATCCTCTTCTGGACACGGCCCGCATAGGAAGCCGGCTGGACAGGGCGGAGTTCTTCTTCAGTGACAATTCCCTGCGAAAAAAAATGCAGGATCTTCTTTCTGAACTCGGTGATCTTGAAAGGCTGGCGCAGAGAACGGCTTCTCTGATTGCCGTTCCCCGGGATCTGGGAGCAATAAGGGACTCGCTGGCTGTACTCCCGTCAATTGCCGCGCTTATGGATGAGAAATTCCGGGACGATTCCAGGCAGCAGGGCGAAATGCTTCTGGGGCCACCTCTGGATTGTGCTGAAGATATTCACAGTGCGCTTGATGCCGCTCTGGTGGAAAAGCCGCCGGTTTCGTCAAAGGATGGAGGGATATTCCGCAAAGGCTGTAACAGTGACCTGGATGAGCTCGCTGAGCTGGCAGCGTCTGCAAAGGATTTTATCAAAAATCTTCAGACCAGGCAGAGGGAGAGGACGGGCATTCAGTCCCTCAAGGTCGGTTACAACAGGGTATTCGGTTACTACATCGAGGTGACGAAACCAAATCTCAAACTGGTACCCGATGATTTTGTCAGGCGCCAGACCCTTACAAACAGCGAACGTTTTGTCACTGTGGAGCTAGAGGAATGGGAAAGAAAGGTTCTCACGGCCGAGGAGAAGAAAAAAGAGCTTGAGCTGAAGCTTTTTCAGGAGCTTCTTGCCGGAGTATCTGAACAAGCGGCGCGCCTGGGGAATATTGCTGGCCGCATCGCGGATCTAGACGTTTCGGTTTCCATTGCCGAGGCCGCGAGAAAATTTTCTTTCTCGCGACCAGCCGTAAGCAGGCAAGGCAGCATAAACATCACTGAGGGAAGGCATCCCGTTGTTGATGTGCTTCTCGATGAGCCCTTTGTCCCGAATGACGTTGCGCTGGATCCCGCAGGCGAGCGCATTCTCCTGATCACGGGTCCGAACATGTCCGGCAAGACAACGTTTATGAGACAGGTGGCCCTGATAACGATTATGGCGCAGGCGGGTATGTTCGTGCCGGCACAAGACGCCCGCATCGCGGTATGCGACCGGCTTTTCACGAGGGTGGGGGCTTCCGACAGCATTGCTACGGGACAGAGCACGTTTATGGTCGAGATGAGGGAAGTGGCCCGTATTCTGAAAAAGGCGGGCAGAAACAGCCTGATAATTCTTGATGAGGTAGGCAGGGGCACAAGCACCACGGACGGTTTGAGTATTGCCTGGGCGGTCACGGAATACCTGCACGATGTTGTCGGTTCGCTCGTTCTTTTTGCGACGCATTTTCACGAGCTGGTGGAGCTTGCCCATAAACTCAGGTTCGCCGCCAATTACCATGTGGCGGCCGAGGAGTACGAAGGAGATATTGCATTTCTCCACAAAGTCATGCCCGGAGGCACTTCCCGCTCATACGGAGTCGAGGTTGCCCGTCTGGCCGGCGTGCCCGAGAGCGTGATAGGCAGGTCAAAGGAGCTGCTGGCGTCCTCAATCAAGGCGGGCGGGAACCTTATGCAGTCCGCAAAAAAGAACGGACCCGTTCAGCTCGACATCTTTTCCGGACCGAAGGGGGCATCAAAGGTCGAAAGGGCTTTGAAGGAAGTCGACGTGGACAGGCTTACGCCTATGGAAGCCCTCGCCCTGGTGAACAGGCTGAAAAAGTCGATGGAATAGAAGGCGCGACTGCAATTTATGCATCATTTGCCATGCGGTTGCATTATGGTTCCAAAGTGGTTGTTGAGGGGTGCCAGACACCGTTTGAGCTTCAATATGACCTCCCGTTTGGTTCAATTTGTGCGGGTGAAGTTGAGGCTTCCGCATTCCCAGCAACTCTGGTCAGGGACATTATCGTCGCCCACGGATTCCTTGTCGCAGATCCAGGTATTCCCGGTCTCGTCAGTAATAACCTTCATGGGACGTGCGGCCCTGTATGCTCCATCGCACCCGTTGCATGGAAACTCAATGTATGAGCAGGGATCGCGGTAGGCGTAGACTAGTTCACCTTCCTCTACCAGTTCCTCGACCGCTGCCTTAACCGTAAATGGCTGAATGTCGGACTCCCCCGTAAGCGTAGCAGTAATATCGTGGGGGCGGACCCGCTGGTTTTTCGCCGCTGTCACAAACTCCATGATTTTTTCTTTTAACAGCTCATGCTCGTTCATCACGCACCTGCCTTTCCTGCCTTTTTCTTTTCCTCTGCAGCAACAAGGCCTGGCTGCTGCAGAAACCGTTCGCGCCGATCACCTATCGACCACCCATCGGGAAGGCCATCTCTTCACAGCGCCAGCATCCCTGTGATCTAAAATCTTTGTTGGGGTCAATATTCTTGTCACACAGCCACCCGTCGCCGTTCTTGTCTTTAAAGAACTTGAGCGGCCTTGCCGGGTAATGAGTGTCGGTGTTCGCTTTATCTTTTTCTTTCTGGCTCATGACTCTCTCCTTTCTTTCAGGGCAGCCATCATTGACTGCTGCTTTCATGTAATAGCATCCGGCGTGCCAGAAATTGTGGACAGGGAATAAATCAAAGATATCAAATGGATACAGGATCGAACGTGAACATTCTGACATATGCAGTACTGCATATGCTACGGAAGGCCGTGCCGCATAGAGGCATAAATGCTACTGTATCATCTCTTTTTATTCATTTTTCACTGGAATGCCGACCGTCTTTATCGGGCAGTTGAATACCGAGCTTACGGACCTTGCGAAAAAAGGTTGTTTTATGAATTCCGAGCTGCCGTGCGGTGGCTTCGCGGTTGTAGTTGTTTTGCTCCAGAACCGAGAGGATGAAGCTCCGCTCCAGGTCATCAAGAGTTCCGGGCGTATTTTCCGGAATCCGGGTAGGAATCAGCGCTTTTGGAAGGTGCCCGGCATCAATCAGCGGGCCGGGGGACAGGATAAAGGCGTGCTCGATTGCGTTCTGCAGCTCCCGCACATTGCCTGGCCAGTCATAGTGCATGAGAATTGACAGTGCCCGGGTGGACAGACCGACTATTCTTTTATTCTGTTCAGCGTTCAGGCGCTGTATGAAGTGATTGATGAGCAGGGAGATATCGCCCATTCGACTGCGAAGCGGTGGCAGCTCGATCTGAAAGATGTTGATGCGGTAGTAAAGATCCCGGCGAAACGCATCATGAGTAATTCTTTCGTCGAGGTCGCGGTTGGTCGCGGCGACTATGCGTACATCGGACTTCACCGGCCGGATTCCACCGAGCGGCTCGTAGGCATGTTCCTGGAGCACTCGCAGCAGCTTGGCCTGCAGGTGCATGGGAAGCTCTCCGATTTCATCCAGAAACAGAGTCCCGCCTTCGGCGCGGGCAAAGCGCCCCGGTTTGGCTTTGACCGCACCGGTGAAAGCGCCGGCTTCGTATCCGAACAGCTCTGCTTCCATAAGAGTGTCAGGGATACCTGCGCTGTTGACGGGGACAAAGGGTCCGCTGCTGCGCTCGCTCAGGTCGTGAATCGCGCGGGCGACCAGTTCCTTACCTGTACCGCTCTCTCCGGTGATGAGGACCGTACTGTTGCTGGCGGCTATGGTGGGGAGCGTCTCGAGCACACGTTTCATCGCTTCGCTTTTACTTACGATATCGCGAAAGGTGTAGCTTTTCTCCACCTTCTTGCGCAGGACCTCTACCTGGCGGAGGTCTCGAAAAGTCTCCACGCCGCCGACCACTTTGCCGGATCTGTCGCGAAAGAGAGCGGTGGAGATACTCACCGGTATTTCAACGTCGTTCGCATCACGTATGTGCACCATGAGGTCCACTACGGGCTCATTATGCTCGATGGTGTAGCGCAGGGCGCAGGCTTCTTCGCAGATGTCCGAGCGAAAGATGGTGCGGCAGGTTCTGCCGATAGCCTGTTCACGAGAAACCCCGGTGATTTCTTCGGCAGCCCGGTTGAAACACGTGATGGTGCCATTGAGATCGATGGTGAATACACCGTCTGAGATACTCCGAAGTACCGCCTCGAAACGCTCCGGTGACAATCCGTCTCCGGAATCAGGTGCTTCCGGGTACGTTTCGGTGCGAATTTGCTTTTTCCGGGGCATTTTTTACTTCACTCCCCTACTGATAACGATCCATGGCCCGGACGTCAATGGAGCACCTGGGGCTGGTGTTAGACACCGTTTTTATATTTCCTGCTCAGTGCCCTGATGTGCTCCGGCCCGGAGCCGCAGCAGCCTCCTATGAGGCGGGCTCCGGCCTTGAACCAGTCCATGCTTTTATCGGCAAACTCTTCAGGCTCCATCCACGCGCTGCCTTCCCAGTCCTGGCCTTTTTCCGCTCTTCCAAGATGAACCTTGAGGCCCACGGGCAGATCAGTAGAGTCCGACAGTTCTCTGAAGGCCCGGTCAATTATCCAGGAAGGCGCGCAGTTGACGCAGAGCGCCTCCGGCCCGAAGCCTGAGATGCTGCCGGCGGCCTCGGACATTGATGTGCCGTCCAGGAGCCTTCCCGAGGAGTTGGGCACGAAGCCTGCGACAAAACCAATGCCCGTTTCTGCTGCGGCCCTGCACGCGGCAACGGCTTCCCTTAAAGTGCTCATGGTTTCGATCCAGACTGCATGTGCACCGGCGTCTTTAACTGTGCTGATTAGTTTCAGGTGCTCCTGAAAGGCGGTTTTTTCATCAGGAGCAAGATCAGGGCGGTAGCAGTCGTTCAGTGGTCCGACTGACGCCGCAACAAGGCATTTTTCATCGGCGGCTTCAAGGGCGAGTTTGACAGCGGTCCCTGCGGCCTGTTGCCATGAGAACCCGATTCCGGCTGATCGAATGGCGTGATCCGTTGTACGGAACGTATTTGCAAGGATGACTTCAGCTCCCGCTTCAACATAATCCGAGTGCAGCTTTCTTACGATTTCAGAATTTTTCATAATTGCGACCGCCGACCAGGCCGGCCCGGCAGACACAATGCCGAACCTGTCCAGCTCTGTGCCCGTGGCGCCGTCCAGGATCACGGAGCCTCCATTTTTTACGGCATTCTGGATAAGGTTTCTGAGACTGTGGTTCATGAATTACTGGGTGGTTTCAGCTACGGAGGATTACTCGAGAGGATTGTGTTCATAGACACCGGCGGCGCCTACGCCTGAGCCGGTCTGTTCCTCTGCATAGCCAGCGCGTTCAAATAGGGAAAAATCGGTACCGTCGCCGTCAAGATCACCTGTGGCCTGTGCACGAAAGGCGGGCATGGTATTGAATTTCGTGCATACATACCTGTAAGCGTAATAATTATGATCACCGATGAAGAAATCCAGAGCCTTCCATATCTGGCCCTGGTCGGGCTCATTGTTCAGCCAGCAGTCCTTGGGCTGTGATGTCTTTATCCCGGAGGGCGGTGTTTCCGGGCACCACAGGGAGCCGGTTGGAGAAGTGTCGCAGGGGAAACGATGAGAAAGAAGTGTATTTGCGTCAAATCCCCTTTTCACGTGTTCGGAATCATAATAAACAACAGCGCCGGCATATATTTTCTGAATATTGCTCCTGGCTTCGGACGTTTTTGCACGCTGGATGTATCGTATGAAAGCGGGGATGGCAATGGACGAAAGTATACCCATAATGGATACTACGATCATGAGCTCGAGAAGGGTAAATCCTGTTTTTGTCTTTCCCAGGCTTTTACTGGAATACATGTATTCTTCCTCTTCAAAGTACTTATAATGCATTGTCCGTGCCATCAACACTATTTAAATTTATATTTATAATACGGATAGTTCGGGCAGATATTGTTACAGTCTTATTGCAACGATGACAAAAATTGACAGGTGGATGGACGCAGATTGTCACTCCTGTCCCCGGCGAAGAAATCAAAATCACGCTCTCCCCGGCATTTTCAGGGTCAGCATCAGTTTTCCGTTATCATCAATCTGTTCGGAGAAATCGCCGCCGAGGCGCAAGGCCGACATTCTGCTGAGGCTCAGCGCAAGCCCCCTGTCCAGCCTGAGCCTTGATACTTCCGTGAGCGAGGGGGGGTTTCCGGCAGTTTTCAGAAAGGCAGATCCTCTTATGAAAACGTCGTTTTCTCCATCTTCTGTTTCAATGAAGAAGGACTCGTTTTCGTCACAGTACCTTATGAGCAGTCTGATTATGTTGTCCAGGATGCGGCGGAACTGATCCGGACAAGCTGATACCGACAGGCCGCTGTCGCCACTGAATGCGAAATCAAGATTGGGGTAGTGCGACCTGTATTCGTTTAACAACGACTGTATGGTTTCTGAAACATTAATAGACGAAGTATAAGGCTCGTCTTCTTCATTCGCATCGAGCAAGGCTGCAACGGCATCTATATTGTCGATTATCCAGTTCAGTTCATTAAGGCTTTTTGATATTTCGAAAAAATTTTCCTTCCATGTGCTGCTGGACTGAACTTCAAAGCTGTTCATGAAGAAATCAATGCCGAGAAGAATTCCCTGAATCGGATTTCGAAGATCGTGTGCAAGAGAAGCGAATACCCGGCTCAGATCCTCTATGTTGTCCGTATCGCGAATAAGGCAGCTGCATTTATCCTGTTTTTTCCGCACTGTGGATTCGTCTTTGTTCATGAACTGCATTCATACTAAAGAAAAAGAACGGTATCAAACGGCTTTATTGCTCCGTTTCATGTGCCTGTTGATCACGAGCGCCGCAAGCGGATACAATGGGTTCGTGTTAGCGATCAAAGGCACTGAAGTAATCAGCAGACAGGAGTTCCTCGAAAGACATTACGGGGCGGGGACTTATGAGGCTGTTCTTAAAGAACTGCCCGTAAACGATCGCGAGATACTGTCTCCACCCATTCTCGGGATACAGCTTTACCCGGCCGGATCGGTTACATCACTGAACCATGCCATATGCCGCATATTCGGTGAAGGCCGGGAGAGTTTCTTCAGAACCCTCGGCGCTTTCAGCGCGGAGCAGTTCGGAGAGGCATTTTTCCGGGTCAACCGGAACAAGCCCGCCCTGTTCATGAAAAACGTGGTGGAGATGTTCAGGCACTTTTATGCAGGCGGATGGATGGAGGCCGAGTTTCTCGCCGAAAACAGAGCCGTGATAAGCATCTCGCTTGAGGAACCTGATCGATGTCACTGCCTGACCGGTGAAGGTTTCTATAAACGGTGTATGGAACGCTGCGGCCTGCGAAGGGTTCAGGTCTCACAGGAAGAATGCCAGGTCACGGGCGCCGTTGCATGCCGGCTTGAGTTTTCCTGGGAGATACCGGGGGTACAGTGATTTTTTTACTTTCACACTCAAAATGATTGAACAGGAGGGGAATAATGCGAAGGTGGAACTCGAATAAAGCAGGAATTCTTTTACTGTTACAGATTCTCTTTTTCAGCTCTGCGGCCGTGTCCTCGGAATATCCTGAAAAGGAACCGTGGAAACACGTTTTTGATATCGGAATCAAACGCGCTGCAGGTGCGGTGTACGATGGAAAGTTCATCTGGGTCTCCGATCTCGTCAATTCAATGCTAGTGGCACTGGACCCGGAAACAGGAGATGTAAAAAAAGAGATAAGGGCACCGGGGCCGAGACCGGTGGGACTTGCCTGGGACGGAAGGCTTCTGTGGGTTTCAGACCGGGAGGAGAAGTTTCTTTTCGGCGTTGACCCGGCGAGGGAACTTGTTACACGAAGAATCGAAAGCCCCTGTGAGCAGTGCATGGGGCTTGCCTGGGACGGAAATTACCTCTGGACGTCGGACGGGAAAAAAATTCATCAACTCACTACGGAAGACGGAACAACGATAAGGAGCTTTTCGTCTCCTCCGTTTACCGGGAAGAGCAGGGCCACCGAGCAGCTGGGAATAGCATGGGCGCGGGGCAGTCTCTGGATCAGCGACAGGCACAGGGACCGCGTGTACAGGGTTGATCCCCAGAACGGCATGGTGCTCGATATCCTGTCGGCTCCAGGGCCGTATGCCGCCGGAATCGCCGTCATAGGAGGCTCTCTTTATCTTGTGGACAGGGAGAAGAAGGGCGTATTCAGTATTGATACGGGCGGGATTCCCATGCTTGTAAGGAGCAATCCGCGAGTTGAAGACCTGTTCGTGGTTTATGAACTGGGGAATTTCGGTCCGGACACGGTTGAAACATCGGAGATATTCATTGCGGTTCCTGCGAACCTTCCGGGGCAGGAGATCCGTGGCGATATAGTGTTTGAGCCGCCCCCGGCGGGTTTTGTTGTCGATCAGTGGGGTCAGAAGCTGGCGCGTTTCGTTGTAAAGGATCTTGAAAAATCAAATACCATGAAAGTTTCGATGAGAGTGAGCGCCACCCTTTATGACCTGAGATACCATATAGACCCGGGATCCATAAAATCTCTTTCCAGCATGCCCGCGCGGATGCGCAGGTATCTCGCGGACGGCACGAAGTACGCGGTCCGGCATCCTTTCATTGTGAAATCCGTGAAAGAGGCCGTGGGAAAAGAGAATAACGCCTACCGGAAGATGCGCCTTATAGCTAAGTACATACAGGACAGGATGCACTACGAGCTCGCAGGGGGATGGAACATTGCTCCTACAGTACTCGAGCGCGGGAGCGGGTCCTGCTCAGAGTATACCTTTGTATTTATTTCCATGTGCCGGGCGGCGGGAATTCCAGCCCGTTACTCAGGCGCAATCGTAGTACGCGGCGACGATGCAAGCTCGGATGATATCTTTCACCGATGGCCCGAGGTATACCTTCCGGGTGTGGGATGGATTCCCGCTGATGTGCAGCACGCAGATAAACCTTCGCCGGAAGACAGTTTCGACCCGCTGAGTTCGCTCGTAAACCGCTTCGTAATAACGACGTCATCAGGCGGACCCTCCAGCGTGCTCGGGTGGACCTATAACGGAGCTGCAAAATTTACGTGCAAAGGACGTTGTCATGTGGTTGAAAGATTCTGGGGTGACTGGTCACCCGGGAAAAAGCCCGCTTCCTCCGTGGAGGAGGCTGAAAAGGAGGCCTGTCCTTCGGGAAAATGTCCATAATCGTACAGAAATACGGGGGAAGCTCTGTCGCGGACACTGAGAAGATCCGCCGGATTGCAAGGCAGGTATGCAGTGCAAAACGTTCCGGCAGCGATATCGTCGTTGTCGTATCCGCCATGGGAAAACAGACGGATGAGCTTCTTTCCATGGCCAGGGCACTTACCGACGAACCGTCACGGCGTGAACTCGACATGCTTCTTACCGTTGGCGAAAGAATCACCATGGCGCTCCTCAGCATTGCCATACAGGCCGAGGGTTTCGAAGCCGTATCTCTCACCGGATCACAGAGCGGCATAATCACGAACGACAGGCATGTTGACGCGAGGATCATCGAGGTGCGTCCGGTAAGGGTCGAGGATGAACTGGCGAGGGGCAGGATAGTCATCGTGGCCGGATTCCAGGGAGTGAGCTACAAAAAGGAGATAACGACGCTGGGCCGCGGAGGTTCTGATACCACGGCCGTGGCCCTGGCCGCGGCACTCGGCGCAGAGCGCTGCGAGATCTATTCGGACGTGGACGGCGTTTACAGCGCTGATCCTTCAAGGATCGAAACAGCCGGGCACATCAGTGCTGTTTCATATCAGGAGATGCAGGAGATGAGCACGGCCGGTGCCAGGGTACTCAATGCGCAGGCGGTTGAGTTTGCAAAGCAGGCGGGCATCGCAATCTACTGCCGGGCGTCTT
>Ga0272442_10001644_pt1 | contig 33445 bp, 27 predicted proteins | sample SSMForm2O_FD_200262 | JGI IMG/M metagenome (GOLD analysis project Ga0272442, IMG submission 200262) | Marine sediment archaeal communities from Little Sippewissett salt marsh, Falmouth, MA, United States - SSM-Form-2O | ecosystem: Environmental > Aquatic > Marine > Wetlands > Sediment ... | reverse complement strand
GCTTCAGGTCCGGCTCGGTTGGGGCTTCGATGCCCAGTTCCTCAACCAGGCTCTTCATACCCTGGTCCAGGAACAGGGGCGCCGCCCGTTCCGCATCGAGGCGCCGCAGGCGGAACGCCTCCAGGTCGGCGTCCGGCACCGCGTCCAGGCGCAGCCTGACCAGATCCCGGCTGAGCAGGGCTTTCTCCCGCCCGGCGGCAAGCTTTTTCCTGACTCCCTCCGGAGTGATGCCGTCAAGCCCGGCGTAAATGGCGTCCAGGCTCTGATAGCTGGACAAGAGCTTCACCGCTGTTTTATCCCCCACGCCGGGAACCCCGGGGATATTGTCCGAAGCATCACCGCACAAGGCCAGGTAATCCACCACCTGCTCCGGGGCGACTCCCCGTTCCCGGCGCACCTCCTCGGGCCCCCAGACCTCTATTCCGCTTCCTCCCCGGCCGGGATGCAGAACATACACGCCCTCCCCCACCAGCTGGAGGAGGTCCTTGTCTGAAGACAGGATGTAGCATTCCTGTTGCCGGCTGCGGCAGGCAGCGGCCAGGCTGGCCATGAGATCGTCCGCTTCGAAACCGTCCCGCCGCAGGCTGGACACCCCCAGGGCCGTCAGGATTTCCTCGATCACCGCCACCTGGGCATGAAGGTCCTCCGGCGCCTTCTCCCGGTTGGCCTTGTAGGCTGGAAACATCTCGTGCCGGAAGGTGGGCCGGCGCGAGTCCATCACCACCGCCAGGTAGCCGGGTTGCTTCTCGTTGATCAGCTGCAGAAGGGAACGGAAGAAGCCGAACACTGCGGAGCTGTTCTCTCCCCGGGGATTGGTGAGGGGAGCGCGAATGAAGGCGTAATAGGAACGATAGATCAGCCCGTAGCCGTCTACCAGGTAGAGCGGCTTGTTCATGAGTGCAAATCCACCAGGGAAGGGTCGGCTAGTCCTGCATAGGGAGAGGGCATATAGGTCGATCCGCGTTTCCGCCCGCCGGGGCGCGTCTGGATCCGTCGGCGCAGGTCCTCCATCCCGGCGGCCAGGTCCTTCCTGATGGCGGCATTAAGGCTTAAGGCCTCCCGGGTCAGGGCGCTTACAGAGGCCCGCAGCTCTGCGATAGTCCCGTCAGCAACACCGGCTTTGTCAGAGTCCGCCGCCGCGGAAGCCAGCCGGAGCTTTTCGAGCCGGAGGACGCAGGCTTTCTCCAAATTGATATATTGTTGGAGGCGTTCTGTTTCGCCGCCGGCAACAGCATCCGCCAGGTGTTTCAGGATATCCAGGTAGCCGAGAAGCGCCTCACGCTGGGCGTGCAGATACTCAGCAACCAGCCGGTTTTGATTGTTTTCTGAGGTATTCTTCAGAGCCCGCATGTTTGGCACTTCCCGCTCAGCCGGTGAAATCGATTCCGCCCGCTTCTCCGGTCGAGTTTGCCACTCCCTTTTTGGTCACCACTTCCGCCCAGACGCTCCTCAGCTCTGTGAGCAGCTGTCTGACCTCCAGAAGGGGCTGTTCCTTCTTGCCGATGTTGCCTTCCAAAAGCTGGCGGTTCATGAACACGTAGAGGTTGAACAGATTCTTGGCGATCTCTCCGCCCTTCTCGAAGTCCAAAGACACCATGAGCTCTGTGATGATATCCTGCGTCTTGATCAGGTAGTTGTTGGTTACGTCGTAGGCACGGTGTTCCTGCCTCATGTTCTCCAGAGCGTTGTTCAAGTTCCGGATGGCGCCGTCGTAGAGCATGAGGATAAGCTTGCCCTGGGTTGCCGTCTTTATCTGAGTTTCCTTGTAGGTCTGGAGCGGATTCCTGTTCGTCAAAACGTATCTAACCCTTTCTGTAAGCCCTATGCGCTTTCAGGCTCATCCTAATAGTTTGTGCCAACCTTTTCAATATACCTCTCACCAATGGTGCCTCAGCGGGCATGCTCGATCAGATCAGTTACGGTTACTATTGCGTAGCCCCGCTTGAGCAGACGGTCTATCAGGAGATCCAGATTCTGGAACAGGTAATCCGAGCGGCCGTTGTCTCCCTTACCGACCAGGATGGGCACAATGGAGCCCGGCTTCTTCTTGCTGATGATCCGCTCCACCAGCCCGGCGGCGGGAAGATACAGGCTGCTCTCCGTATCGGTCATGGTTTCCGGCACCCAGTCCAGGGTATCGATATCCCGGCCGACATAGGTATAGTTCATGGCCCTGGAGGCGGCAATGATGTCCGAGTTTACGAAATAGTAAGGTGCGTGCCAGAGCAGGGAAAGCTCCCGGCCGGTGGCGGCGAAATAGTCGTCCTCATTGCGGGCCAGCCCCCTCTTGATGAAATCTTCGTCCAGCCGGAAACGGGCATCCGTCATGTTAAAATGGATATAGAACAGGGAGCCCACCTCGTGCCCCGCATCTCCGATCTCCTTGACAGCATCCGGGTAGCCCCGGATGACCTCGCCGTTGACGAAGAAGGTACAACGCAGCTTGTACTCATCCAGGGTTTCCAGGATAGAGGCCAGGCCCTCGATGGAATCCACCGCGTTGAAGATCAGCGCCACCTCCCTCTGCCGGATCCGCGAGCCGTGGGAAAAATTATCGAAATCCAGCGGGTCGTCCCGGGCGGGAAACTCCTCGTAGGCCGTTTCTTTGGTCGCCAGGAGGGACCGGGTCACATATCCCCGGGCATCCCGCAGCATGATCCGGTTGGCGTATTTCCAGGAGGGGGAGTCCTCAAGGTATACCCGGTAGTGATCGTTGCTGCGGGTGGCAGGCGCGACGTCGAAAGAGCCGCTTTCCTGCCACAGGGTACGCCCCCCTGCTTCCCGGCTGCCTTCCAGAATCGTTCCTCCGGCCAGCACGCGGATTCCCCCCCCCGCAGCCGTCCCCGCCCAGCCGAAGGCTTCGGGCTGGGAGACCGCGATAATCCTGGAAATTTTCCGCTCCCTGTCCCAGAGCTCGCTTGTATGCGCGCCGGCAATGATCAGCTTGTCGGGGGAGGCCCAGAGTACGTGCAGGGGAAAATCGTGCCGGTGCTCTGCCAGATCCTGCCAGGTTTCGTAATCCTTGAGCCGTACCCGGCCGGACTCCATCAGCGCCACGGTGGCGCGGTCCGGGGACAGGGCCAGGTCCAGGACATCGGCCTCGGGAAGTGCGGCGAACCAGGCGGCTTCCCCTTGCCGGGGGGCTTGAAGGCGGAAAATCCGGGTGCGCCTCGCTCCCTTGGCCATGCTCTCGGTGAGCAGGGTGATGGTTCCCGCCTCACTCCAGAGCAGCTTCTTGATATGGGTGTTCCGGGGCAAATAGAGGTAGGGCAGGGATTCAGTCCCGGTGCTGTCGCCCACGGAGAGATAATCCTCGCTGGCCAGAATGTAGAGAAAGAGATTGCGGCCGCCCTTGTTGAGCAGGATCTTGCCGCCCCGGGGAGAAATCCAGAAGCTGTCGAAATTCGGATCGAAATCAAAGGGGATCTTACCCCTGATCTGGCCGATCTTCAGATAGCCCGAGTAGAGCGCCCGGGTGAAGAGCTCCCTGCTGTCCAGCTTGTAGACGATGGAGCGGGTCAGATAGTAGAGGCTTGACTCCGCACCCCAGCGCACGTTGGCGATTGTACCCTCGCCGATGCGCCGGTATTCCTCCGCTATCAGCCTGCCGGCACGCAGCTGGGGTAAAGAGAGGTAATAGAGGCTTCCCTGCCGTCCGTATATAACGAATTCGGAGTTGGGGGACCAGCGGGCCGGAGGGGACTGCAGGGAGATCTCCACCTCCCGGCTGATCAGGGTCTCCTGGGAGTGCTCCAAATCCAGCAGGACCAGGTCCCCGTAGCTCACGCTCCGGGGCCGAACAAAGAGCATATACCTGCCGTCCGGTGAAATCTGCAAAGGATTCAGCTTCCCGTTCTCGATCTCTCCCCCCTGCACAAAGGAGGAAAAGGTCTCGATGGGCAACAGGCCGCCGTAATCCGCGCTTGAGCGAAACACACCGAAACGGTTCTGGATCTGCAGGATCTCTTTGTCTTCGATGAGCATCACCTTCTCGGGGAAGAAGGTCAGCTGCTCGACTTGGGAGCTCTCCAGATCCGCCAGACAGAGGGTATCGTAGGCCCCGAATCCCGGGCTTTCCGTCTCAACCCGGAAGAGGAGCTGATTCGCCTCCGACAGGTCGAGATCGGAAAAACGCACCTGCGCGGATAAGAGCCCGCCGCCCAGGCAAACAAAGATCAGGAGTAACGTACGTACTTTCAAGGTAGTGCCCCTTTTTCCCACTCATTCTATATTCGGCATCCCGGCGCGCCCGGTTCACAAAAATTATGGCTCCCCCGCCGGCCGGGCAGCCTTATCCGGCGGATTCAGCAGAACAAGCAAACGGCGCACGATCTCGGCGGTAAGTCCCCAGATCAGCTTGTCCTGGTATTCCAGGTAATAAGTGGGGTATTCGCTGCGGCTGCGCCACTCCCCCTGCGGCAGCAGGTGATGGGGAAAACCCCTGGAAAGGTGCCGCTCTTCGATCATGCGGGCCTCATTCAGGGGATGGGCTAGCAAATAGGCAAGGGGAATCGTAAAGACCTCCGCCACCTCCTCGCTCTGCACCTTGAGGGGGAACCTGCCGCTGATGTGGCAGACATAGGGGGTGACCAGCTCGTTCCGCCGCCTGAACAGCCGCGGCAGCCGGCCCAGGAGGGTCACCTGCTTTGCGCCGATTCCCAGTTCTTCCTCCAGCTCGCGCAGAGCCGCTTCGTAGGGGCGCTCCCCCGGCTCCAGGAGCCCGCCGGGAAACCCGACCTCGCCGGAGCTGCGGCGCAAATTCCGGGAGCGCAGCTCGAAGAGCAGATCGATGCCTTTGGACCGGGCCCCGACGAGACCCTCGCCGCTTTCGGGACCACAATCCTTGCTGCCGTTGATACGCACCCCCCCGGCAGCGGCTATCAGAGCTTCCTCTTCGGTTTCCCGGCAGATCAGAGGCACGATCACCGCGGCCGCAAACCCGCGGCCGTCTGTCTGTACTTCCTCCGCCGCGAGCGCCGCTTTCAAGCCCTCCAGCATATTCACTCCCATCACTCCTGTTCACGTTTGACGACATCAATTGTGCTTCACACATGGAAATCGGTCAAGACGGGGTTTGGAAGGAAAAGCAACCAGCATGGCCTTGACCTGACGCTGGGGGGATGTTATGGTTCTCCCTGTATGAAGGTCCTCCTTACCGGCGGAGCCGGATTTATCGGCTCCCATGTCGCTGAAGCCTACCTGAAAGCCGGTCATGAAGTAACTATTGTCGACGACCTCAGCTCGGGCAGTTTCGATAATGTACCGGAGGGTGCGAAGTTTGTGCTCATGGATATCTGCTCCCCTGAGATAACAAAGCTTTTTGCCCTGGAGAAACCCGATCTGGTCAACCACCACGCCGCCCAGATCAGCGTGTCCGTGTCCGCCCGGAATCCGCTCCTGGACGCGCGCAGCAACAGCCTGGGGCTGCTGAATATCCTGGAAGCTGCGGTGAAAAACGACACCCGCCTGTTTCTCTTCATCTCCTCCGGGGGCGCCATCTACGGGGAGGCGGAGCACCTGCCCACGCCGGAAGATACTCCCGTACTGCCCCTCTCTCCCTATGCTATTCACAAGCAGCTGGGAGAGAGCTATCTCCGGTTTTATGCCCATGAGTACGGCCTGGAATACGCGGTGCTGCGCTACGCCAATGTCTACGGTCCCCGGCAAAACGCGGAGGGGGAAGCGGGGGTGGTCGCTTTGTTCACCACCCGGCTTTTGACTGATCGCACTCCTACAATCTATGCCTATCCGGAGGAGCCGGAGGGTATGGGCCGGGATTATGTTTACGCCGGGGACGTGGCCCGGGCCAACCTGCTGGCTGCGCAAAAACTGAACGACCGTGCCCTGAACGGCGAGATCATGAACATCGGCACGGGCGTCATGACCCGCACCGCCGCGCTGTACCGGGAAATCGCGGGCGCTCTGGGAAGCGATCGCCGCCCCGAACAAAGCGGCCCCCGGCCCGGTGATCTGCGCCGGAGCTGCCTGGATATATCCAGGGCTGCCCGCCTGTTGGGCTGGCATCCCGAAGTCACCCTTGAGGCCGGTATAGCGGAGACTGTGGCTTCTTTCAGGAGTTCATAATAAGGAGGATCCTGGTGTGGCGCGTCTAGAGGAAAGGGAGCTGACCTGCCCTTCCTGTGGCCGGGTACGAAACCTGCCGGAGTGCTGCGGCTGTCCCATGGAACAAGACGGAAATGTCCTGTTCTGCTCGAACTGCGGCCGGGAGATGAAAACGCCCCTCTGCTGCGGCCGTCCCATGACGGTTCATCACAAGGTGCGAGATATTAAGAAGGAAATATTTCCAAACATATAATTTAGGAACGCAAATCAGATGATTCATTCCAACCCTCACCAAATCGGTGTTTTGGCCTGCCCGGGCGGGGCTGAGTTCGCCGACAAATTGATATCAGAGCTCGAGCAGCTCTCACAGAAGGGAACGCGCCGCAAAGCAGACATCCTGGCTGAGAAGTACAAGATGTCCCGGGAGCAGATCATCCGCCAGATCAACCTGTCCATCGATCTGAGACCAACCACCCTCAACCTCACTCATCCCCTGGATAAAATCCGGGCCACCCACTACCGGGTTCCGGCGGTGTTCACCCGCTTCGCCAATGGCGAGTACAAAACGGAAATCACCAGCACGGTGCGCAACAATGACCTTTATATCATCCAGGACGTGGAGAACCAGTATCCGGTGCGCCTCAACAAAACGGACAGCCAGACCTATACTCTGAGCATCAACGACCATATCTTCTGCCTGCTGGTCACCGTGGACGCCGCCCTGCAGGCCGGCGCCCGTTCGGTAACCGTGGTTTTACCCACCTACCCCTACGCGCGGCAGCACAAGAAGAAAGGGCGGGAGGGCCTGACCGCAGCCCGGGTAGGCCAGATCCTGGAGAACCTCGGAGTGACACGGATACTCACCCTGGACCTGCACTCCAAGGAAATCGAAAACAGCTTCAACCGTCTGCGGGTGGAAAACCTGCACGCCTCCTACCAGATCCTCAAGGTCCTCCATCAGATCGTCGATCTCAAGGATCCCGACCTGGTGATCATCTCCCCGGACACAGGATCGGTGGACAGGAACAAGTTCTACTCCACCGCCCTGAACAAGGCCCTGGGCATGATTTACAAGGAACGGGACTATACCCGTACCTCCCTGAGCGCAACCCAGAACAACATCACCAGCATCCATTTACTTGGCGAAGTAAAGGGGAAAACGGTGTTCATGGCTGACGACATACTGGGTACCGGGGGCACGATTCTGAAGGCCATGAAGATTCTAAACGACCTGGGGGCGAAGCGCATCATCTGCGCCGTGAGCCTGCCGGTCTTCAGCGGCTCGGCAGTGGAGAACTTCGAGGAGGCTTACCAGCAGGGTCTCTTTTACCGCATGATCGGCACCAATGCCATCTATCACAACGAGCGGCTACTGGAGCGGGAATGGTACGTATCCGCCGATATCTACCAGCTCTTTGCCAGGGCGATCTGCCGCCTGCACAACAACCGCAGCGTGGGCTCCCTGATGGACAACCGCCGCATCATCAAGCAGCTTCTGGACAAGGCGATGGAAGACTAATAAGAAACGAAAGCGTTCGTCTCTAATCCTCCGGGGGCAGAGCCTCTCCCGTAAACAGCCGGAACTGGGCTTCCGCCTGGGCCTGCAGCATCTGATAGCCGTAGATTACCCTGCAGCCGGCCGCTGCCGCCCGGGCGAGGAAACAAGTGCGCGGGGGTGCGTAGACCAGGTCGTAGACGATCTCGCCGCCCTGGAAAGCATATTCCGGCAGGGGATCCTCAGCCTCCCGGGGCACCATACCCGCGGACGTGGCCTGAACGATCAGTCCATTGTGCTCCGCCAGAAGCTTTCGCCCCGCCGCATCGAGACCGCCGGAGGGACAGCCGAAAGCCTCTGCCAGCGCGGCCGCCCGCTCCGGATGCCGGTTCAATATCAGGGGACGGATCCCCAGGGTTCCCAGGGCGTAAACCACCGCCCTGGCCGCCCCCCCGGCGCCGATCACCGCCGCCGTCAGGTCCTTGCGCCCGGCCCTGCCCAGATGGGGGCGCAGGGGTCCCAGAAAGCCTTCCACGTCGGTGTTGCTCCCCCGCCAGCCGCCCTTACGGCGGACCACTGTATTGCAGGCCCCCACTTGCAGCACCGCCTCCTCCGCTTCGTCCAGAAGGGGCAGCACCGCTTGTTTGTGAGGCAGGGTTACGGAAAAACCACGGATGTCGAGCTCCGCAGCCAGGGCAAAAAAGGCTTCGGGGTCATGCACCAGAAAGGGCAGGTAGACCATGTCCAGGTTGAGGCCCGCATAGCCCCGGTTGTGAATCTCCGGGGAGCGGCTGTGGGCGATGGGATTGCCGATCACGCCAAACAGGCGGGTGGACTCCGTTATGCGTGAGAAGCGGTAGAGCTCTGTCAGGGTAGCCGGATCGAGCTGTCCGGGCGCCGATTCCGCACCCGGCGCCCCGGTGAAGCAGATCGATGAGCCCAGGCGGGCGGCCAGTACCCGGGTGGGAACACCCTCAGGCCCCATACCGATCAGAACCTTTTCCTCCAGATCCTTGAGCTCCCGGGCGCAGTGGAGCAGTGCCAGGAAGTCCCGGCAGCCGGTGGGCCGCACCGCCGCCTTGGGGATCTCGTCTCCCCGGTGCGGCAGGCGGCGGACCCGCTGTGCCAGGTCCCCGGGCAGCCCTTCGAAATCGTGCAGCGAGCGGATGATGCGGACCCCCCGGGAGCGCAAGTATGCTTCCAGGGAGCCGTCACGAAGGTCCTCCTCCAGATCGACATAGGCGAAACCCGCACCGGCCGCCCACAGCAGCCTCCTCCGCCCCGCCTCGTCGCCGCCGAACCCGCCATGATCCCGGCGGCGGCGCACAGTGAGGATAACCGGCAGCCTGATAAGGGAGGGGAAACGCCCCAGCGAGGAAAGCTCATCCTCGGACAGAGCGTCCGCCCGCAGCTCGACCAGGTCGATACAGCGGCGATAGCGCTCCACTGTTTCCAGACCGCGAGCCAGGCTCTTTTCGGTTACCGCCAGGCAGATCAATGGAGCCGGCATCAGTAATCCCCCCGGTAGCAGTATACATCGACCAGCCTGTTCTCATTGAAGAAAAGGCGCAGGCGGACCGGGTAGCCCCGGTCCTCGATCTGGAAGATCAGGGAATCCTCCAGCTCCGCCAGCGGGCTGCCCAATACCTCCAGCACCTCCCGACGTTCCGCTTTCATTTTCAGCCCTAAAATCGCCCCGGCGTAGCGCCGGTCCAGGCGTACCTGCCAGACCCGGTTGCGGAACCAAAACAGGTAGAGATGACGGGAATAATAGAAAACCACATCGTCCTCGTCCGCCGACTCTCCCCGGAGGGAAAAGATCTCCGCCGGCGCGCCCAGCTCGGCGATGGCTTCGTGCGGCTCCATGCCCAGATAGCGGCTGATGTCCTCCTCGGCAAAGAGCGGCAGGGCCGCCAACAACGCCGCGACGGTCAGCATGCGGGTCTTCATCGCTTTGCTCATTCCGCCTGCCCCCGACAGCGGGGAGCTGAATGCCCGCCTCGATCCTCACAACGGATGCGCCGGTATCTGGTGATCGGCATGGTTTCGCTTCCTTGGACTGGAGTTCTCCGCGGCACCCTGAGGGCGCCGGGAAACAGAAGTATAGCTTATTTCCCCGGGGGCGTCTATTTCCCTAGGCGGGTACGCCCAAAAGGCGGCGGATATCCGCCACCTGCCCCAGGTGGTAGGCGGTGTGGTCCGCTGCCAGCAGGAGCTCCCGCAGCAGAGACTGCCCGCTGCCATAGGGAACCGGCGCCAAAAGTTCGCTGTCCTTGTTCATGGCCAGGTGCTTCAAAGCCGCCAGGTCGCCGCGGTAGCGTTCGAGGAGCCCGCTCCAAGCCCCCTCTCCGTCCGGCACCACCGCTTCAGGCCAGTAGCCGTCGGGAAAAGAGGGAGAAACATGCCGCGGATTCCTGATGAACTCCAGGATATCCCACTGGACGATGGTGATGTGCCAGGTCAGCTCCCACACCGTGTGAGCCAGCCCCTCGGGTGCGAGTCCCAGCCGGGAGAAGGGAAACTCCGCCACCAGCGCTTCGAAGCCGAGATGCGCTCCTCCCCCGCTCAGGACATAGACGAGCTGTTTCCGCAACTCCTGCATAACCGGCCTCCTTTCCCTGACACCATGATAGTACAAAACCGCATCAGCAGCCAGCAAAGCTGCCCGGCCCCTTGGCTTTCCTCACGGAATCGGCTATCATCGCTACCCATGATAGCTACATTCATCAACTGCCTGACCGTTATTGTCGGCTCTATCCTGGGCATGCTGCTGCACAAGAAGATTCACGACAGCTTCAAGAAAATCGTCTATTCCGGGGCGGGGCTGATGGCGTTGGTTCTGGGCATTAAGATGGCCCTGGAGACGACATTGTTCGTGGCCCTGGCTTTGTCTTTGATCCTTGGCGGCATCCTGGGCGAGTGGTGGCGAATCGAGGATGGCATTCTCAAGCTGGGGGATACCCTGAAACGCCGCTTCGCCCGGGGGGACTCCAGCCAGGACTTCAGCGGCGGCTTCCTCAATGCTTCCGTAATCTTCTGCGTAGGCGCCATGACCCTGGTCGGCGCCTTCAAGGCGGGAACGGAGGGAGATTATACCCTCATCCTCACAAAATCGGTCATGGACGGCTTCATGGCCATCATGCTCACCGCCGCCATGGGTATCGGCGTGGCCTTCTCCGCCCTCTCCCTCCTGGTCTATCAGGGCGGACTGACACTGCTGGCCGGGGTGATCAAGCCCCTGGTCAATGACCTGATGCTGAGCGAACTCACCGGTGTGGGGGGAGTGATGGTTATCGTGATCGGACTCAACCTGATCGGGGTCACCAGGCTGAAAACGGCCAATTACCTGCCCGCTCTGCTGATCACGGTCCTTGTAGTGGCGCTGAAGCCGCTAATCCCCTTCAGCCTCTAAACACTTCGCCGGCCGGGTTCAACCCCAGCGGGTGAGCCCGGGCAGGTAGGGGTGCGCCAGCGCCTCGTGCCTGGGCAGCAGGCGTACAGCGTAGCCCTGCCGGCCGGTGTGCTCCGCCTGCAGGCTCCCGACATACTCGACAATCCCTTCCCGCCGGCCCGCGGGTGACAACTCGAGGTCGCGGCCCTTCTCGATCTCACCCGTGGAGCTGAGGGTGCCCGTAAAGAGGCACACCCGCAGATCTTGAGGCGTCAGGGCGCCCAGCCGAACCTGCACCCGCACGGGAATCTCCTCGCCAACGGTGTAAACACTGCGCTCAGGTACCGAAACCTCCACGATCTCCAGCCGGCTCCAGCCGGCTTCCAGCCTCTCCAGGTAGGCCGCCAGCTCCCGGGGACGCCGGAAATCATCCCGGGACAGTGCCTCGTACTGCCGGAAAGCCGGGGAGTAAATTTGTTCCGTATACTCCATCAGCATGCGGTGACTGCTGAAACGGGCTCCCAACACCTCCATGGCGGCCTTCATGCGCCGGATCCATTCCACCGGCAGTCCGTCCCGGCCGCGCTCGTAAAACAGGGGAACGATCTCTCGTTCCAAAAGGTCGTAAAGGGCCTTGCTTTCCACCTCGTCCTGGAGCCCGGGGTCGCTGTACTCCTCGCCCCGGCCGACGGCCCAACCGTATTCCGGATCAAAGCCTTCCGCCCACCAGCCGTCCAGGACGGAGAGGTTCAGAACCCCGTTGGCGGCGGCCTTCATGCCGCTGGTGCCGCTGGCTTCCAGCGGCCGCCGGGGGGTGTTCAACCAGACGTCGCTTCCGGAAACCAGGTAGCGGGCGGCGGTCATGTCGTAATCCTCCAGGAATACGATCCGTCCGCCGAGACCGGGTGAGCTGGCGAAATGCACCAGCTCCCTGATGATCTCCTTGCCTTTCAGATCATGGGGATGGGCCTTGCCGGCGAAGATAATCTGGACGGGATGCCTGGAATCGGTCAACAGCCGGATCAGTCGTTCCCTGTCCCGGAGCAGCAGGTTGGCCCGCTTGTAGGCGGCGAAGCGGCGGGCAAAGCTGATGGTCAGGGTGCGGGGCGAGAGGGCGTTGTTCGCGCTCTCCAGCTCCGATCCGGTTTTCCCCTGCCGCAGCAGCTGCTTACGCAGATTGGAACGCACGAACTTCACCAGCTTTTCCCGCCGCAGCTCGTGGGTGCGGAACAACTCCTCGTCGGAGACTTTCTGGAGGCCCTCCCAGATGCCCGCATCGGCCGGCTGTTGTTCGAATCCGGGTCCGAGAATCCGGTCCAGAAGATCCAGCATATCGTGGGAAATCCAGGAGCGGGAATGGACGCCGTTGGTGATATGGCGGATCGGCACTTCATCCAGGGGCAGCTCAGGCCAGAGTCCGGCCCACATGGTGCGGGATATGCGCCCGTGCAGCCGGCTGACAGCATTGGCATGGGCGGACAGCCTCAGGGCCAGAACGGTCATGCAGAAGGGCTCTGCTTCATCGTCGCTTCTGATGCGTCCCAAAGCCATGAAATCTTTCCAGGACAGGCCCAGCCCGGCGGCATAGGCGGAGAAATACCTGGCCATCAGCTCGGCAGAGAAACACTCGTTTCCCGCCGGCACGGGAGTATGGGTGGTGAACACATTGGCCGGCCACAGGGCCTGGCGGGCCTCCTGAAAGCTCATGGACCCGGAGGTCATCAGCCTCCTGATCCGCTCCAGCGCCAGGAAGGCGGAGTGGCCCTCGTTCATATGAGCCACACCCACCTCGATGCCCAGGGCCTCGAGGGCCCGGATGCCGCCGACGCCCAGAAGGATCTCCTGGCGAATCCGGTTTTCCCGGTCGCCGCCGTAGAGGGTGGCGGTGATCATCCTCTCTCCATGAGGATTGGCCTCGATATTGGTATCCAGGAGGAACAGGCTCGCCCTGCCGACCCGCACTTCCCATATCTGCGCCTCGACCCGCGTCGTGCCCATCTCGACAGTGATGCTTAAGGGCAGGCCCTTTTCGTCCGTGACCCGGCGCACCGGCATGTTGTACCAGTCGTTTTCCGGGTAGGATTCCTGCTGAAAGCCGTCGGGATTCAGGTACTGCTGGAAATAGCCCTGCCTGTAGAGCAGCCCGACGCCGACCAGGGGCAGCCCCAGGTCCGAGGCGGTCTTCAGGTGGTCTCCGGACAGCATGCCCAGGCCGCCGGAATAAACGGGCAGGCTTACATCCAATCCGTACTCCATGGAGAAATAGGCGATCACCGGAGTCGGCGCGCCGCCTTCCCAGCGGGGCCGGTTCAGGTATTCCTGGAAGCGGGCGTATACTTTCCCGAGTTCCGCCATGAAGGAGTCATCGGCGGCCAGCTGCTCCAGACGCTCCTGGGACACCAGGCCGAGGGTCAGTGCGGGATTGTAACGGGTTCTTTCCCAGGCTTCACAATCCAGACGCATGAACAGCCTGACGGCGTCGAAGTTCCAGCTCAGCCATAGATTGTTGGCCAGCTCGGCCAGGGGCTCCAGCGCCGGGGGTACGTCAGCCTTAACCGCAAAGGAGATAGTTTTCATTCTTTTACTATAGCATCCAGGACGGCAGCCAGGATACCACCGCGCTTCGAGTATTCCAGCTCCAGCTCCGAATCGAGGCGGGATTTAACCCGGAAGCGAATTGGGTTCCCCTCCTGCCCGCGTGCCTCCACAGCCAAAAGCTGGCCGGGTTCGCGGCAGGCCTCGACAGTGTAGCGCTCGCTTCCCGATAAGCCCAGTGAGGCGGCACTTTCGCCGGGCAGGAATTCCAGGGGCAGAATCCCCACCCCCACCAGGTTGCTCCGGTGGATGCGCTCGAAACCTTCGGCGATCACCGCCCGCACGCCCAAAAGCGCCGGGCCCTTGGCGGCCCAGTCACGGGAGCTGCCGGTGCCGTACTCCTTGCCCGCTATTATCAGCAGGGGCGTCTGCTGCTGCCGGTAGCGCTCGGCCGCGGCAAAGATGCTCATGACCTTCCCTTCCGGAAAGCCGCGGGTTAAGCCCCCCTCCTGTCCCGGTACCAGCCGGTTCCGTACCCTGATGTTGGCAAAGGTCCCCCTCATCATCACCTCGTGGTTGCCCCTCCGCGAGCCGTAGCTGTTGAATTCCTCCGGCGGTATGCCCTGCCCGAGCAGCCAGCGCCCGGCCTCGCTGTCCGCCGGGATCGCCCCGGCGGGGGAGATATGGTCGGTGGTCACCGAATCGCCGAACAAAGCCAGAACCCGCGCCTCCTCAAGGCCTGCCAAGGCGCTTCCTCCGGCGCTCCCCATGGGCCCCTGGGGAGCGAAAAAGGGAGGCTTGCGGATATAGGAGGAAGCGGCGTTCCAGGCATAGAGCTTCTTTCCGCTTACCGGCCCGCCGAGCTTTTCCCACTCCTTTCCGCCGGTGAACAGCGCTCCGTATTCCTCACGAAACTGCCCGGTTTGAACATAGCGGTCACAGGCATCCTGCACCTCATCATCGTCGGGCCAGATATCGGCCATCAGCACCGGTTCTCCGCTGGGAGCGTACCCCAGGGGTTCATTGAGCAGGTCAATGTCCACGCGGCCGGCCAGGGCGTAGGCCACCACCAGGGGCGGCGAGGCCAGGTAGTTGGCCCGCACCTGGGGATGGATGCGCCCCTCGAAATTGCGGTTTCCCGACAGCACGGCGGCCACCCGCAGGTCCCCCTCCTCGATCGCCCGGCTGACCCGGGGGGCCAGGGGCCCGCTGTTGCCGATGCAGGTGGTGCAGCCATACCCCACCAGGTGGAAGCCCAGCTCCTCGAGCGGACGGAGCAGTCCCGCGTCCTGCAGATAGCGGCTCACCACCCGGGAGCCCGGCGCCAGGGAGGTTTTCACGCAGGCGGGAACCCGCAGGCCCTGCCTGACCGCATTTCGTGCCAGCAGGCCGGCGCCGATCATCAGCCGGGGGTTGGAAGTGTTGGTGCAGCTGGTGATGGCGGCGATCACCACCGAGCCGTGGCGCAAGCCCTCCGCAACGCCCTCCCCGCCCCTGCCCTCGCCCCCGGCCTTCGGCGCCCGGGGGCCTTCCCCGGGCGGCTCCCAGGCGGCCGCGGCTTTGGCCAAAGGGATGCGGTCCTGGGGACGCCGGGGGCCGGCGATGGAAGGCTCCACCTCGCTCAGGTCCAGTTCCAGCACAACGCTGTATTCCGGCGCTGGCCCGCAAGGGCCGGGTTCGCGAAAAAGCTGCTGCGCCCTGGTGTAAGCCTCGATCAGCGCAAGCTGATCGGAGGGCCGGCCGGTCAGCCTCAGGTAGTCCAAAGTTTTCCCGTCCAGGGGGAAGAATCCCACGGTGGCGCCGTACTCGGGGGCCATATTGCTGATCAGGGCGCGGGTTGCGGCGTCCAGGGAGGCGGCGCCGGGCCCGAAAAATTCCACCAGCTTACCCACCACGCCGTGGCGCCGCAGGCGCTCGGTCACGGTCAGCACCAGGTCCGTAGGCGTAACCCGAGGCGGCAGAGCGCCGCTCAAGCGGAGTCCGACCACCCGGGGAAAGGGCAGGTAGAGGGGCTGTCCCAGCATGGCGGCTTCCGCCTCGATGCCACCCACTCCCCAGCCCAGCACGCCGATGCCGTTGATCATGGTGGTATGGGAATCCGTGCCCACCAGGGTGTCCGGAAAGGCGAGGTTTATTCCTCCGGTGCGCTCGAGCCTGACCACCGGCGCCAAATTCTCGAGGTTGATCTGGTGGATGATGCCCTTGCCCGGGGGAACCACCCGGAGGCGGCCGAAAGCAGCCTCTCCCCAGCGCAGAAATTCGTAGCGCTCCCGGTTGCGCAGGAACTCCAGACGGCGGTTTTCCTGCAGGGCTTCCTCGCAGCCGGCCGCATCGACCTGCAGGGAATGATCGATCACCAGATCCACAGGAATCAGCGGATTGATCCTGGCGGGATCCCCGCCCTGCTCGGCCACCTCTTCCCGCAGCGCGGCCAGGTCCACCAGGGCGGGGACACCGGTAAAATCCTGCATCAACACCCGGGCGGGCCTGAAGGGCAATACCCCGGAGCCTTCCGGCCAGCGGGCCAGGCTCAGCAGATCCTCTTCCCGGATCAGGCGGCCGTCCTGCAGGCGCAGCAGGGCTTCCAGTAGAATCCTCACGCAGTAGGGCAGCCGAGCCAGGTCGAAATTCGCCGCCTCCGCCAGGGCCGGCAGGCTGGCGTAGGTGACGGGCCCGTCAGCTTCGGGGACGCCCTCCAGGGTTCTCCAGGTGTCGAGCTTATTATGATCAAAAGGCATGGTCTTTTTTCCTTCTCCCGAAAGTTCCGGAATTATAGCCGAAAGGGGGCCTGCGCGGCAATGGACCTGGGGCGTACATCCCGCCGTTCCCGGAACCGCCTGCAACCTTCGGCCCCAGGGCACGGGCAAACAGAGCAAATTCGATTTATTTCGGCCTTCGCCTTTCTGAAATCTTGACGCCGTCTGAAATTCTCATAGAATAAAGGGAAGGTTAAAGGAGGCAAACGTGAAGAAAAATGCTTTGATGATTCTTTGTCTTATTCTCTTTCTGCTCCCGTCACTGCTTTTCGCCGTGGGACAAAAGGAGGCGGAAGAGGCGGAGGGCAAGTTTAAGGTGGCCTTTGTCTACATCGGCCCGCCCGGGGACCTGGGGTGGACCTATGAGCATGAGCGGGGCCGGTTGATGCTGGAGGAGGAGCTGGGCGACAAGGTCGAGACAGCCAAAATCGAGAGCGTCCCCGAGGGACCGGACGCGGCCCGGGTGATCCGCCAGTACGCCCAGCAGGGCTACGACATGATCTTCGCCACGTCCTTCGGTTACATGGATCCCATGTTCGAAGTGGCCCAGGAGTTCCCCGATCTGATATTCGAGCACTGCTCCGGGTATAAGACAGCGGACAACATGTCCACCTATTTCGGACGCATCTACCAGGCCCGCTACCTCTCCGGTATCGTGGCCGGCAAGATGACCAAGAACAACAGCATCGGTTATGTGGCGGCATTTCCGATCCCTGAGGTTATCCGCGGCATCAATGCCTTCACACTGGGCGTGCGCTCCGTCAATCCGGACGCCGAGGTGCGGGTGGTCTGGACCAGCACCTGGTACGATCCCGTCAAGGAACGGGAAGCGGCCGTCGCCCTCCTGGACGCCGGCGTGGATATGATCACCCAGCACCAGGACACCACCGAGCCACAGAAGGCGGCGCAGGAACGGGGCCTGACCAGCATCGGCTACGATTCCGACATGCGCAGCTTCGTTGGAGACAGCGTATTGATCAGCCCGGTCTGGAACTGGGGCTCCTACTACGTGGATACCGTCCAGGCGGCCCTGGACGGCACCTGGAAGACCCACATGTACTGGGGCGGCCTCAAGGAAGGCGTGGTCATGCTCGCCGAGCCCAGCCCCGCAGTACCGGCGGAGGTCATGGCCCTGGTCGAGGAGGCCCGGGACAAAATCGTCTCCGGAAAGTGGGACGTGTTCTGCGGGCCTATTCTGGATCAGAAGGGCGGACAGGCGGTCGCGGCCGGCCAGTGCCTGGACGACGGCGAGATGCTGAACATGAACTTTTTCGTCCAGGGCGTGATGGGAACCATCTCCGGGCAATAGGCGCCCGTGAGGGGACTATCCTCAACGCCGCTAAATCAGTGTCAGAAAGGGTGCAGGGGCCTCCCCTGCACCCTTATTTGATCCGAGGAGCGCTTGAAACAATGAACGCGGAGGCCCAGCCAATCCTGGTCATGGAAAAGATCAGCAAGCGGTTTCCCGGGGTTCTGGCCAACGACGCAGTGGACCTTGAGCTCTATCCCGGCGAAGTGCTGGCCCTGCTGGGCGAAAACGGCGCCGGTAAGAGCACCCTCATGAACATCCTGGTGGGGCTGTACCGCCCGGATGAAGGATGTATCCTGGTGAAGGGGCAAGAGGCGGAGATCCACTCGCCCCGGGACGCCGCCGCCTTAGGGATAGGCATGGTACACCAGAACTTCATGCTGGTGGAGTCGATGCTGGTCAGCGAGAACATCGTCCTGGGTCTGCAGGACCTGCCCCTGGTGCCGAAAATGGAGGAGGTGGTGCTGCGCATCCGGGAAATTTCCGAGCGCTACCGGCTTCAGGTGGACCCCAACGCCTATATCTGGCAGCTGAGCGTGGGGGAGCAGCAGCGGGTGGAGATCCTCAAGCTGATCTACCGGGGCGCGGAGATCCTGATCCTCGACGAGCCAACCGCCGTTCTCACCCCTCAGGAAGCCGAAGACCTCAATCGAGTTCTCCAGCAGATGACTTCCGAAGGCAAATCCGCCGTGTTTATCACTCATAAAATGGAAGAAGTCATGGCCTTCTCTCACTGGGTGCGGGTCTTGAGAAACGGCCGCCTGATGGCCGTCAAGAAAACCGGGGAGACCAACCCCCAGGAGCTGGCCCGCCTGATGGTCGGGCGGGAGGTGCTGTTCAGGCTGGAACGCAAACCGGCCCGGTTCGGAGCGACCGTGCTGGAGCTTAAGGGGGTACAGGCCGATGACGACCGGGGGCTCCCGGCGCTTAAGGAGATTTCCTTCGCCCTTGCCGGAGGTGAGATCCTGGGCGTGGCCGGCGTGGCCGGGAACGGCCAGCGGGAGCTGGCGGAGGTGGTGACGGGATTGCGCAAGACCTCAGGCGGGCGCATCCTGATACGGGGAGAGAACGTCAGCAACTCTACCCCATTGAAGATCATCCGCTCCGGGGTGAGCCACATTCCCGCCGACCGCATCGGTATGGGGGCTGTGGGGGAGATGAGCGTGGCCAGCAACCTGGTCATGAAGGGTTACCGCAAACGGCCCATCTCCTCCCGCTTCTGGCTCCATCCCAGGCGCATCCTGGAGTTCGCCCGGCGTATGATCGAGGCTTTCAGCATCACCACTCCCACCCCGCTCACCCGCCTGAAATTCCTGTCCGGCGGCAACATCCAGAAAACCATTTTGGCCCGGGAAATCGACGCCTGCGAAGGTCTGCTGGTGGCGGTCTACCCCTCCCGGGGCCTGGACGTGGGGGCCACCGAGAGCGTCCGCGCCCGGCTCCTGGAACAGCGGGACTGCGGCCGGGCGGTTCTGCTCATCTCCGAGGACCTGGAAGAGCTTCTGACCATCGCCGACCGCATCGCCGTGCTTTTCGAGGGAAAAATCATGGGCCTACTGCCCGCCGAAACTGCGGACCTCAAGACCCTTGGCCTGATGATGGCCGGAACCCAGGCACCGGGAGGATTTGATGCGCCTGGCATTTGAAAAACGTACCTCCACCTCCAAAGCCGTGCTGTTCGTCGTACCTTTCGCCAGCTTTCTGGTCTCTTTGCTGCTGGCGGCCCTGCTGTTGGGGATTTCCAAAACCGACCCGCTGCGCACCTATGCGGCCATGTTCCGCGGCGCCTTCGGGTCCTGGTCCAACTTCACGGAGACCCTGGTCAAGGCCATCCCCTTGATGCTCACCGGTCTGGGGGTATCCATCGCTTTCCGCATGCGCTTCTGGAACATCGGTGCCGAGGGCCAACTAACCCTGGGCGGCGTGGCCGGCGCCTATGTGGCCCTGACCTGGGCCCCGGCCCTGCCGCCGCCGCTGGTGCTGCCGGCGGTCCTGGTGGCGGGTATGCTGGCCGGCGCGCTCTGGGCAGGCATTCCCGCCCTGCTCTCGGCCTACATGAAGGTGGACGAGACCCTGACCACCCTCATGCTCAACTATGTGGCCATTCTCTTCTCCGAGCACCTCTACTACGGCCCCTGGCGGGATCCCCAGGGCTACGGATTCCCGGGAACCGCTCTGTTTCCCGACTCGGCCTGGCTGCCACGCCTGGCCGGGCGCGCCCACCTGGGTCTGGTCTTCGCTTTTGCGCTGGCGGTTTTTCTCTGGCTCGTCCTGAACCGCACCCGCTTCGGCTTCGAGGTCAAGATTATCGGCCACAACCGCACCTCCGCCCGTTATCAGGGCATCAATGTTTCCGCCACTATCGTGGCGGCCCTTCTTTTGTCCGGGGCGCTGAGCGGATTGGCCGGGGTCTGCGAGGTAACCGGCATCTCCCGCCGCCTCCAGCAGGGGCTTTCCATCGGCTACGGCTATACGGCCATCATCGTGGCCTGGATGGCCCAGCTCAATCCCCTGGCGGTGATTCCGGTAGCCCTGCTCATGGCCGCTCTGCTGGTAGGGGGGGACCAGGTACAGATGATCATGGGACTGCCCTCGGCTATGGGCCTGGTCATCCAGGGCCTGATTCTCTTTCCCCTGCTGGCGGGCAGCTTGTTCAGCGAGTTCCGCCTGATCCGTCTTACCGGGCGCCGGAAGGGAGAAACAGCGTGATACCTTTGCTGACATCGCTTTTAGCCATCACCCTGCGGGCCGGAACCTCCCTGATCTACGCCACGGTGGGAGAGATCTACACCGAACGCTCCGGTATCCTGAATCTGGGTATGGAGGGAATCATGCTCATGGGCGCCGTATCCGCCTTCGCCGTGGTCTACTACACCTCCAGCCTGTTGGCAGGCCTGCTAATCGCCGGCCTGGTGGGCGCCCTGCTGGCCGCCATCCACGCCCTGCTCTGCATCACCTTGCGGGCCAACCAGGTTGTCAGCGGGCTGAGCATCACCCTTTTCGGCAGCGGCCTGGCCAGCTTCCTGGGCCAGAGGCTGGGCCCGGTCAGCAACAACCGCTATTTGGTTGGTTTGTCGGCCGTGCAGTTCAAGGCCTTTCCCCTGCCTTTCTTAAGCCGCCTGCCCGTCCTGGGCGCCATGTTCAACCAGGACCTGCTTACCTACGCGGTCTATCTGCTGGTGCCTCTGGCCTGGTTCTTCCTCTATCGCACCCGGGAAGGGCTCAATCTGCGGGCCGTGGGGGAAAATCCCCAGACCGCTGACGCCATGGGCATCAAGGTGCAGCGGGTGCGCTACCTCTACACCATCGCCGGCGGCATGCTCGTGGGGCTGGGGGGCGCCCATCTCTCCCTGGCCTACACCCCGGGCTGGTCGGAAAACATCACCGGCGGCCGGGGCTGGATCGTCATTGCCCTGGTTATTTTCGCCATGTGGAATCCCGCCCGGGCCGTGCTGGGCGCAGTACTCTTCGGGGGCATCAATGCAGTCCAGTTCCGGCTCCAGGCTGCGGGCACCCATATCCCGGCGGCCTACCTCAACATGCTCCCCTATCTGGCCACGGTGGTCGTACTGGTGATCATGACCTGGTGGGAAACCCTGAGCAAGAGAATCGGCGCGCCCGCCGCCCTGGGCACTTCCTACATGCGGGAGGAAAAATAAAAGGGGCCGCCCTGAATACAACTTTTCAGGACGACCCCCTGCTGAACTTCAGCCGTGCCTCGAAGCGCTCCGGCTCCGATCAGCGGTTGCGCTTGGAAGGTTTCAGCGACAGGTCCAGGTTGAGCCGGGTTTTCAGCTCCTTGAAGGCGTTCAAAGTCATCGCGATATCTTCTTCGCTGTGCTGGGCGGTGGGGATCATGCGGAAAAGCACCACCCCCCGGGGCACCACCGGGTAGACCACCCCGGACACGAACACCCCGAAGTCCTCCCGGAGCATCTTCATCATGGCCATCGCAGTTTCCAGGTCCCCGGCGGGCACGTACACCGGCGTGATCGGGGAAGCGGTGTCGCCGATGTCGTAGCCGAGGTCAGTGAGGCCCTGCTGCAGGCTCCTGGCGTTGGCCCACATGCGCTCCCGGAGCTGCGGCTGGTTGATCATGACGTCCAGGGAAGCGGAGAGCACGTCCACGTATACCATGGGCAGGCTCTTGGCGAAGACATTGGTGCGGGCGTTGTACTTGATATACTTGATCACTTCCTCCTCGCCGGCGGTCACGCCGCCGATGGCGGCGAAGGCCTTGGCGAAGGTGCCGAAGTAGAGGTCGATCTTGTCCTGCACGCCCAAGTGCTCCCCGGTGCCGCGGCCGCTCGGGCCCATGACCCCGAAGCCGTGGGCGTCGTCCACAAACAGGCGGGCTTCATATTTCTCTTTCAGGGCGCAAATCCCCGGCAGGTCCGCCAGGTCGCCCTTCATGCCGAACACGCCCTCGGTGACGATCAGGATCCCGCCTTTGCGGTTCTTGTTGGCGGCTTTCAGGTGCCATTCCAGGTTGTCCAGGTCATTATGCTTGAAGGCGTGAAAGCGCCGCCCCGCCGAGGCCAGGATCGTGGCGTCCACGATGCTGGCATGACTGAGGCGGTCCATGACGATCTGATCGTCCGGCCCCACCAGGGCCGATACCGTACCCACTACACCCAGGTAGCCGTAATTGAAGAGGATGGCCGCCGGTTTCTGGGCAAAGTCGGCCAGCTTCTTTTCCAGGGCAATGTGCTTGTGGGTGTTACCGGTCAGCAAGCGGGAGCCCATGGGCGTGAAGGTGCCGTAGGTTTCCACCGCTTCCCGGGCCACTTGCTTGATCTGCTCGTTGCCGGTCAGCCCGGTGTAGCTGTTGATGGCCCACATGATCACCTCTTTGCCATTGAACTTCATGTGGGGCCCGGGCAGGCCTTCCAGCACCGGACGTGTAAAGTACATATCGTCCCGGCTGCGGTAGTAGCCGAAATAACCACCGTCGCCTTGGCATTTTTCAAAAAGATCCGTCACCTTGAATACCTCCTGTTGGTTTCTTTGCCTATCATTGCCGTTTTCCAGCCGGCGCGGGTGCTCAGTCCTTCACCCGGCTGAAGGCCAGGGCTTTCAGCATCCAATTGGGCAGGGCTTTGCGGGGATTTCTCTGCCTCAAGTCGAGATACCAGCCCAGTTTTTTAAGAATCGGGACACGATGCACTTCCACGAACTCGATCAACGTCCCGTCCGGGTCCTCGGTGTAGGTAAAATGCCCGGCCGCTTCGCCCATGTCGAAGCTCTCATTACTGTCCACGGTGAAAGGGTAGCCTGAGGCTGCGCACTCCGCCTTGAGAGTTTTCATGCCCCTTATGTCGAAACAGAGGTGGATGAAACCCAGGTCGCCCCAGTAGCGGTTTTCAAAGATCTTCTTGGGCTCCCTGGAGAGAACCTGCACCAGCTCAAGCTGCGAGGTTCCCCAGATAGGGCTGAAGGGTCCCTGGGGCTTTTCGCGGTGGCTGATCAGCACCCGGCGCACTTTCTCGCCGCCCCCCGGTAAAACCGCCAGATCCTCGAAAACCCCGGTCTCGTCGTAAAGGATATGGTCGTAGCCCAGCACCTTCATATAGAAGGAAAGAGAACGCTCGATATCCGAAACCCCGATCATGCAGCCGCAGGTTCCCCCGGTAGAGTGCCTGATCTTGCTGAACCAGTCATTCCCGGATACTATCTGGAATATGTTCTCGTAAGGGTCTTTCATGAAGAAATGCCTGGCTCCGTCCGGGCAGTCGGAGAGCTCGCCGAGCAGGTTGATATCCCGGGCGGAAAAATGCTCGAAGGCTTTTTCCACGTCCCAGGCCTTGATCCGGGCGGCGAAAATGCCCAGGTCCCCGACCTGGAGCGGGAAAGCCGGACCCAGGGGTTGCCGCTGGGTGTATTGCCAGATCTCGAAAGCGCTTCCCCCCTGGAGGTTCAGCGCCAGCACGGCGTGGCGGGCTCGCGGCTTACCACCGGTGTAGGGGAGCATCAGCCCCGCTTCGCCGCGGTCCTCGAAGACCTGCACATCGACGCCGAAAACCCGCCGGTACCACTTGAAGGCGCTGTCCAGGTCCCTGATGCCGATACCGATCTGCTGTATTCCACTGATGAGTTTGCCAATCATAGCACGGATTCTATTGGTAACCTCCACCGCTGTCAAGGTTGTCCGCCCCGGCCGGAAAGGCCCAGAATACCTTCGGGGAGGCGGTTTCCAGGGTAATTGGCCCTGAAACAGCCGTAAATCGGGGCAAAAATCTCCTTTACAACCGCAATATTATGCCTTATGCTTAGCGAGCTTTCCAAATATCCCAATAAAGGAGTCAAGGAAAATGAAGAAAACGCTGATTTTATTCATACTCGGACTATTGGTCTTCTCCGGACTGGCTGTAGCCAATGGGCAGCAGGAGGGAGGAGCCTACCCGACCCGTACCATCAACTACGTGATCCCCTTCAACCCGGGCGGGCAGTCCGACAGGACGGCGCTCTATCAGAAAGACGACCTCCAGCAGGTCTTGGGCGTCAATGTAGTTATGAAGTACATGCCCGGCGCGGGCGGCGCGGTGGCCTGGGCCAGCCTGGTGAAAACTACGCCGGACGGTTACACCGTCTGCGGCAACAACATCCCTCATATCATTCTGCAGCCCCTGGTGCGGGACAACGCGGGCTACGAAACTACCGACCTGGTACCGGTTTACCTGTTCCAGAGCACCCCCATCGGGCTGGCGGTACTGAAGGACAGCCCCTTCCAGACCCTGGATGAGTTCCTGGCCTATGCCAAGGAGAATCCCGGCAAGATCACCATCGGCGGCTCCGGGACCTGGAGCGGTCACCATATCGCCCTCCTGCAGCTGCAGAAGCTGGCCGGCGTCGAGTTTACCTATATTCCCTCCACCGGGGCGGCCCCCTCGGTGGCCAACTTCCTGGGCGGGCATACCATGGCACTGTTCGCCAACTCCGATGACCTGGTCACCCACCGGGACAAGATCAATATTCTGGCCATAGGCACCGAGAAGGAATTCGACGCTCTGCCCGGCGTGCCCACCTTCCGCCTGCAGGGCGTCAAGATGACTGCAGGCATCGACCGCGGCGTGTGCGTGCCTCCCGGAACCCCGGATAGCGTGATCAAAACCCTGGAAGACGCCTTCGCCGAGGTGTGCCAGATGCCCACCTATGTGAGCAAAATGAAGGAAGAGGGCTTCCTTATCCAGAGCCTGAAATCGAAAAAGTTCGCCAAATATCTCGAAGAAAAGACCGAGGAGTACACCCAAATCCTTCGCGACCTGGGCGAAATCGAATAAGCCGGACCTGTCGCAGACTTGACAGGCTGGTTCATTTGCGATAGCTTCAGAGCTGCACGGAGGAGGACAGCCCGGCTGTCCTCCTCCATTTTCGATCGAACCATGTAGAATATGAACACCTTTATCCTGCAATCTCTGACCAACCTGACCCAGCCCCTGAACCTGATCCTGATCACCCTGGGCGTGGGTTCGGGCATTATCGTGGGCGCACTGCCGGGCCTGACCGCCACCATGGCCATCGCCCTGCTGGTACCCTTCACGTTCAGCATGAACCCTATCCACGGCCTGGTGCTCCTGGGGGGCATCTACTGCGGCGCCATCTATGGGGGCAGCTTCTCGGCTATTCTGATCAACACACCGGGCACGCCCTCGGCTATCGCCACCACCTTCGACGGCTACCCGATGGCCAAGCGGGGCGAATCCTACAAGGCCATTGTGACGGCCACCATGGCCTCAGTGCTGGGCGGCCTGATCGGCGTCGTGTTCCTGCTCTTCCTCACGCCGCCGCTCTCACGGATTTCCTTGAAATTCGGGCCCCCGGAATTCTTCTGGCTCACCGCCTTCGGCCTGACCATCATCGCCACGTTGGCTTCAAAATCGATAATCAAGGGGCTCATCGGCGGGGCTTTCGGGCTGCTGATCTCAACCATTGGCATCGCACCCATCGAGGGCAGCGTACGCTACGCCTTCGGCACCATAAGCCTGCAAAACGGCATTACCCTGATCCCGGCTCTGATCGGCTTCTTCTGCCTGCCCGAGCTCTTGGGCATGATCGAGCAGAAGGAGAAGCACTATGCCGCCCTACCCTACCGCAAACAGAAAAACGTGGTGCTGGGCATCTTCATCAAGCTGATCAAGAAGCCCTTCCTGATCATCCGCTCGGCGGTTATCGGCACCATTGTGGGCATCATTCCCGGGGCCGGCGGCAACATCGCCAGCATGGTATCCTACAACGAGGCTGTTCGGGCTTCTAAATACCCCCAGAAATTCGGCAAGGGGGCCATCGAGGGAGTGGCTGCAGCGGAGGCTTCCAACAACGCCGAGGTGTCGGGATCACTGATTCCCCTGCTGACCCTGGGCATCCCGGGAGCCCCTCCGGCGGCGGTGCTCCTGGGCGCGCTGCTGCTGCAGGGCATGCGCCCGGGCATGGACCTGTTCACCCTGCATGGAGAGATCACCTTCACCTTCATCTTCTCCCTGGTAATCTCCAACCTGCTGATCCTGCCCATGGGCATCGCCCTGGGCAAACTGGTCTCCAAGCTGATCACCAAGCTTCCGGTGGTGATCCTGGTACCCTTTATCTTCTTCCTGACCATCATCGGCAGTTACTCAATCAACAACAACATGTTCGACGTCTACGTGATGGTCTTTTTCGGTGTCCTCGGCTACATCGGGCGCAAGGCCGGATTCGGTCCCGGGCCGGTGGTCCTGGGAATCATTCTGGGCAAGATCTGCGAGCAGGGCCTGGTGCAGGCCATCCTCATGGGCAAGGCTGAGGGCTCGGTGCTGCGTATGTTTTTCCTGCGTCCCATCTCGGCAATCCTGATCGTCCTGACCCTGTTTTCTGCTGCCTGGCCCTTCCTGCGTGAGCTCGCGGCAAAAAGGAAACGCCATGAAAAACGCTGACCGCATTTCCGCGCTGATCGTCCTGGGTATCTGTGTGCTCTTCTTCACAGAAGCCCGTGACTTCAGCCCCTACGGCGCCCTTTTCCCCCGGGTGATCATCATCATCTTGGCCGTGCTGGCCGTCATGCTGTTGATCGCCAGCTATGTCCGGCCCGTAGCCGGCAAGGTCTTCGACAGGAACGAAATCACCGTCAAGTACCTGACCGTGCTGGCCTCTTTATTCCTGATGATCGCCTGGATAGCCTTTATCAACTTTCTCGGCTTCCTGACCTCGAGCATCCTCTTCTTCTCGTTGATCAGCATCATCCTGGACCGCAAGCACAAGCGGCCCCTGCAGATCCTGCAGAAGGTCGGCCTGATCGCGGTGGCGGTGGCCGGTGTTTTTTTCTTCTTCTCCCGGCTGCTCTACGTGCCCTTTCCCCGGGGGCTGCTGCTTTAGTCTCTGCCGGCAATTAAAGTTGCCGGTTCCCGGCGGTGCCGCTCGGCAGCAATCTTTAAATAACTCACCAGCATAAATAGAATTAACCTGCAGCGCCAGGCATGGCACGAATTTTGTTGTATATCGGAAAAAGGCCCGGCACAACCGCGCAAACTCTTGCACGGCCCGTGAAGACGCTCGAAACTAGAGAGTGAAGCTTCAAGCAGTATAGGAGGCTTCAGATGAAAAAGTACCGGTATGCAATGGTGTTTTTACTGCTGGCCGGCCGGCGCGGCCGCGGTTTATCTCCAGAACGGCGAGGTGATCACCGGCACGATCATCGAGATCAACGACAGCTTCATGATGCTGCAGACGCGGCAGGAGAGGCTGAGAATCCCGCTGGATAAAGTCGAAAGCATCGAGCTTTCCGACCGCTAAGAAGCCTTGCGAAGGCGGAACGCCGCCTTTGAACACGGCTACCAGCGGATATTTCCAGGCGGGTTCGTGTTCGGAATCACCAGCGGCTGGAAAGCCGCCGGCACCGATACCTACAACTACAACTCGAATTCGCTCTATTGGAGCTTCCAGCTCGGCTATGCCTTCAAACACCCCTTCATCCGGGCGCGTTGATCCCTATACCCCCGGCCCCCCCCGGGAGCGGACTCAGGGGCGCTCGTAGGCGCCGATATCACCGGCCTGATCCTCCCGCGGGTATGAGCGCTGATCCACGAAAACGCGCAGCTCGGAGAGGGGGATCACATCCAGGGCCGGGCTCCCCCTCCGCAGGGCGTGGGTCAGGGTTGGCCCCCCGTTGTCTTTAAGGGGGCCAAGTCGGGGGTCACCGCCGAGATCGCTTGCATAGCTCCCGTCGGCGATGAGGTTCCAGGCATTGGTCCCCACCTCCCCCCGGCCGTAAAAGCCGCCCCCTTCGCCCATGACGAAGTCGGAACGCTCATTGGCGGCCAGGATGCAGCCCGTCATATCCAGGTGCCCCAGGTTGTAGACGCCGCCCCCCGGTTTTCCCGAACGGTTGCCGCTGACTGTGCAGTGGATCATCTCCAGATCGCCGCGGATATGGATGCCGCCGCCTGAACGCCGACTTGAGTTGTTGCTGACGGTGCAGTTGACAAGCGTCGTAGTCGATTCGCAGGACAAAAACAGGCCTCCCCCCCGGCGCAGTGAAGAGTTTCCGGAAACCGTGCAGCCCTCCAGGGTCAGGCGCCCGCCGGGCTCGTTCTTGATCCCGCCGCCGCACCCCGTGCAGCCCGTAGCGTCCAGCTGCTCCGCCGCGGTCATGGGCAGCCCGCGGTTGCCGGCCACTGTGCAGTTGAAGAGGCTCAAGACCCCTTGGTTCAAAATTCCCGCGCCGTAGACCGCCCGGTTGTCCTGGACCGCGCAGTTCTCGAGAATGAGATCGCCGTAATTCCGGATTCCCCCTCCGGAACGGTAGGGGCCGGGGGCGTTGCCGTGGCGGATCGTCAGCCCGCGTACCAGCACCGCCGCGCCCGCCTCGACCTGCAGGACCCTGTCGTCGGCTTCTTCTGGGTTTGGGGCCGCCTGGAGAACGGTGGCCTCGGGTCCGAAGCCGCGCAATACCAGGTCCCGGTCGATGATGGTTCCCCCTTCTGTGTGCAGGGAATCCATGAGCACGATCTCGTTCCTGCCCGGCCTCACCAGGGCGACCGCCTCCCGCAAGGAGGCAGCGTCACAGTTGCGGCTGCCCACGGTGATGGTGCGCTCCGGGGCGGCGAGAGCCTGCAGGCTGGCGGGGGAGGTTTCCCCGGGGGAACGGGCGCTTTCTCTGAGGCATGTTGTGAGTAAAAGGAAGATCAACGATGCCAGAAGCAAGCGGATTCCATGCTTCATGGTCGAGACCTCCTTTCTTCTCATTGTAAGCTTCTTTCCCCATTCCTACAAGCCTGTAATCTCATGGCGCCGAACATAAACAAAGCGCCCGGTGTCGTCCGCCGGAAACAAGCGGAAAGATCCATTGAGCTCGCTTCATTAGAAGGGGTATTTGTGAGCCAGTTACCCTTTCATTGATAATTAAAATACACCAAAAGGTGTATTCCCCTCACCCGCAGTACATCTTAGGGTAGCAGATAATATTTTATTCACATTTTCCAGGGGGGATTCCTTCTGTTTGCCTTCCGGGATTTCCGGTGCTTTAAGAAGGGCCTGCCCTGGATAAAACAACAGGAGGTTCAAATGAGTGCCATTGAAGGCAAAAAGAAAAGGGGGATTCTGGGCTGGTACTTTCAGTCCAATCTGCTGCTGCGCATACTGATCGGCCTGGTTCTAGGCGCGGTGGTCGGGCTGATCGCGGGACCTGCCGTCGGCTGGCTTAAGCCTTTCGGAGACATCTTCGTCCGCCTGCTGAAGATGATAGTCATGCCGGTGATCTTCACAACCCTGGTGGTGGGAGCCGCCTCCATCAGCCCGGCGCGTCTGGGCCGGGTGGGGATTAAAATCATCGTCTTCTACATGCTTACCTCGGCGGTGGCCGTGGCCATCGGCCTTTTGGCGGGCAACCTCTTCCACCCCGGGCTGGGTTTGAACCTGGGCGGGGGTGAAGCGGCCGGCCGGGAGCTGGTGCAGCCGAAGCTGTTGACCACCCTGCTGAATATCGTGCCCACGAACCCCTTCGGCGCCATCGCCGCGGGCCAGGTGCTGCCGGTGATCTTTTTCGCCATCGTCTTCGGTATCGGCGTTTCCTACTTGATGGTAAGCAAGAACGAGCGTATCAAAAAAGCCGGCACAACGGTGTTGGCCTTTTTCGAGGGAGCGGCCGAGGTGATGTACCTGGTCGTCCGCTGGGTGCTCCAGTACGCGCCCATAGGCGTGTTCGCCCTGATCGCCGTAGTTTTCGGCCAGCAGGGCGCCAAGGCCTTCGGGCCCCTGGGCATGGTTACTCTGGCGGTCTACCTGGCCTTGGGGGTTCATCTGCTCGTGGTCTACGGCGGCCTGCTCAAGCTTTTCCGGTTGAAATTCTTCCGCTTCCTTGGGGGGGCCAAGGAAGCGATGGTGACCGCCTTTGTCACACGCTCCTCCAGCGGCACCCTGCCGGTGACCATGAGGAACGCCGAGGAGAACCTGGGGATTTCCCGCAGCATATTCTCCTTTACCTTACCCCTGGGCGCCACCATCAACATGGACGGCACTGCCATCTACCAGGGCGTGTGCGCTTTGTTCGTGGCTTTCGCCATCGGCATGCCCCTGAACTTCTCACAGCAGATGACGGTGATTATCACGGCGGTGCTGGCCTCCATCGGCACGGCCGGAGTTCCCGGCGCGGGGGCGATCATGCTGCTCATGGTATTGAACTCCGTCGGCCTGCCCGTGGAGGCCGGGACACCCGTGGCCATGGCCTACGCCATGATCCTGGGTATCGACGCCCTTCTGGACATGGGCCGGACCGGCCTGAACGTGACCGGCGATCTCACTGGAACCACCATCATAGCCAAAACCGAAGGTGAGCTGGATAAGGCAAAGTGGGAGTAGGTACGAAGGTACATACCCCTTAAAATTCGGGGCCGGGACTGACGGGCGATCAGTTCCGGCCCCGGGAAAAACGTCCGCCCATTCTAATTTACGTGCTCAGAACCTCCGCGATTTCCCGCAGGGTGTTGCGGCTGCCCACATTGCCCGGGAAAACCACAAAGGGGAAGCTTTGCCCCTCCCCGGAGTCCTTGAGGCCTCCGGAGTCCGGCAGCACCACCGGCACGCCCGGGGCGATCTGTCCCAGCACCCGGGCGCTCGCGGCCCCGAGACCCCGGGATAGGATCACGTGGGAGCTGATGCCCCCTTTAACGATCATAAAATCCGGGGAGAAGCTCAGGCTCTGCACCAGACGGACCAGAGTTTCGGCAATCATTTCTCCGAATCGCAGCTGCTTTGCTTTGTCGGGGCTGCGGATTTCCTGCCGGGTGGTGTAGAACACCGGGAGCTTCTTGTCCTCCCAGGCCCTCCGCGCCCTGTCGGCCAGAGCCGGAACCGGCAGCGTCTTTCCCGCCGCCAGGGCCCGCACGTCGATCTCGATGCCTGCGCTGCGCTCCCATTCTAAAAGGGAGGCCAGCTGCTCGCCGGATTTTCCGACATATGAGCCCACGACCACCAGTCCGCGGCGGCATCCGGCCGGAAGGCTCCCGGTTTTTCCCGCGGCAGCGAAAAGCTCTTCGGGCAGGAGCAGATCCCGGAGTGCCAGGCCGACCGCTGCGGGGACGAAGGAGGAGGAGCTGCGCACCACCAGATCGCAGGCCTCTTCGACCTGGAAGCTCAGCAGAGCGAAGGCCAGCTTGTAAAGGTCCGCATAGGCGACAGCATTGAGGATCAGGCAAGGCTTGGCCGCCGCGGCCCTCAGGCGCCTGCCCACCGCTGGGGGAGAAGAAGTGCGCAGCTCCTCCACGCCGATGCTCGCCACCTCCTCTTTACGGATCTTCCCCCCGCTTTTCTCGGCCACATAGTCTATCAGGCCGGCGCTGCTGTATCCGAAGACCGCGTCCCGGGCGAATTCCGTCAGATACGCGGGCGTCAGCTGATCCTGCTGCTCCACGTACTGGACGTCTCCCCAGGTGTAGCGCCCGGCTTCAAAAAGGGCCGGGCAAAAGGGCAGCAGGCCGGACACCCGGCGTCCGGAGGTGCGTAAAGCCTTCCGTATCGTCTCCGGCTCGAGGGGAAAGTGTCCCCGCAGGGTGGAATCGCTGCGGGAGACGATGAGCAGCCGCAGCTCTTTTTCCCGGGCAGCGGCGGCCACGGCTGCGGCGGCTTCCCGGCAGCGCCGGGAGGCCTCTGCCGCCGGCAAAGAACGGCTGTTCAGCAGGAGGTAGAAGAAGCCCTCCGGGGCATCCAGCGCCTCCCGGATGGTCGCGACATCCCAGGTGGTGTAGAGCCTGCAGCCGTACACGGTCTGGATGCCCGTGGGATCATCGTCCAGGACTACGATGCGGAGGGGGAACCTCTTCCGCAGAGCGAGGATTTCGGCGCGGTAATTCCTGCTCTCGGGCCGGGGCAGGCGGGATTCGAGCTCGGACAGCCGCATGTTCTATCCTCCATTGCAGGGCGCCGGATCAGCCTTCTTTTCGATTTCAACCAAATCCTCGATTGATGTCAATAGGGAACAACGAAGCGGCTGTCGCATTTATTAATATTAAAACTATTTATATTATTACTTGACATCCGGAAAGAGCTGTCTAAATCTTAATAGTGGAGCAGACTGCTCATCAACTACATTCCAACGTAAGGAGAACGGGATGGTAAAGCTCGACCCGACCAGGCTGAAGGACTGGGAAATCGCCGAAGCGGCGCAGGAAAGAATGAAAACCGTCTACCAGCTTGCCGAGGAAATGAACCTGGACAAGATGGAGCTCTTTCCCTACGGACACCACGTGGGCAAGCTGGACTACATGAGCATCCTCAGGCGCCTGAAAGACAAGCCAAACGGCAAATACATCGAGGTTACGGCCATCACCCCCACTCCCCTGGGTGAAGGGAAATCCACCACCACCATGGGCCTGATTGAGGGACTGGGAAAGATCGGCAAGCAGGTCATGGGAGCGATACGCCAGCCCTCCGGCGGACCCACCTTCAACATCAAGGGCTCCGCCGCAGGCGGCGGACTGGCCCAGTGCATTCCCCTGACAGATTTCAGCCTGGGCCTGACCGGCGACATCGACGCCATCACCAACGCCCACAACCTGGCCATGGTGGCCCTGACCAGCCGCATCCAGCACGAGTTCAACTATTCCGACGCCGTCCTGGCCAAAAAGAAGCTCAAACGCCTCGACATCGATCCCCGCAATATCTCGATGCACTGGGCAATGGATTTCTGCGCCCAGGCTTTAAGGGAAATTGTGATCGGGCTGGGCGGGAAAATGGACGGCTTCACCATGGAAAGCGGCTTTCAGATCACCGTCTCTTCCGAGATCATGGCCATCCTCTCGGTAGCCACCAGCCTGGAGGACATGCGCAGGCGCATGGGCAAGATCGTGGTGGCCTATGATACCTCCGGACGGCCCGTAACCACCGCGGACCTGGAAGTGGACGGTGCCATGACCGCTTTGATGGCCAAGGCCATCAATCCCAACCTGCTGCAGACCCTGGAGGGACAGCCCGTACTGGTGCATGCCGGACCCTTCGCCAACATCGCCATCGGTCAGTCCTCGATCATCGCCGACCTGCTGGGTCTGAAGCTGGCGGACTACCACGTTACCGAAAGCGGATTCGGCGCGGATATCGGCTTCGAAAAGTTCTGGAACCTGAAATGCCGTTTCTCCGGGCTCGTTCCCAGCTGCTCGGTGCTGGTCTGTACTGTCCGGGCGCTGAAGATGCACGGCGGCGGGCCGCGGGTCGCACCGGGCCAGCCCCTGGACGCCTCCTACACCGCAGAGAACTTATCTCTGGTGGAAGCGGGACTGCCCAACCTGCTCGCCCATATCGAAACCATCCGCCAGAGCGGAATTCCTCCGGTGGTCTGCATCAACCACTTCCACACGGATACGAAGGAAGAAATCAGGTTGATCCGGAAGGCCGCCGAATCCGCCGGGGCCGTCGTGGCGGTGAGCAGCCACTGGCTA
>Ga0272442_10001643_pt1 | contig 33468 bp, 33 predicted proteins | sample SSMForm2O_FD_200262 | JGI IMG/M metagenome (GOLD analysis project Ga0272442, IMG submission 200262) | Marine sediment archaeal communities from Little Sippewissett salt marsh, Falmouth, MA, United States - SSM-Form-2O | ecosystem: Environmental > Aquatic > Marine > Wetlands > Sediment ... | reverse complement strand
GTCGCTCTCCCGCGTCTGGCGGAGCATGAACTCCTTCAGCAGGATGTTGCCCTTCTCGCAGGCGTCCTCGAAGTTCATCTGGTCCTGCAAGTACGGCTGGAGGGCCTGCGTGTTGATCGCGGAGAACGTCGGCGACATCGTGAAGAGGGTCAGGAACAGCGCGAGCCCGATGATGGCGATCGTCGGCGGGATATTCTGCGTGGTTAGCGCTCGGCGGACGAAGCCAAGCACGATCACGATCCGCGTGAAAGACGTCGTCATGACCAGCACGCTGGGCAGCAGGGCCAGCACGATGAACACGACAGCCAACTTGACCGGGGCCGACCATTCCCGGGCCTCTTCGTTCTCTTTGCCGGCGGAGGCCTTCTCGACGGCGTCGAGGATCTGGCCGACCTCGGGCAGGCTTGTCCCGGCCAGCGGGCTTGCCGGCGCGGTGGTCGGCTCGGCGGCGTCCTGGGCCACGCCCGGCGAGCCCAGGGCAGCCAAGACCACGACCATCGCCCCCCAGCACCTGCCCCTGCCGGTCCGGTCGCGGGGGGTTCTCATGGCTCGGCCTCCGCACCCGGCGCGTCGGAGACCTGATCGTCGCAACGAGTCTGGCTGTCCTCGTAGACTTCCGAGAACGAACGCGACAACTCGGAGATCATCGTGACGCTGTCGCGGCAGGAAGCCACCAGGAACCGCTGGCTGCCCACTTCAAGAACGTGGACCTGTTTGCGGGGGCCCAGATAGGCGCTATCGACGACGTGGATTCGTTCGCCGCCGCGCGTGGCCATACGCGGCAGGTACCGCTTGGCCAGGAAAACCGCGCCGAGGGCCAACACCAACGTCACCCCCACGTACGCCAGCATTCGCCCGAGGAACCCGTCGTGGTCGTCGCCGCCGAAGGCCGGCAGTGCCCGCGAGCGGTCGTCCCGCAGCGTGATCCGGGAGACGTCCCCGGCCGTGGCCGGCGCGCTGGTGGTGGTGGGAGCCGAGGTCGGGGCGGAGGTCGGCATCGAGGCCGGTCGGCTCCCGCCCGATGCCGCGGCGGCGAGGCATACGGCGCAGATCGGGGCGATCCCCCAGAGGGCACGGACCGCGCAAGAACTTCGGCGGACAGATCGATAGACGAAGCGCACATGGCTCATGGCAGAGGCAGATGCACATGGCGTGCCAAAGCAAGGTCAAAGCCCCGCCAGACGACCCGTCGGTTGATCCGGGAATCTACGCGAATAGAAATGCTTACCTGGAAAGGCCTTGTGGGATTCTCTCGTTGCGGCTGCCCTGAACGCCGACAGAAAGACCCCCCGGCGGGCCCCGCCAGTGCCGGCCGTGCCGAAAAACCAGACGGCCCGTTGTCGAAAAACTAGGCGCCCTCTCGCGCGGACCTGAACTCGCCTAAGGCGTCGGCCGGTCTTCCGGGGGCAGAACTTGCTCGATCTTGACGCCCAACTGCTCGCCCACAACCACCAGTTTGCCGAGCGCGAACGGGATGCCCCTCAGCAGCAGTTCGATCGGCTCGCCGGCCTTGCGGTCCAGCGCCACCACGGAGCCGGGCCCCAGTTGGATCAACTCCCGCGCGGGCATCTCTGTCTGCCCCAGGCGAACGGACACCTGCATCGTCGTGTCGAGGAGAATATCCAATTGCCCGCCGCCGGCGGGGGCGATATTCGGTCCGGCCTCCGGCAGCTCGGCCTCACGCACTTCCACGCCCGCCTGCCCTTCTTGCGGCACGGAGTTCTCTTCAGTTGCGGTTGCTTCCGCCATGGTCACGTCCCTTCCTGGGTCCATTGTGCCGGTCTTTCCCGCCGGCCGGGGCAAGAATCTCCACAGCATACTGCCCGCCCGAGACCACGGCCCGGGCAAGCGAAACCACGTGGTCCCCCACGCGTACCTCGATCGGCTCGTCGGGGCGCATCGGCAGCAGGATCACGTCCCCGGCCTCCAGGTTCATCAGGTCCCGGACGGTCAACTCGGCGCGCCCGACTCTCACGGTGGCTCGGACCGCCGTGCGGGCGAAGTGCTCCTGAAGCAGGGCCTTCTCGTTGCCCTGCTCGCCGGCCGACGGTTCCTGTGCCTCCACCTGGCCGACCAGCGCGTCGAGGGCATCGCACCGAATCGCCAGCCGAATGTCCTCCCGGTCGCCGGCCGGGTCCGTCTTGAAAACGAAGCTGCAATATTCCGTGTCGTCCTGGCCGGGCAAATCGATCCCCTCGCGCCAGGCCGACCCGTGCAGTTGGATGGCCTGTCCGTCGCGTTCGGCCACGGCGCCAGAGATCGCCTTGCCCAGCATGCTGACCGTGTCGGCGAGCAGTTCCGTCTCCAGTTCGGACAGGTCGCGATCTTCCTCGGTCTCGGCGCCCAGGAGCCTGCTGACCCACCCGACGGCGGTCGGCACGCGGATCTGCGCCAGCCCGCAAGGCTCTTCGCCGCAGGTCAGGACGATCCGGAAACTGCCGTCGGCCCCCAGCGCCTCGGCAAGGGCCGGGCGGAAATGCTGCGTGGGCGGCAAGGCACGGAGGTCCACCGCCCGGCGGAGACGCTCGCCCAACACCTTGGACAGGGCCTCGCCCAGCGAGGTCCCCAACTGCCCGAGCGTGGCCATCTGCTCCCGGCTGAAGTGGTTCGGCACGTGCCAGTCATACTCGGTGGCCTCCACGTCCGCGTGGATCGGCCGATCCGCACCCCCAGCGGCCCGGACCAGGCTCCGGACCACGTCGATCTCCCGCTCGGTGGACGGCGTCATTGGACGGTGAATTCCTTAAAGAGCACGTGGTCGATCAACGGTCGGCCCTTCGGCCAGGCCAGGCCATTGCACTTTTCGAGGATCTCCCGGCGGATCCGGTTGAGGTTCTGCGGGCCCCGCACGTCCTCCAGCGTCTGCCCGGAGAGGTATCCCGTCAGTTGGCTCCTCAGTTCGGCCTTTTTCTTCTCGATCTTCGGCAGGGCGACTTCGCTGTTCTTCTTTCGAATGGCCAGCGTGAGGGTCGCACGGATGTACCGCTCCAGCCTGGGCAGGTTGAGGTTGGCGATGATGGGCTCGAAATCGACGTACTGGAACTCCTCGTCGCCCCCGGCGGGGGAGGCGGGGAAGTCTTCCTCGAAGGCCCCGGCCTCGTCCGGCTGGTCGTTCGGGTCGGGGGAGGCTCCTTTGGCAAAGAGCCCACCGAGGGTGTACCCGCCGGCCGAACCAACGCCCAGCACGGCCACCATCAGCCCCACGCGTATCGCGAGCTTCTTGCCAGCCCCTGACGGGGCCTCGGCGGAGGCGTTTGCGTCCTCGAAGGGGTTGTCTGTATCCTTAGCCATTTTCGCTGGTCTCTTTCACTACGGCGATCACCACGTGTGTTTTCTCGGGCAGGAACCCTCGCTGCCGGCACCAGGACCCGCCGGCACCGGCCCCCCAGGAATAGAGGATGTAGTCTTCCTTTGCGTTTACGGCCTGGAGGAGGCCCGCGAGGTAGTTCTCCACGGCGCGGGCCCTCCGCGCGGACAAGATCGATTGCTTACCCGACGACTGCTCGTCGGCCGCCAGGCCGATCACGTAGTACCGGACGGCCCCCTGCCGAACCGTCTGCGTGAGGTCGAACGCCAATTGCCGAAGGTACTTCCGGGCGGCATCGTCCAGTCGGCAGCCGGCCCCGCCGAAGTGGATCGGTGTCGGCTCGATGCGAAGGGTCTCCTGGGACAGGTCCGACGCGGTGGTCTCGAGCTGATTCTTCAGATCGAGGAACATCTTGCGGATCTTCTCGCCGTCGGCATCCTGGTTCTTCGGTTCGGGCTTCTCCGGCTTGCCCTCGTCCATCGAGTGCTTGGGGTTGACGTGCTCCCGCCTGGGCTTGTCCTGCCGCCCGAGGAGCCAACTGGGCAAGCCCATCCCGGCGATGGCCCGCTTGAACGAGCCCTGCCCCACAAAGAACAGCTCCGGGTCCTGCACGTGGGCGAAGCTCTGCAGGAGCACAAAAAACGCCAACAGGAGGGTCACCATGTCACTGAAGGACACGATCCACCCGGGAACGCGCCGCTTCTCGGGCTCTTTTCTCTTCCTGGACGCCATCAGTACACGTTCCCCGCGATCAGGGTGACCGCGACGACCCGATGTCCCGCGAGCCTGGCCGGCATCGACGGACGACTGGCCGTGACGTTGAACCGATCTTCCGGGAGACCCACGTGGGCGATGAAGTAGCGCATCACCGCCCAGGCTCGGTCCAGGCGAACCTCGCCACCCGACGAGCCCCCGCCCGGGCCGGCTTCGGCGATCACGACTCGGCTCGGGACCATCTCCATGAGCCGCCCGATCCCCTCCAGGTAGTCCCGGCCCTGTTTCGTCAGGACACTGCCCTTGCCGAAAAACAGCCACTCGGAGGGGATGTACACGACTTTGCGGTCCTTGAGAGCGTCGTCGCTGAGGATCGTCGGCAGCCGAGCCGGGAACTCGACCGGCCGATGCTTGGATACCGTGGGCGTCTTGCTTCCCTTGTCCGTGACGTCCACCACGCGCTCCGGGCTCTTCACGGAGGAGTCTTTAATCTCACGAGGGATCGGGAAAACGGAATCGTAGCCCACGGCGTTGGGGAACGCGCCGGCGAGTTTCTGAAGCTCCACCTCGTCAAACGACGAGAACGTCAGCAGCAGCACGAAGAAGCACAGCAGCAGCGTCATGCAGTCGCTGAACGTGACGATCCAATCGCCGGGTCCGTCCGGACCGTCGTTGAGTTGTCGTTTCCGTCTGGCCATGCGTCAGATACTCGGCTTGAATTCCTCGCGGTTCCGTTCCGAGACAAACGCCTGCATCTTCTCCCGAACGCCGGTGGGGCTCTCTCCCCGAACGATCCCGAGAAGCCCCTCGACGATCATCTCCCTAAGCAAAGTCTCCCTCCTGCTGCGGAGCCCGAGCTTGCCGGCCATCGGCAGGAACAGCAGGTTGGCCAGGAACGCGCCGTAGAACGTGGTGATCAGCGCGGTGGCCATGCCCTCGCCGATCTTGCTGGGGTCGTCGAGCTTGCCCAACATCTGGACCAGCCCGATCAGCGTGCCGATCATGCCGAAAGCCGGCGCGCTGGCACCCATGAACTCCAGGATCTTCTTCCCGTCGGCGTGCCGCTCCTGAAGGTATTGGATCTCCATGTACAACTGCTTCTCGATGGAGTCCTCGCTCTGCCCGTCGATCACCATCTGGAGGCCTTTGACGAGGAACTCGTCGCCGGCGTCGGGGATCTGCCGCTCCAAGGCCAGCGCCCCGTCCCGGCGGTTGATCGCCGAGTAGTTCACCATCTTCTGGATCAGCTCGTTCTCCCCCGGCAGGCGGTAGGCGAGCGTCTTCTTGACCACGGCCACGATCCGAAGGAACTGCCCCAACGAAAAGTGGATCAGCGTCGAGCAGAGCATGCCCCCCACTACAATCGCCATCGACGGAACGTGAACGAACATGCGCGGATCCGCCCCCATGGCCACCGGCACCACCACACACGAAAAACCCGCCAGAAGGCCGATGATCGTCGCGATGTCCATGCCGTCACCCTTGCTCCCGGATCGCCTTCATCATGGCCGTCAACTCCGCCGAGATCAGTTGCTTCGTCAACGGGTCCTCTTGGTCGATCTCGGCCAGCAGCTTGGCCGAACCGCGTTCGGACATGTAGTAGAGGATCTTCGCCACGTCGTTCTTCTGCCCGTTGAGGTACATGCTCGCCAGGATGCCGCTGCCCTTCGTCGCGTCCATCCGCTCGTAGGAGGCGGCGATCCGCATCAACTGCGTGCGCTCCTCCTTCGCCACGTTCACCCGGGCACTGTCGAGCTGGGCCATCGCGTCCTTCAGACGCGTCAGCGGGCCGATTAACTCCGTCCGCAGGGTCTCCAACTCCCCGGCCCGGCGCTTCAGGTTCCCCTCGGCCAGGGCCACCCGTCGCTCGCGCTGTTCGAGCCGTTCGGCCTTACGCTTGTACTCGTTGATCCGCAACTCCAGGTCCTTGACCAGCTCGCTCAACTGCTCCTGCCGGGCCGAGCTGCGAGCGCGCGGGCGGGCGGAACCCAATTCGTCCAGCACGGTGCGAGGCGCCGTGACGGCCCGTTTCGCCGGGCCCTTGGTCGTACCCCCTCGCCCACGGAACAGGACAGACACGGCCAGTGCCCCGCCGAAGCTCACCACCGCCAGGGCGCCCAGGATCATGAGGAATTTCTTGTTGAACATCGTTCATCGCTCCCGAAAGACGCTGCGACGGTTTCTCGCCCGGCGCGGTGAGACTCGATCAGCTTCCGCGCTTTGCTTACGTGCGCCGTCTCGTCAAATTCCTTCTGCTCGATGACCCGCTGCTCGCGCAGATGCCGGGCCTCGGCCTCGGCTCGAAGCCGCTCCAACGCCTCCCGGCGTCGGCGGGTCTCCAGAAGCTCGCGCGTTCGCTCGGCCCGGAGCCTGGTCCACTCGTCCAGCTCCGCCGTCAGGCGCTCGATCGCTCGCTCGTGCGCCCGCGAGAAGCGGACGAAGTCCTCGTGCCGCCGCAGGCGCTCCTCGAGATCGACCGCCGAGATCTCCAGGATCATGCCGCGAACACTGCTGCGGTGGACCAGGACTTCCTGGCGACGCACCGCGATCTGCCGCGAGACATCCAGCAGCGCGGCCCGTTGGGTCGTCTCCCGCTGGACCGTCACGTCCAGAAGCCGCTGCAATGGCCAGCGAAACCGCTTCACGATTTCACCTCGCTGAGATCAGGCGTCTCTTCCGGCAGAAGGAACTCCCACTTGTCGGTGATCTCTTTCAGCCTCGCGAGCGTTCCCGACAGGTCGGTCCCCTGCCCCAGGGGCTGGACCAGAAAGTCCCGCACCTGGTCGATCAGCGAGACCGCCCGGTCGATCCGATGGTTGCTGCCCGGCGCCAACGCCCCGATGTTGATCAGGTCCTCGGCGCCCTGGTAGGTGGCGTAGATCGCCCGGAACCTCTGGGCGGCTGCCTGGTGGGCCGGAGACGCCACCGCGGGCATCAGCCGGCTGACCGATTGCAGAATGTCCACCGCGGGGTAGTGCCCCATCTCCGCGAGCTTCCGCGAAAGGACCACGTGCCCGTCCAGCAGCGACCGGGCGCTGTCGGCGACGGGATCGTTCATGTCGTCCCCCTCGACGAGCACCGTGAAGATCCCGGTGATGGACCCCAACCGGCTCGGCCCCAGCCGCTCGGTGAGTTTCGGCAGCAGGCTGAAGACGCTCGGGCAGTACCCCTTCGTCGTGGGGGGCTCGCCGGCGGCCAGGCCAATCTCCCGCTGGGCCTGCGCGAACCGCGTCAGCGAGTCCATCATCAGCAGAACGTGCCGCCCCCGGTCGCGGAAGTACTCGGCGATCGTGATGGCCAGGAAGGCCACCTTCACGCGCTGGATCGGCGAGGTATCGCTGGTGGCCACCGTAACGACGGACCGGGCGAGACCCTCCGGTCCGAGGGCCTCTTCGAGGAACTCGCGGACCTCCCGGCCTCGCTCGCCCACCAGGGCCAGCACGTTCACGTCGGCGTCGCTGACGCGGGCGATCTCGCCCATCAGCAGGCTCTTGCCCACGCCGCTGCCGGCGAAGATCCCCAGCCGCTGCCCCCGCCCGCAGGTCAGCAGGCCATCCATCGACCGGATGCCGAACGACAGCGGTTCGGTGATCCGCTCGCGGTGCAGCGGCTCGAGGGGCGCCCCGTCCAACGCCCGCGACTCGGTGCCCGTCAGAGGGCCCTTGCCGTCGATCGGACGACCCAACCCGTCCAAGACGCGCCCCAGGGCCGATTCGCCCAGGCAGATGCTCCTCGGCATCGACCGCACGGTGACGGCATCGCCCGGGCGAATGCCCTCGATCGCCTCGATCGGCAGGAGGATGCGCCGGGGACCGTGGAAGCCGACCACCTCCGCCGGCACCCGCCGACCGTCGCCCAGGCGAATCTCGCACATCTGCCCCGTGCCGACTGGCGGGCCCTTCGATTCCACCGTCAGGCCCGCCACGCGCACGACCGCTCCCCGGCACGCGACCGGGCGAACGCTCTCGAGCTTGCGACGGTATTTTCCCAGGTCCACTTGCGTCACGGGTCGTTTACTCCGGCTGCTTCAGCGCTTCGGCGATCTCGGCCAACTGCCCGTCGACCGTCGAGGCGATCGTTCCTTGATCCGTATCGAGAAGGCATTCGCCCGGCGCGACGTTCGCGTCGGCCAACCACCGCAAACCGGGCGAGTCGCTGGTATCCTGCTCGGCGGCGCACCGGGCGAAATCGTCGCCATGCAGGTGAACCGTCACGTCACAGCGCGCGGGCAGTTGCTTCATCGCCTCGGCCACGATCGGCTCGACCTCGTACCGCCCGGCCTGGATCTCCTGCGCCAGCACCTTCCGGGCAATGTCCAGGGCCAGCTCGAGAAGCTGCGCCTCGCCCTGCGAGGCGACGTCGGCCTGGAGTTGGTTAAGCCGCCCGACTCCGCACTCCAGCGCCGCGCGGGCCTGCCTAAGACGCTCGGTCTCTTCCCGGAGCTCGAGGCGGGCCTGTTCGAGCTGCTGTTGGGCCTCGGCCACCTCGCTGAACTCCTCGTCGCTGACGCCCGTGCCCCATGCCGCGCGGGAAGGCGTGACCTGGCCGATCGTCACCGACCGCGGGGGCCTGGGAAACCGAACTGTCACCGGCGTCGCCATCGCCTTCATTCATCCTCATCGAACGTCAGGAAGTTGCTCGACGCCAACTCGCGCAGGGCTTGCAGGAGCTCCCCACGCGCCTCTTCGATCTCGGTCTCGCCGGGCTGGGACAGCAGCGAGGCCTCTTCGTCCAGCAACGCGAGTTGGCGTTGCGACATGTTCAAACGCAATTTCTCGACGGCCTTGTCGTTGGCGTCCACCAGGGCCAGCGCCAGCTTCTGCGAGTCGACGGCCCGCAGCGCCTCCTGGAGCGACCGGTCGGAGACGATGGGAATGTCGTCCCACACGACCATCAATTCCTGGATCTGTGTGCTGGTGTCCTTGTCGGACCCGCCGATGGCGTCCAGCAGCGCGCCCCGCAGGTCGCTGCCCAGGCCTCGCAGCAGCAGCGCGACTCGGCGCAACTGCTCCTGGCGCCGCGCCCGCCCGCTGCCTCCGGTAGCTTGGCGGTCCGTCAGCTTCCGCCGCACCAGCCCGGCGACACGCATCCGCGTATCGATGCCCGGGCCTTCCTCTCGGGTCATGCCTCGGACCGCCTCCGCCCGAACCGCCTCGTTCAGCAGGGGAAGCAACTTCGCGCTGACTTTCGGTGGAAGCTCCGCCAGAACCACCCCCGCCACCTGCGGACTCTCTCCCGCCAGAATCTCCGCCAGGTCCTCGGGCTCCGCCGAGCGGATCGGCAAGAACGGATCCCGTTGGTCCACCAGGTCGGCGATGCGCTCCATGATTTCGGCAGACCGGCCAGCGCCAACGGCACCGTCCAACATGACCCGAAGAAACTTCTGGCCACGAAGACCGCGGCTCTGCTGCTCCCGGAGTTGGTCGAAGAACTCCCGGACAGGCTCCTCGCTGGCTTGCGTGGCCGTGGCCCCGCTGGCCTGGAGGTAGGCCAACTCGGCGGCGATCTGGGTGACCGTCTCCGGCTCGGCGGACTTGAGCAGCTCCGCCGCGGTGGACGGCTCCAGGCCCATCAACAACAGGGCGGCCTTGCGAATCCCTTCGACCGGTTCCACTTACGCTTCTCCCTTGCCATTGTCGACCCACCGGAGAAACAGCCGTTTCACTTCGTCCGGGTTGTTCTGGAGAGCTTGGGTGATTTGTGCCTTGAGCATGGCGGCCTCGCCCGGGTTGCCGCCGGTCAGCAATCCCGCCGTCTGGCCCGGCGATCCGCTCAGGGCCGCCAAGGCCGAACCCTCCAGCGCCGGGACCTTCTTCTTGCCCGCGAAGATCTTCAGGGCCAGCAACGCGCCGATCACCAGCAGCCCCAACGACGACCGCTTGGCGATCTCCAGAATGAAGTCTCTCGTGAACAGCCCCTCCGGCTCCTCGGCCAGGCTGGCGACCTGCGGATCGCGGTAGAAGCTGGCCTCCTTGACGGTCAGGCTGTCGGTAGTGGCCCCCTCGGCCCCGGCGGCCCCGGCGGCGCCCGAGGTCGCCGGGGGCGCGTCGGGCACGTCCAGCCCCAGCGCCATCTTGACGATCTTCCAGACGTCGGTGACCTCCATGGGTTTCTTGGCGGTCCCCTCGGAACCCTCGGGCACGGTCAAGTCCACGACGACCGAGACGGACGTCTTCGTGATCGCGCCGGCCAGCGTCACCTTTCGCGAACTCTTCTCCGTCAGCTTGTATTCGGTCTCAATCGTGCTGTCTTTCGTCGTGCCCCCCGGGGCGTCCTTGTCCTGGCCGGGTTCGGACGTGCTGCTCTCCTTGATCATTTCCTTGGAGGTCAGGCCCTTGTCCGGGCCGTACTGCTTTGTCTCCTCCTCCGTCATGGTCGTGTCCATCTCGACGCTGACCTGGACCGTCGCGCGGTTCGGCCCAAGCACGCGCCAGAGCTGCTGCTCGGCCTTGCGGGCAAGGTACTCCTCCACCTGCCGCTTCTGGTCGAGGACCGAGGCCATCTTCGAGCTCACCCCCCCGTCGTCGTTCTCGCCCGACAGCAGGTTCCCCTGGGAGTCCACGATGCGGACCTTTCCCGGCGAGAGCCCCTCCACGCTGCCGGAAACAAGGTATGCCATGGCGGCTACGTTCGCCGCCGAGAGCTGCCAGCCGCCCTTGAGCTTGACGATCACGCTCGCCGACGGGGCGTTGTTGCCCTTGCGGAACAGCGCCGACTCCGGCTTGACCACGTGCACCCGCGCCGAGACAACCGCGTCCAGCGTCTGAATGCTCCGGGCGATCTCCCCCTCGATCGCCCGCTTGTACTTCACCCGCTCGGAGAAGGGGCTCTGCCCGAAACTCTCCTGGTCGAGGATCTGGTAGCCCCGGTTGTCGCCGACGGCCAGTCCCGCCGACGCCATCGTCAGCCGAAGCGAGTAGACCTTTTCCTGGGGCACGAAGACGGCCGTGCCGCCCTGCTTGAGCTCGTAGGCGATCCCCGCGTCGCGGAGCTTCTCGACGATGCTCGCGGCCTCCTCATTCGGCAGCCCGCTGTAGAGGAGCCCCAGGCTGGGTTTGCGAGCCCAATTGACCAGCAGGGTCGCGGCCCCCGCGCAGCCCAGTACGATCGCCAGCAACAGGACGCGCTGGACCATGCTCGCCCGCTGCCACACCTCGGCCATATTCCGAAGTCCCACGGTCGCTTCCCTTCCTTACACCTGCATGTTCATCGTTTGCTTGTAGGCCTCGATGACCTTGTTCCGAACGCTCATCAGCATCTTGAAGCTCAGGTCGGCCTGCGCCACGGCGTTGATGACGGGCACGACCTCCTGGGTCTTGCCGGAGATGAGGTCGCGAATGGCCGTGTCCGACCCGTGCTGCTTGGCATCCACCTCGCCGAGGTACGTCCGGAGCATCTTCCCGAAATCGCCTTTCCCGGGCGAGGTTTTCGGACCGGACGGGGCCGTGACGCCGTTGAGCGTCATGGGCCGGCCAATCGGACCTGTTGGGCTGATTCCTGCCATGGTTCCTTCCTCTTGCTACCGCAGAAGCTCCAGGCTGGCGTTGACCATATCCTGGTATCGTTTGAGCATGGCCGCGTTGGCCTGGTACGCCCGGCTGGCGACGACCATGTCCATCAGTTCCACCGGCAGGTCGACATTGGGCATTCGGACCATTCCGTCGGACCCCGCGTCGGGATGGCCCGGAAGATGCACCGACTTGAACTGGCTGGCCATGTCCTCGACAATCTTCCCGACGTCCATGCCGTCCCGGGTGTCCATCACGACCTGTTTCCGCCGGTAGGGCTCGCCGGTCTGGGTCCGGCTGGTCCTCGCGTTGGCGATGTTCTCGGCGATCACCTTCATTCGCATCGCTTCGATGCGAAGCCCCGAGATCGCGATATCAACCGGCGAGGCCACGTTTGAGACACCCATCGTTTCCGTCTCCCGAGGTTCAGGCCCGATCGCTCATGGCCAGTTCCATCCGGTCGTAGACCTTCACGAGCGTGCGGAGGTAGACGCGGGCCTTGGCGGAGTTCTTCATCATCTCGCCGATCTCGGTATCGAGGTCCACGTCGTTGCCCCGCTCGTTGATCGGCCAGCGTTTCGGCTGGTATACGAACTTCTCGAGTTCGGGGGCTTCGGCGCCTTCCAGGGCCTTGGCCAACAACTCGTCGAACTGCACGTCCGAGCGCCGAAACCCCGACCGGGACAGGTTGGCAATGTTGTTGCTGATGACCCGGGACCGGATTCCGGTGGCCTTGATCCCGGCGGCGATGTACTCGCCTATGTCGATTCCACGAGCCATTTGGCTTCTCCCATGCGTTCCAGCTCCCCGTCGCGCCGATACCGGCGGAGCTTCTCGCGAAGCGTCCGGTCGGTGATGCCCAAAAGCCGCGCCGCCTTCGCCTGGTGCGATTTGGTCCTGCGAAGCGCCTCGAAGATCGCCTGACGCTCCAGGTCCTGCAGGCTCAGGCTCATCGAGTCGGCCAAGCCGCGCTTGCCCGGGCCGGCGTCCAGTCCCTGGCAGGCCGCCAGCGACAGGGCCGGCCCCTGGCCGAGGACCAGGGCCGTGCGAACCACGTTCCGCAACTCGCGGACGTTGCCCGGCCAGGCGTACTCCGCGAACGCCGCCAGCATGTTCTCGTCGAGGCGGTCGACCGCCCGCCGGGCCTCTCGGGCGTAGAGATTCACGAAGTGCCACGTCAACGCGGGAATGTCCTGGCGGCGCCGGCGAAGCGGCGGGACCGTCAACTGCACCCCGCCAATCCGGTAGAACAGGTCCTCCCGGAACTTCCCCCGCCTGACGGCCTGCGACAGGTCCCGGTTCGACGTGCAGATCACGCGAACGTTGACGCGGATCATCTCGCTGCCACCGACACGCTCGAAATCCTGCTGCTCCAGGACGCGAAGCAGTTCCGCCTGCAGCCGCGGAGTCGTCTCGGAAACCTCGTCCAGCAGGAGCGTCCCGCCGTGGGCACGCTCAAACCGCCCCTTCCGCTGCGTGCACGCGCCGGTAAAGGCCCCTTGCTCGTGACCGAACAGCTCGCTCTCCAAGAGCGATTCGCTCAACGCCGCACAGTTCACCCGCACGTACGGACCGTGCGACCGGCTGGAGTTTCGGTGCACATAGTACGACACCAACTCCTTGCCCGTGCCGCTCTCGCCGGTGATCAGCACGGGCATCGACGTCGGCGCCACCTTGCGAGCCAGTGTCATCACGTCCAGGAACTCCGGGCTCTGCCCGACGATCTGGTAGAGGCAGCGGCTGCCTTCCTCGGCACAAGCCGCCACCGGCACGTCGTGATTCGGCAGAAGCGTCTCCAGGAGCGTCTCGATCGTCGCCGCGGAGACCGGCTTGACGAGGAAGTCCTCGCAGCCCCCCCGGATCGCGCGGACGGCCTGCTTGACCGCCTCGGCCGGACCCGCCATCACCACGGGCAACTCGGGCACCTCGGCCTTGACCTTCCGTAGAAACGTCAACGACTCGTCCCCGTCCTCGGCGTCGACCAGCACCAGGTCCCACGGGCGAGAGACGACCTTCCCGACGGCCGACTTCCAGCTGCCCACCACCGTCCCGCGGATTCCCCGGCGGGCAAGAACCTCCATCGCCACGCGGGTGAACCGCGAGTCCGCGTGAGCGATCAGAACGTCCTGGTACACCTTCTCAGCCATATCGTCTCGTTTCGGCCGGCCCGATGCGGGTTCTCACGGCCTGCTCGCGGCAATCGCCGGCTGACTGCTCGCCGGCCGGGTCGTCACCGCCGGACGCGTCGTCGCCGGACCCGCCTGCGCCTGGATCGATTCGATGGATTTCAGCAGGTCCTCGGGATGGTTGACCCGCTGCCATTGCAGCAGCTTCATCTCGATCGCCGCCGCCTCGGCCCAAAGACTCTCCCCGTGCTCAGCCGTCACGCGACGGTAGAGCTTCTCGGCCTCGGCCGGATCGGTTTCCCGGCGGCAGTTGCCCATCTGGTACAGGCACCAGCTCTTCGTATCGCCTTCGTCTTTGCCCTTCAGCGCCCGTTCGTAGAGAACGCAGGCGGCCTGGAGGTAGCCGCCGCGATAGAGCTCGTCGCCCACGACGGCAGGACGGCTCACGCACCCGGCGGGGAGGTCCCGAAGCCCCTGGACGATTTCCTTGGGCAGCAAGCGAGGGGTCCGCACCGGCCGGGTCGCCGGCTGGGTTCTCGCCGGGCGGCTGGTCGATTCCGGCACGGCCACGGCCGCCAGGGGCGACTTCCCCCGCCGGCGCGGCGAGACCCGGATCGACCGCAGCTCCAGGATCATCCGCTGAAGCTCGCCCGAGGACGTGTCCGGCAGCGGCGCCAGGTCGGCTTGGCGAAGCCGGCGGAGATTGGTCTCCAGGTCCGCCGCGTCGCGCCCGACCGCCGGTCGGCTCGCGGGTTGACTGGCCGCCGGCCGGGTCGTGACCGGCTGCGTCGATACCTGCCGCTCGCCGGCCCCCGCGCCCGCCACGCCGACCACCAGCAACCACAAACCCGTCATCCCGACTGTGCATGCCATCATTGGTCCTTACCCCCCTTGGCGACGGCCGGAACCGAACCGCTCCGGGCCGACGAGCCCAACGTTCGAACCGCCTCCGCATACCGCCCGCACTGGAGGTACGCATCGCCCAGCAGCGTCGCGGCCTCCTTGCGGAGCCCTTCCTGGCCGCGCCCGCGGAGAACTTCCTCGGCAAAGGCGATCGCCTGCTCCGGCTCGTCCATCTCCATGCAGATTCGCCCGAGGTCGAGCGAGACCGCGTGGGCGACGGAGGCGGACAGGTGAGGCATCGCGTCGGACATGCCCTGGCGTGCGGCCGACAGGTCGCCGGCCGCCCACAGGCACCGCGCCCGCTCGACGGCGATCTGCGCCTTGAGTGTCCGGTCGGACAGCGACGGGCCCAGCTTCCGAAGCATGGCCCGGGCACGGTCTGGCAGGCCCATCGCCCGGTACAGCCCCGATAGCCCGATCAGGTACTCGTACCGCTGCCGATCACTGAGCGTCTCCTTCTCGATCCGCCGCAGCGTCGCCATCGCCTCGCCAAAACGCCCCAAACCGCTCTGGGCCTTGCCCAGGGCCAGGACCGCCTCGACGTACCTCTTCCGCAACGGCCGGGCCGCCAACGCCCGATGGAACGCCTCCAACGCCACCGACGGGTTCCCCCGGGCCAACTCCGACCGCCCCAGCATCAGGTACGCCCGCGCGAGCCCCTGGCCGTCGGGCTTGCTGCGCGTCAGGTCGATGTTACGGCTGAGCCACGTGGACGCCTTGTCGTACTGCTTCTGGCAGTAGAAGCACTCGCCGATCTCCAGGCAGGCCGCGGCGCGAGACGTGGGCGAGGCATTGAGGTCGTACACCTTCCGGAACGCCTTGGCCGCGGCCTCCAGGTGCTTGCCCCGGTCGCTGGCGTCTCTCTCGCTTGCCGACATGCTCGCCCGCCCCAGCATCAGGTACACCTCGTCCGTTCGCGGGTATCGCGGGTACAGGTCGATCAGATCGCCCAGGTCCTTCCGGGCCCCGGGGTAGTCCAGATCGTCCATCCGCAGCCGGGCCGAACGCATCAGCGCCGCGGGGGCAAGCTCCTCCTCGTTCTGGTACTGCCGGCCGATGAGCTGGTACTGCTTGGTGGCCCCGACGGTATCTCCCGCCAACTCGTACAGGGCCGCCTGGGCGAACTGTGCTTCCGGCGCCCGCTCGTCGTGGGAGAACCGCAACGAAAATCGCCGCCACGCGGAGACGGCCTCCTCGCCCAGAAGCTCTTTTTGCCGGTTGGCACCGACGGTGCTGGCCTGCGGGTCGTGGACGACAATTTCGTCCCAGGTAAAGCGTGCCAGCAGCCCGGCCATCCCGCAGGCCAACTCGCACGCCCGCTGCTCGGCCACCTCGCGAAAGACGAACTGCACGGTTCGCCTTCGGATGGCCGGCGCCACGTGGTCCCAGCGAACGTCCTTGCCCGTCTTGCTGGCCAACTGGTGCAGGACATCTTCCAGGGCGGCCTTGCGGCAGATCAGCGTCCATCCGTGGCCCGTCCGGGCGATCCGTATCTCCCCGGCTGAGACCGACGACCCGCCGCTCCCAAGCCCCTCGTCCAGCAAGCGGCGGACCTCGCTTTCGTTCCGCCCCTTGAAGACGTCCGACGCCCGGAGGCGCGACCACGGCACGGCGGCCGTGGTGCGGTAAAAGCTGTTGGCCTTCCCGGTCAACGCCCGGGCGACGAGATAGTCGCAGTCGGCCTCGAGAGTTACGGATTGCTCGATGGTCTTGAGCGCCGCCAGGGCCCGGCAGGCAAGCACGCGGGCCTGAAGATGGGAACCGGCGATCTCGTCCACCCGTGCGAGGTCGGCGTTCGCCGCGGCCCGGAGAATGGGCGAGTCGCTACGCGTCAGCCTCTCGAGCAGTTCCCGGGCGGCCCGCGCCCGCCCAAGGTGCCCCATGCTCTGGGCGATCCGGTACTGGTAGAACTCCCCGCAGATGGCCTCGGACGGCACTCGGCGGCTCGCCAGCAGGAGGCGGCTATACCGCGTCAGGGCAACGGAGTACCGTTGGTTGGCGAAGGCGCCTTCGGCGGCCGGCCAAGACGGCGCGGCCATCGCGGCGACCACCGCCCTTGCCGGCTCGTTGGCGTCTGGCGCGGGCGGGGCTGCCTTGGCGGCCGTGGCGGGCTTCGGCTCGTTCTCGGTCCGCAAGACCGTCATCGCCGCACCCACCGGACTCGGGGCCTTCGAAGACTTGGACAGCGTGTGGATCAGAACGCCCCCAACGACCGCCAGCAGGAAGGTATTGGTCACCAGCATGGCGTGGGTGAGCTTCTGCCGACCGCCGGGCGCGGGTGCGGCCGGCGCCGGCGCCACGGGGGCCGCCGGGGCCGGCAAGGGCTTGCCCTGCAAGGGCTTCGACCTCGCCGGGCTCGAACTGCTCGCCGCTGTACGGGCCGGCGGAGCCACCGGAGCCGCCTGCTCCGCCGAAGGCTCCTCCGCCGGCTGCCGCGGCTCAGGGCTTGGCGACGGCGTCTCCTCGCTGGGCTTCTTCCGGCTCTTGCGACGCTGCTGATCGATGACCTCCTGAAGCGACAGGTTCCCGCCATCGACTGTCGGGGTCTTGTCCGCCGCTTCCGGGCTACTGCTGGCCGGATCGTCCTGCTCCCGCCGGCGAAGGTTCGCCTGAAGCTCCGCGCGCCGCCGGGCAAGGGCTTCCTGCATGGACATGCGCTGGCCGCCGGCGTCGTTCGAGGATGGCGTGTCCGGCTTTGCCTCGCTGGGCCCGCCGGCCTTGGTCGCCTCTTCGGCGATCCGCTCCTCGAGCGTCAGCTCGTCCTCGCCGCCCTGCCGGTCGTCCTTGCCAGGTTGTGTGGTTTCGTCCTTGTCCATCTCGAACTCGATCCATCGAATCCGTCGGCCGTGCCGCGGCGCACGGGGCCGGGCCCGTGCAACACAGAGGGCGGACCTGCCCTCCGCGCACTGCACGGCGCAAGACTCCAATGCAACCGATGTGCCAAAGCCCCCCGCACGAGGCCCGGTGCCTTCGTCGCCGGCTCGCCGCCGATCGGGCGACCCCCCCGGAAGAATAACCCCAAACTTATCACAGCCAACCGTTTAAAGACTCTACGATCCGCCAATATACCCCGGATCCGCACGGCCTGTTTGAGGGCAACCGAACGGAAGATCCTTCGGAGGGCAACGGGCTTCGGGAAGAGAGGGTGTCGCTTTTTTAGCCGAGCGGCGCCAGGATTTCAGACGCGCCGCCGGCCAGACCTACGCCGTGGCGCCCTGAAGGGCCTTGTTGGAACTCGACCGACTCGCGGCGTTGCGGCCACTAGGGGGGGAAATCTCGTACCGCTTGAGCTTGGCGTGCAGCGTCGCGCGAGTGATACCCAGCAGCGCTGCCGCCCGGGTCCTCTGCCAGCCCGTCTCTTTGAGGGCCCGGAGGATGAACTCCCGCTCGGCCGTCTCCAGAGAGAAGTCCTTGTCCTTCCGAGGCGTCTTGTCCTCGGCCGGTGGTGACGGCGCGGCCTCGCCGTCCCCGAGGATCAGGCTCTCGGGAGTGATCCGGTCCGAAGGCTCCAGGATCAACGCCCGGTCGATCACGTTGCGCAGTTCCCGGACATTGCCCGGCCAGTCGTGGCGGGTCAGCACCGTTTCGGCGGCCGGCGCCAGGCCCGTCACGTCGCTACGCGAGCAGATCGAGGACGTTTCGATGAAGTGGGTGGCCAAGAGGGCGATATCGCTTCGGCGGTCGGGGGACCGCAAGGGAGGCATTGTGATGGGGAACACCGCCAGGCGGTAGTAGAGGTCCTTGCGGAACCGCCCCGCCCGGACTTCCTCGAGCAGGCGGCGGTTACTGGAAGCGACGATCGTCGCCTCGCACGGCAGATCGCGGGTGTCTCCCACCCTGCGGAAGGTCTTTTCCTGAAGGACCCTCAGGAGTTTGGCCTGGAGACTCGGGGCCATCTCGCTGATCTCGTCGAGGAAGATCGTGCCCGTCGCGGCCAACTCGAACAGACCCGCCTTATCGCGATCGGCCCCGGTGAAGGCCCCCTTGACGTGCCCGAACAGTTCGCTCTCCAGGAGGTTGGCGGTCAGGGCGGCGCAGTTGACGGCGACGAACTTCTCGCGCTCGCCGCAGCGCCAGGCGTGGACGGCCTTGGCCGCCAACTCCTTGCCCGTTCCCGTTTCCCCGATCACGAGGACCGGGTTGCAGCGACTCTCGGCGACGCGGCGAATGATCTCAAGCGTTCGGGTCATCGCCGGGCTCTTGCCGACCATGGCCACGTCGCGCGGGCATTCGCTACAGAAGAACCGCTCCCGCCCATCGGAGGCACGGGACACCTCCTGGCGGACACGGTCGACGAGGCGCCCGAAGGCCTCGGGTTCGAGCGGCTCGCCCAGGTAGTCCAGCGCGCCCGCGCGGACAAACTCGACCGCCCACCGAACGGTGGCCTGCCGCGCCGTAACGACCGTACGCGTCTCGGGCGATACCTGAGAGGCCTGGCGAACGAACCCCAGGGCCTCCTCGCGGGGGACGTCCTCCAGCACGATGGCCAACTCCGGACGACGGCGCCGGGTCTCCTCCAGGGCCGACGGGGTCGACGCGACGGTCAGGACGTTCTCGGCGTGATCGAGCGCGGCACGGCGCAGAGGGATATGGTCCGCGCAAGAACCTCCTACGAGGAGCACGGTTCCCAAGACATCCTGTCTTCGGGCGTCTGCTGTCCGACCCATCGTCTAGTCCGGAATCCATTCCGAGAAGCTGACGATCCTCTGATCTCTTCAAGACATAGAGTCTGTCGGCGAAATGGCCTTGGTTTCTGTAGGTTCTTTGTCCGCAGAAGACGCTCCCGGGGTCTTGCCAACGTTCCGGAGCAGCCCTCCTACATCTCAAACTCTTTTAAAATAAAGCCTTAACGGAATCTCCGGCCCCGAGAGGCCGTCGGGCACGCCCGAGCGGATTCCCGAGGTCCCCAAGGCGCCCCCGGCCGGAGTTTCCCTCCGGTCCACCGGAAGACCTTTCCGGCTTGGGACAACTCAAGTGCGGGGTCCTTCGAACCGTCCCATCAGAATTCTTCGATTTTTACCCTAGCCATAAAAGAGCCTTAGCCAATGTCTCCCCCCGGGCGGACCGCCGAGTGGCCCGTCGATTGCATTCGTTTGGGGCAATCAGTGTAGGAACTCTGTAATGACCAACGTCCAAGCCAGCACGACAAGTATCCTCCTGCCCCCAGCACCCGCCGGTGCCCACCCCGCCCAGACGGAGCGACCGCAGCGCGGCGCCCGCGCGGAGGGCACCGCGCCCGCCCCGCCGGAGCGATCGGGCACGGACGGACAACACGAGTCCGCCTCCGGATCGCAAGAGACGACCGGATCGGAGCGGATCGACGGCTCCCGGGAGCCCGGCGGCCCCCGACACTCGCAGCGAGCGGCCGGCGACCGCCGCACGCCATCCAAGGCATCGCGCGAGTCCGAGACCCCTTCCGGTGACGCGGCGGCGGCCGTGGCCGCGGCGGCGGGCCAGCAAGTCGCCCCGACGCCGAAGAGTTTCGAGGCCATCGTCGCCCGGCTCACCGCCGAAGGCACTTCGCTTGACCAGACCGCCGGGCTACCTGCCGAGCCCCTGGCCACCGATGGACCCGCTACGCCACCCGCGCACGGTCCCTCCGTCGTCTCGGCCGGAGCCCTGTCCATCGCCCTCGTCGACCTGGCCGCAACACAGGTCTCGTCCGACAAGACGGCCCCACAGGATCCCCAGGCCGCACCGGCCGAGACAATGTCGGTGACCCCCTCCCAGCAAGTTGCCGCTATGGAGGTTGTCAGCGTCGTCGAGCCGGTTGCCCAGGTCGTGGCGGAGACCCAGGCGGCGTCGGCCATGACCGCGACGCCTGTGGCCACCGATGCCCCGCCAACCGCCGCGTCGACACCCGCCGCGCCGGCCAACCCCACCCACTTGCCTGTTACGCCGGCCGGCCCCGTCACAACCCCCCCAGTCGATGCCGAACGAGCGGAACCGAGCCAATCGAGCATCCTCGGCGACTCGACGCCGGCGCCGACCGCGCTGCCGGCCGCGCCGGCCCCAAACCAGAACCCGGCTTCGGTCCCGACCGAGGGCGACCCCCGGCCCGCAGTCTCCGCGGCGCCCGACGCCCCACAACAGGACTTCGTGACGGCCCTTCGGGCGACGGCGGCACCCTCGACGGGCGCGACAGCCTCCGAATCGGTCTCGGCCGGACCATCCATCGTGGTCGGCACCGCCGGGTCGCAGGCGGCCCTCGAAGAAACGACCGATTCACCGGGCGTTTCCGCCCGCGCATCGAGCGCCGTGCCGTTTGCCGAAACCGTCCAGAGCGTGGAGTTCATCTCCTCGCCGGCCGGGCCGGCGCCCCGAGCGACCGAAGCGATCTCCGACGAGCCCCGACCGGCCGGCGGCCTGCCCGCCACGGACCAGATCGTCGAGACCGTCCGCCTGGCAGGCCCGGGCGTGGGCCGTCAGATCACGGTCCGGCTGGATCCCCCGGACCTCGGACGGGTCCGGCTGACCCTTGAGAGCGACGGGCAGGAAGTCCGGGGCGTGCTCGAAGTCGACAATCCTCGAACGCTGGTGCAGTTGCAGCGGGAGACCTCTGTGTTGGCCGATCGTCTCGCCGACGGAGGGATTCAACTGCGGCGGCTGGACGTTCAGTTAACCAACCAGGACCGCGGCGACTCGACGGGTTCGTCTCCGCAGCAGGGCGCTCACGGCGGCGGCGACGCCCCGTATCGCCAGGCATCGGACGCCCCAGACAGCGAGCGGCTGTCCCCGGCCGGGGTGGTCCTTCCCGATGCTGACGACGAGCCCGCCCTCGAACACCGCGTCGCCGACGGCTCCATCAACGTCTGGATGTAGGAGAAAGAACATGGCCGTTTCCGGAGTCACAGCGACCGCCAGCAGCATCGGCATGGATTACATGAAGATGCTGATCACTCAGTTGCAGAACCAGGATCCCCTCGAGCCGATGGACAACAGCGAGATGACCGCGCAACTGGCGCAACTGTCCAGCCTCGAGCAACTGGAGAGTATGAACGGGACGTTCGAGGGCGTGTTGCTCGGGCAGCAGAAGCTCCAGGCCATGGGCCTGATCGGCAAGGAGGTGGAGTTCTACCCCGCCGACAGCGACGTGGCGGTTACCGGTCGCGTCGAGAAGGTGGCGATGTCCGACACGGGGGTTCAGTTGACGGTAGGCGAGTACACGATCGATCTGGACGCGGTCCGGTCCGTTCAGGGCTGACCGTTTTCTGAACCAGGTCGAATGACGCAGTAGACACGACAGAAAGGACCGAGCGATGTCAAACGCACTCCTTGCGGGCGTTTCCGGGATGAAGGCCTATCAGCAGATGATCGACGTGGCGGGCAACAACTTGGCGAACATCAACACGACGGCCTTCAAGGGCAGCCGGGTGAGGTTCTCGGACCTGCTGAGCGAGACACTGAAGGACGCTGCGCAGCCAACGGCCGGTGTCGGCGGCATGAATCCCCAGCAGATCGGCAGCGGCGTAACCGTCGCCAGCGTGGACCGGGACATGTCCCAGGGCAGCCTGTTAACGACGGGTCAGCCGCTGGACATGGCGATCGAGGGGGACGGTTTTTTCGTCCTGAACGACGGGCAGTCCGACATCTACACACGGGTCGGCGCGCTGGCGGTGGACTCGGACTTCTGCCTGGTAGACCCGAGCACGGGCTACCGCGTCCAGCGGATCGGTTCGGAGGGCGTCGAAGAGGGTTTCCAGGACCCCTCGGGCTCCTCGATCCGCATTCCGTACGACCAGGCACTTCCCGCGCAGGGCACGGAGGTCATCACGTACAACGGCAACCTCAGCGCCGACGAGGTCAAGGCGACGACGAACAAGCTTCGCGCGGGCATGCAGTACACGACGGCTTCCGGGGCGGCGGCGTCTCGGGACACCCTGCTGACCGACCTGATGCAGGGCGGCGACACGCTCATCGACGGAGATGTTGTCCTGCTGAGCGGCACGCGCCGCGACGGCAGCGCGTACACGGACGAGGCCTTCGACGTCTTCAGCGGCGGCGTCTCCAACACCATCGAGGACCTGCTGGACTTCATCAACGAAACACTCGCCGACCCCACGGACCCGACAAACCTCTGGTCGATGGCCACGATTTCCAACGGGGAACTGGTCGTGACCGACATCGAGAGCGGCTACAGCCAGACCGACCTGAACCTGTCCATGAGCGACACGTCGACCGGCGCGCTGGAGTTCCCGAAGTACCTCGAACTCGAGGAAGTGGGCGCCGAGGCCTCTCGGAACACGAACATCGAGGTCTTCGACTCGCAGGGCATCGCCCACACGCTGTCGGCCACCTTCGTCAAGACCGACACGCTCAACAAGTGGGACCTCGTGCTGACCTCGATGACCGGCGACGTGGACGTGACCAATCGCAGGATCTCGGGCATTAATTTCCTCGCCGACGGGACATACGGCGCCCTGGACGACCCGACGAGCGGGTACTTCACGATGAACTTCGCCCACAACCCGACCACGTCGGTGAGCATGTCGGTAGAGCTGGGCACGCTGGGCGAGATGGACGGGCTCAGCCAGGTCGGCGGGGCGTCCACGGCCGTGCCGAACGACCAGGATGGCTATGCCGCCGGCTGGCTGTCGAGCATCTCCGTTTCGCTCGACGGCGTGCTCGTGGGGCTCTTCAGCAACGGGGCCCGCCGGGACATCGCGGCCTTGAGGCTCGCGACGTTCCAGAACCCGGCCGCTCTCGTGGCCCTCGGCGGCAACTACTACGCCGCCTCGGCCAACTCCGGCGAGCCCGTGCTCGTCAAGGCCCTGTCCGGCGGGGCCGGCGCCGTCCACGGCGGCTCGCTCGAAGAGGCCAATGTCGATACCGCCGACGAGTTCGTCAACCTGATCCAAGCCCAGAACGGCTTCCAGGCCAACGCCCGAACCATTCGCGTCAGCAACGAGATGCTCCAGGAACTCACCAACCTCATCCGCTGACGCCTTCGCACGAGAGAGATGAACGGCATCCACAAAATGCTCGACGCACCCGCGTTCCCAGCCCAGGGCCTCAACCCCCTGGAGCGGTTCGATGCCGCGCGAAGCTGGGAAGCCTCCGACACCGCGAGTATCGTCTGGACGCTCCTTGGGGTGGCTCTGCTGGTAGGGATCGCCTTCACGCTGGCCCTGCTGCTCTGGCGACGCTGGCGAAACAACCGGGCGCGTCGCGAGGTCTTCGCCCAGCACTGCGAACAGGCCGCTCTCTCCGAACGACAGCGGTACGTGATGCAGGCGATCGTCAAGGCCGGCAAACTCCGGAACGTCGAGGCGTTCTTCACCGCGGCGCCGGCCTTCAACCGCGGTGCCGCCGGCCTGAGACGCAGCCCCCGCGTCCTGGCCATGGGCGAAGCCAAGCGCCGAGAGATCGACGAACTGATCGAGTCGATCCGGACGAAACTGGCGCTTCCAGCCCCTGCCGAATCGTTGGTGGAAGGCGGCGATCCGGACCCCGCGAAGACCGAACCCGTCGCCCCGGGCGACCGCCTGATGGTCGCCTACCGCGGGCATCCTGCCACCTTCGACGTGCAGGTCATCGAGGCCAGTCCCGAGGTATTCGTCGTCCAATCCGCCGCGCCCCTGGACTGTGAGCCCGGCGAGACCTGGCTGGTGCGCTACTCCAAGGGCGGAAGGCTCTGGGAGTTCGACGCGCCGGTGCTCTCCGCCGATGCCCAAGAGGTTCGCCTCGGCCGGACGGGCCGGCCCCGCTTCATCAACCGCCGGCGCTTCCCCCGGGTGCCCACCAGTCGCCCGGCGCAGTTGGCCACGTTCCCCTTCGTCGCGCCGGATATGACGCTGGGCTCGAAGGAACTCGTCCCCGGGGAGTTGATCGAAATCGCCGGGCCGGGACTCCGCCTTCAGGCCCCCGTGACCGCCCGGGGCGGCGACCGCGTGCTGCTGGCCTTGCGGCTCGGCCAGGACAATGTCGTCGAGGCCATGGGCAAGGTCCGCCGGGCCGTGCCCGTCGAGGGCGAAGGCTCCGTCCTGGTGGTCGAACTCCTGGGCCTCAGCGAGGAGGAGATCGCCAAGCTGGCCCACGAAACGAACGTGGCGGCCCACGAGACCGTCGCGGCGGCCCGGGAAGCCCTGGCCGTGGACCCGGCAGACGCCGCGGAAGAACCCTCGCAGGAGGCACCGGCCGAGACGCCCGCCCCGCCCAGGAGTCATGGCCCGTCGCTGCTGGCCGAGGCGGCCGGGTGGCGCAAAAGAGCCCAGGAACAACTCACGGAAGCGAAACAGGAACCCTGACCATGCCCGATGGCGTTCATCCCGTCTCTTCGAGCCTCCAGGCCCTGGCCGAGCAATACCGCACGATCACGGACAACCTGGCCAACGCCAACACGCCCGGCTTCAAGCGTCAGCGTGTCTCGTTCGCCCAGACCCTCAGCCAGGCCGTGGCCGGCTCGACCGAATCGACACCGCCCACGGGGAACATCTCGGCCCGCAGCGCGCTGGATTTCTCGCAAGGCTCGCTGACGCAAACCGGCGCGACCCTGGACCTGGCGCTGGAGGGCAAGGGCTTCTTCGTGATCAAGACGCTCGAGGGCGACCTGTACACGCGATGCGGCAAGTTCCGCGTCGACGGCCAACGCCAGATCGTCGACCCGTCCGGGCGGATCGTCGCCGGCACCGGCGGCGGGCCGATCGTCCTGCCCGCCTCCCGCAGCACGAGCGATCTGCACGTCTCGCAGAACGGCACGGTTCACGCTGGCGGCGCGCCCGTCGGACGCCTCGAAATCGTCGACTTCGACGACCTGTCCGTCCTCACGCAGAAGTCCAACGGGTGCTTCCAGGCCGCCGACGGCGCCGAGCCCCAGGACGCCGAGGCCCCCTGCGTCCGTCAGGGGTTCGTCGAGGGCTCCAACGTCTCCCTCGTCGACGAGCTGGTCGGGCTGATCACCGTCACGAGGCTCTACGAAGCCAATGTCAAGAGTATCAGTGTCCAGGACGAGCAGATGAAGACCATCCTTCAGGTGGCGATGTCGTAATCCCGCAGGGAGAGACGGATGTTACGAGCATTTTCGACGGCGGCAACGGGCATGACGGGCCAGCAGATGATCGTGGACGTCATCGCGAACAACCTGGCCAACATCAACACGTCCGGCTTCAAGCGAAGCCAGGTGGACTTTCAGGACCTGATGTACCTGAAGATCGCCCAGGCCGGGCGGGAGACCGCCGCCGGCGTGACCGCGCCAACGGGCATCGAGATCGGCGCGGGCGTTCAGATGGCGGCCACCACGAAGATTTTCACGGCCGGCGAGTTGGAGAATACGGCCCGCAACCTGGACGTGGCTGTCTCCGGCGACGGGTTCTTCGAGGTCACCCTCCCGGACGGCTCGACACGCTACACGCGCGACGGGTCGTTCAAGCTCAACGCCGACCGCCAGATCGTCACCGCCAAGGGGTACACCATCGGCAGCGGCATCACCATCCCCTCGACGGCGGTCAACATCAGCATCGGCTCCGACGGCACGATCACCGCCCACGACGCGGACAGCACGACCACGAACGTCGGGACGCTCCAACTGGCCCGCTTCGCGAACCCCTCCGGGCTCAGCAGCGAGGGCGACAACCTGATGGCCGAGACGGAAGCCAGCGGCACGGCCATGACGGGCACCGCCGGACAGGACGGGTTCGGCACGCTCCAGCAGGGGTTCCTCGAGAAATCCAACGTGCAGATGGTCACCGAGCTGGTCAACCTCATCAAGGCCCAGCGGGCCTACGAGATCAACTCCCGGGCGATTCGCGCCGGCGACGAGATGCTCAACACGGCCAACCGCCTCATCAGCTAGGGAGCGACTGTGAGAACGCCAACATCCATCCTGGTCCTGTGCCTTCTCGCGACGGCATCTGCCCGCGGGGCGGCCGACGAGCCGGTGCGGATCTACCTGCCCCGGGCCGTGAAGGTCGCCGGCGAGAGCCTCCGCCTCGGGGCACTGGGCGTGGTCCTCTGCGACGACGGTCCGACCGACTCTCGCGTGTGCGCCACGCCGCTCGGTCGGGCGCCCTGGCCCGGCGAGAGCATCGTCGTTACCCGCAAGACCATCCTCTCCTGCCTGGCCGGTCGCGGCGTCCCGCCGACGCGCGTGCGCATCAGCGGCGCCCAACAGGTAACCGTCTCTCGCGACGAGAGGACCCTTTCAGCCAAGAAGCTCATGGGCCTCGCCGAGGCCTTCCTTCAGAAGAAGCCCGCGCCCGCGGATAAGGGGTGCATCTACAAGATCGTCCGCAAGCCGCAGGACCTCACCGTGCCCGGAGGCGGCCAGCTCGACGTCACCTGCCGTCGCTCGGCCCAAGCCGCTGCCGGACGACTGACCGTCACGGTGACCGTCTGCCGCGAGGGCAAGCAGTTGGGCCTCCGCGAGGTGCTCTACCAGCGAATGGTCCCCGTTCGCAAGGCGGTGGCGTCTTGCCCGATCCCGGCCGGAACGATGCTGACCGAGAAGAACGTCGAGATTCAGACGTCGTACGACAAACGTCCGGCCCCGGTGGCGTTCACGCCCCCGTACGGGCAATTGGCCCGGCGCCAGCTTGCCGCCGGGAGCGTCATCCGTGCGTCGATGACGGCCGAGAAGAAGCCGAACCTGGTCATTCGCCGAAACCAGATGGTACGCCTTCGAGTGCAAGGGTCGGGGTTGCTGATCACGGGCGTCGGGCAGGCCCTCCAGGAGGGCCGGCCCGGCGACCTGATCAAAGTCCGGAACGTCGATTCCAAGCGGACGATCACCGGCCTGGTCGCCTTCGACGGGGCCGTCGAACCGTTGTTCAAGAGGTGAACACATGAGAAACCTTGTGCAGATCGCGTTGGCCGGTTCGCTGGCCGTGCTGAGCCTCCAGGCACCGGCCCGCGCCGGGTCCGTCTGGGCCAAGGGCCGCAGCCGAACCCGCCGGCTGTACTCCGACGATATCGCCCGCAACGTGGGAGATTCCCTCACGATCGTCATCGAGGAAAACAGCAAGATCGAGAACGAAACCACCCGCACGATGGACAAGAGCTCGGACCGCACCCACAAGGCCTCCGGCACGGTGGACCTGGGGAACATGGTCAACTGGCTCCAGGGACGCATCTGGAACCTGCCGAACGTCGACGTGAGCTCGTCGGCCTCGAACAAGTTCGACGGCAAGGCGGAGTTCGACGACGAGAAGAAGATCACCGACAAGATCACGGTGACCGTCGAGGACGTCCTGCCGAACGGCAACCTGGTGGTCCTGGGCAAGCGGGAGCGTGGCATCGCGGGCGACAAGCAGACGGTGCAGGTCAGCGGCATCGTTCGCCCGAGCGACATCGGCTTCGTCAACGAGGTCTCCAGCAAGAAGGTCGCGGATTTCAAGATGATCTACCGCGGGCGAGGGCAGGAGAACGACTTCACGAAGCCCGGCTGGCTGGCGCGGATCCTGAACTGGCTGAGCCCGGAATAGCGTTCGGGCGAGGCCCTGGTGTGACGGAGTAACTTCATGGCCCGTTGGATAGCAGCGTTCGTGGCGTTGTCGGCCCTGGCCGGGCCGGCGACCGCCGAACGCGTCAAGGACATTGTGAACGTCAAGGGCGTGCGGGGCAACCCGCTGCACGGCTTCGGCCTGGTCATCGGCCTCAACGGCACCGGCGACAGTTCCAAGGCCAGCGGGCAGGCCATCGCCAGCTACCTGCGAAAGAAGGGCATCGTCCTCCAGCCCGACGACCTGACGAGCAAGAACATCGCCAGCGTGATCGTGACGGCCGAACTGGGCCCGTGGAGCCGCCGCGACAGTCGAATCGACGTGACCGTCTCGTCGATCGGCTCGGCCAGCAGCCTCCAAGGGGGCAAGCTGATCCTGACGGAGTTGACCGGGGCCGACGGACAGGTCTACGCCGTCGCCCAGGGGTCGATCTCGACCGGCGGGTACGCCGCCGGAGGCCAAAACGCCGCCATCGTCAAGAACCACCCGACCGTCGGGCGGATCGTCGGCGGCGCGACCGTCGAGCGCGAGGAACTCGCCGAGATCGTCGAGCAGGGCGAGGTCACTCTCTTGCTGCGTAACGCCGACTACGCGACGGCCAACCAGATCGCCTCGGCCATCGACAAGCTCTACCCGCACAGCAGCTACGCCGCCGACGCGGGGACGATCCGCGTCCGGCTGCCGAAGGCGGTCGACAAGACGACGCTGTCGGCTTTCGTCGCCCGGATTGGCGAGATCGATGTCGACAGCGACACGCCGGCGGTTGTCATCATCAACGAGCGCACGGGCACGATCGTCGTCGGTCAGAATGTCGGCATCTCGAAGGTAGCCATCTCGCACGGCAACCTGTCGATCGTGGCCGAGGAGCGAGAGACGGCCAGCCAGCCCCTGCCCTTCAGCCGGACCGGCACGACGGAGAAGCTCAACGAGACACGCATCAAGGCTGTCGAGGAAAAGGGCACGCTGAGCGTGATCAGCCGGACAGTGAGCGTCTCGGAGATGGCCCGCGCTCTGAACTCCATGGGACTGACGCCGAGGGACCTGATCGCCATCTTCGAGGCCCTGAAGAAGGCCGGCGCCCTCCAGGCGGAACTGAAGATTATGTAGGAGACGATCCGTGAGCAATGCCAACTTGCCGATCGGCGGCCTGTCCGCAACCGACCTGCTCGGTTCCCTCGGCGTCGGCACGACACCCGCATCCTCTCGCCCCGGCACCCGGACGTCCGACCGGGCGTTGCAGCAAGCGGCGAAGGACTTCGAGTCCATCCTGTTGCACAAGCTGCTCGACGGGATGAAGAAGACCATCCCCGAGTCGAACCTGACCGGCAGCAGCGAGAGCCGGCAAATGCAGGGGCTCTTCTGGAGCCTCCTGGCCCAGGACCTCTCCGACAAGGGCGGGCTGGGGCTCTCCAAAGACCTCTACGCCCAGTGGAGCCAAGCCGCCACCGGCCAAAGCGATGGCGCTTCCGTGGAGGCCGCACCATGATGTCCCCTCCCCCGGCTCGATCGAGCGTCGTGGAGACGCTGGAAAGCCTCCTGGACGACGAGGCCTCCCTCCTGGACGTGAGGCGATCCCAGCTCCATTCGCTCCGCGGAGCCATTGTCGACCGCGACGACGAGGCCGTCGAGCGATTGCTCCGGCAGATCGAGCGGGCCCAGGAACTCCAGTCGGCCACCGATGAGAAACTCAACACGGTTCGCCGCGCCCTGGCCGAACAGCTCGGCTGTCCGGCGAGCGAGGTGAAGCTCTCCGCCCTGATCGCCGAGTTGCCCAAACCCCTGCGGGGGGCCCTGGCGGACCGGAGGCAGCGGATCATCGACCTGGCCGAACGACTCCAGATCGAACACATGCGCACAGTCATGCTCCTTGGCGAGTGCGCGCGGATCAACCGATTGCTCATGGAAAGCCTCTTCCCCGACAGCCGCGGCGTGACGACGTACAGCACCGCCGGGTCCCATCCCTGGCACCCCGAGGGCGGACTCGTGGACGCGGAACGGTAAGCCATGGAATTCTCCATCAGCCTGAACGGACTCCGGGTCGCCCAGCAGGCGATCGACCTGATCGGCACGAACATCGCCAACGTTTCGACGGACGGCTATCACCGCCAGGACGCGCTGATCGAGCCGGTCGTGACGGGGTACGTTTCCGGCCAGCCGATCGGCGGCGCGCAGATCAAGAGCTACCGGCGCTCGGTGGACACGCTGCTGGAGGACCAACTGCTCCACCAGCGCCCGCTGGAGGCACAGATCGAGCAGGAGCTGTCCGCCCTTCAAAGCCTCCAGGCCGCCTTCGGAGACCTCGACGCCGGGGGACTGACCTCCGCGATGAACGACTTCTTCGGGGCGTTGGAGGAGTTGTCCGCCAACCCCGCGAGTCCCGCCCTTCGCGAGCAGGCCGTCTGGGCCGCCGATAGCCTGGCGGCTAACTTCCGCCATCTCGGCAGCACGATCGAAGACCTCAGCGAGCAAGTCGTCAGCGAGGCCCAGATCCTCGTCGACGAGGTCAACGCCGTCGCCCAGGAAGTCGCCGAGCTCAACGGCCGTATCCGTGCCATTACGCTGCGAGGCGGAAACGCCAACCTGCTGGCCGATCAGCGTGACCGGGCCGTCTACGAACTGGCCAAACTCGTCCAGATCGACGCCTCCACTCGCACGGACGGCAGCGGCATGGTCGACGTCCGCGTCGAGGGCACGCCGTTGGTCTTCCTGGACCAGGCCGTCTGCCTCGAGGTCACCACGGTCGAGGATGGGCAACTGGCCCTGCGCGTCGAGGACAGCCTCAGTTGCGACACCGAGATCCGCGAGGGCAAGCTGGGCGGCCTGTTCTCCCTGCGGAACGACCTGCTAGCCGACATTCAGGGGGACTTGGACGACCTCGCCGCGGAGCTCCAACGCGAGATCAACCAGGTCCACCTCCAGGGCGTGGGGCTGGCAGGTGCGTTCGAGCAGTTGACCGGCGGGATCGTCTCCGATCCCGACGTGCCCCTGGGCGAATGGCTCCCGCCGGTCACGTCGGGGACGATGCATCTTCGGCTGACGGACCCGGCCGGAGAGGTCACGAACTACAGCGTCGCGATCGACGCCGCGACCGACACGCTGAACACGGTCGCCGGGAAAATCGACGCCCTCGCGCCGGGGGCCCTGTCGGCCTCGGTGATCGCCGGCACGCTGCGTATCGAGGGGCAGGCGGGCCACCGGTTCGACTTCCTCCCCACGCCGGACCTCCAGACACCCGGGCCCTGGACGGGCACGGCCACCGCGACCGCCTCGGGCATGTACGACGGTTCGGCCAACGACGTCTTCACCTTCACGGTCCAGGGGACGGGGCAAATCGGCGTCGACGAGGGCCTGGGCGTCGAGGTCCGCAACGCCGCCGGCGAGCTTCTCACGACGCTTTCCATCGGCCAGGGCTACGCCGCCCGAGACACCCTGACCGTCCACGACGGAATCTCCGTCGCCTTCGACGTCGGCACCGTCACCGACGGAGAGCAGTTCACCGTCGACGTCATGGTTGAGTCCGACCCGACGGGCCTGCTGCTGGGGGCGGGGATCGGCTCGCTGTTCGAGGGGGTGTCGGCCTCCGAGCTTGCCGTTCGGCAGGAGATCCTCGACGACACGGACCTTCTGGCGACGGCCCTGGGCGCGGAGATGACAGACAGCACGGCCGTCCAGCGAATGGCCGATGTGGCCGAGAAACCGCTGGAGGCCCTGGGCAACGTCTCCGTCACCGACGCCTTTCGCCTGCTCGTCACCGGCCTCGGGCAGAAGATCTCCATCCGCAGTGCCCGGCTCGGCGCGATCCAGGACGTCACACAACAACTTGAGAATCAGAAGGAGCAGATCAGCGGCGTCGACATGAACGAGCAAGCGGCCAAGCTCCTGGTCTTCGAGACCATGTTCCAGGGCGTGGCCAAGTACCTCGCGACGCAAAGAGTCACCATGGACACGCTGATCGACCTGCTGTGAGCTTACCCGGGAGAGGACCATGAGCGTCTGGGGCACGATATATAACAACACGCGGGCAGCCCTGAGCACGCACATGACGACGATGGCGCAGTTGCAGGAGCAGGTAGCCAGCGGCGCCCGGATCAACCGCATTTCCGACGATCCGTCCGACGCCCATCGCATCCTCCAGCTTCGCGCGCAGTCGGAGTCGCTCGGCCGCTACGGCGAGAACATCGAGGAGGTCTCGCGAAGGCTCGAGCTCGGGTACAACGTCCTTCAAGAGATGTCCGACAGCCTCCGCTCGGCGTTGGAGGGCCTCGAACAGTCGGTCAGCGCGACCTACAACCAGGACACCCGGACCATTCTGGGTCAGTCGTTCAACGAGACCGTCGAGCAGATGCTCTCCCTGGTCGGCACGAACAGCATCGGGCAGTACCTCTTCAGCGGCGCCGACACACAGACCCAGCCCTACGACACCGAGACCGACGGCGAGTACATCACGGCCGTCACGTACCAGGGGAGCCTCGACGACCTGTCCACCTCGGTGGCCCCGGGCGTGGAGGTACCCGCGGCCCTGGTCGCCGAGACGCTCTTCCGCGTGGACGACCGCCAGGAGCCGGAGTTCCTCGGCGAGACGGGCGTCCAGGCCGGTTCCGGCACGAGCAGCATTCGCGGCGACCTCTACCTCGACGTGACGCACAAGGAGACGAACGTCGTCAGCGATCCCGACGGCGTGAACCTCCAGATCAGCGCCGACCCGTCCGGGTACGACACGATCCTCGGGATCCACAGCCTGGAAGTGGACGTCACGCAGAACACGATCCGCTTTGTCGACGGCCCATTGACGACGTTCTCGGGCACGGAGACGAGCCTGGCCGTCGCGAACGCCGACGGCGACGTCGTCTACGTGGACGTCACCGCCCTGAACGCCTCGCTGCCGGGCTCGGCAACCGTCGAGATCCAGTCCGACGGGTACCTGTCCCTCGGCGACGGCGCTGCCGCCACCGAGCTGACCGACTTCGCCGCCACGAACCTCGCGGTGTTCGACGACGACGGACGCGTCCTGTACGTTGACGCCACCGGCATCGAACGGACCGGGCTGGCACCCGTCCAGGTGCCCGGCACGCACGATCTGTTCGGCACGCTGATCCACACCGGGCAGGTCCTGCGCAACGACCGGGGCCTGACCGACGCCGCGCAAAAGGACCTGCTCGCCAACGCCACCGAGGCCGTTCGCCAGGTCATCCTGAGCGTCACGAGGGGAATGACGTCGATCGGCGCGCGGTTGGAGTCGCTGGACTCCCTCGGCACGAACCTGGAGAACATCCAGGCCAGCGCCGACGACCAGGCCAACGCCCTGGAGAACGCGGACCTGACGCAGGTGGCCACCGACCTCGCCCGCGCCCAGACGCTCTACGAGATGACCCTCGCCTCGACCGCCAAGCTCTTGAGCCTCTCGTTGCTGGATTACATCTGACGGCCCCTTCCGTGATCATCATTTGAGCGCCCCGGGCGCACGATATCTATAC
>Ga0272442_10001640_pt1 | contig 33540 bp, 38 predicted proteins | sample SSMForm2O_FD_200262 | JGI IMG/M metagenome (GOLD analysis project Ga0272442, IMG submission 200262) | Marine sediment archaeal communities from Little Sippewissett salt marsh, Falmouth, MA, United States - SSM-Form-2O | ecosystem: Environmental > Aquatic > Marine > Wetlands > Sediment ... | reverse complement strand
AACCGGAAAGAGCGTCATAAGCAGCCACACCTAAAAAGAATATATAACCCAAACCACCCATTAAAGAAATAACAATCCATTTTGTCGTACTCCAGAACTGAATTTTTGTAGAGTACTTTAATCTTGTATCTTCCAATCGTTTATTTTTCTTTTGAATATTAGAATGTAATCCTAATGATTTTATTGTAAGTATATTAGATGATGTATCATATATCTTTCCAGATATCTTCTCAGATAATTTTGCTCTTTTACGCGCCCAAAAAAAATATCTTTTACTTATGATATATTCTTGAGTAAAATACAATACTACAAATATTAAACAAAATAAAAAGAACTTTATATTTGTAACAGCAAAGAAAATAAGTACTGATAATGAATTTGTAATTATGCCTGAACCCGATCCCCTTAAAAATGAAAGAAACTTTTCAACTCCAGATATACCATTATTAATTCTTTGTAGTTTATTACCTAGATTTTCTTTTTCATGCCATTTAAGATCTAAATCCAATAATAAAGAATATGTATTTACTCTAAGATCTTTAGATAAAGAATATTGAAGCAAGTTTAAATTGTACTTAGCAAAATGTCTAACTCCTGTTGCAAAAAGTATGATAAACACCATTGCACTAATATAATACCAAAAATAAATAAAATCCAAAGCAGGATAATTTGTAAGAAAATCAACAAACTTACCAAAAAGAAAAGCACTAACCAACAAAGAAAAATCAGATATAAATCTCAAAATCATAAAAAAACAAAGTTTTATTCTTCGTCCTTTTAATATAAACCAAAAGTCGCCTAAGAACTGCCTTATTGAATAATCTTTTGTTTTATTCATTTATATCTAACACCAAATTTCTTAACAGCCTCAGATAATTCTTTACCTTCAGCTTTCTCAAGCTTAATACCTTTCAAAGTAGCTTCAAGTGCTTGTCGTGCAGCCATAGCACCGTACTTTGTACCTTTAGGATGCCAATGAACACCACCACCAAACTGCATAACAATATCATTACCCATTGCTTTCATCACAGCAGGAATCATACCAGGATGCAATCCGCCTGATGCAACAGCAAGAACTGGTTTTTTATTATACCAATTCTGTTTCAGTGAATATTTTGTTTCTTTAATATAATCATCTTCAATTTCATCTTCAATTGCAAGCTCTTCGTCTTTTTTACCATGCATCTTACCAATACCTGCAGTACCAATATGCAATTGATCAACACCAAGCAATCTGAAAATCTTAGCTAATGATAACATAGTCATACCAGAATCTTCTTGTCTTGTTAATGCACCATGCATTGCTCGATGCGCATGAATAACTAGATTAGGATTTTGATTACGAATAGTATGAACCGCTGCAAAACCTGTTGTTAGAACATCAATCATAAGATAACGTCCGCCTTGAGATTTAACATACTCTGCTCGTTTGATCATCTCAAAAGTTTCTGCTGTGATATTAGGCATATAGATTTTTATTTCGCCTGTTTCTTTTTCAGCCTTAGCACGAGCTTTTAATGTTAATTTAATTCGTTCTTTGAATTTATTAAAAGTCATAGAACTAAGATTTTCATCATCCTTAACAATATCAAGTCCACCAATCCAAGCATCATAAGCTACTTGTGCATGTTGTTTAGCTGTTAAACCTAATTTTGGCTTTACAATTGTACCAATTAATGGTCTTTTCTTAACCTTAGTTATCTTACGAATACCATCAATACCAAATTTAGGACCAGGAAAACTTTTTACAATATCTTTAGGAAAAGTAATATCTAATAATCGTAACTTAGAGATTTCTTTAAGACCATAAACATTACCTGCAATGCTTGATAATATTTGAGACATATTACCTTGCTCAAATAAATCTTGATTATAAGCAATCTTAACAGTGCCTGTTTTTTTATTAGCATAAAAAACACTCGGCTTTAGTTTAGAAGCAATCCTTTTATTCATAGTACTTATCTTAGTCCATGTACCAATTGAACTTTCTGCAGCAAGACCAGCAGCAGCATTATTAAAATCAACACCACGATTAGGAGTCACTTTGTAAGCAACAACTAAGTCTTTAGAATTTGGAATATATTTCTTATTAATATATGAACTTGAATATTTGATCATCTTTTCACCTCTTATGAAAAAAATAGAGATAGGATATCTATAAGCAGTCTTTTGTTGACTCCAAGGTTCGACAAATGAACGAAAAGTCATGCAAACATTCTACTAAGCTCCACAAGGGATTGCACTAGCCAGGACTCGAATTTTCAGCACACTTTAACCAATATCACCAGATGGATCATCTTGCGATTAAAGCAGTTTTTTTCTGTATGGTTGCCGCCCTATTAAGGACCTCACAAAGGAGTGGCTTGTTCATAGTGGACTGACTTTCCTCACATTGAAGCGAGAGTTTGCCGATACCCTATCTCTGCTAAAATATCTATATTTTATTATTTATAAAGCTTTCCTATAGAAATTATTAAAAATGCAGCTTATTTTCCTTTATAAAATGGATATTCGTGATTGTTATATGAAAGATGTAGGCAGACATAAGTTGCTTACAAAAGCAGAAGAACAAGAATTACATTCTAGATACAAACAAGGCGATATGCAAGCTCTAGAAAAACTTGTAAGAAACAATCAGGCCATTATTGTAAGTATTGCAAATTATTATGATAGAAGATCAAACAAATGCGAGTTTGGTGATTTTATTAGTGAAGGTAATTTAGGATTATTAAAATCAATCAACAAATTTAATCCTGAAATGGAATACAAACTTCTTACTTTCGCACTTTATGATATCAAACAAACAATGATTAGATATATTGAAAATAGTGATTGTACAATTAGATTACCTGGACATATCCACGATCAAATTAGAAAAATAAAGGGTATTGAAAAAGATTATTTTCAAATTCATCAGGAAAGACCAAGTATTGAATATATTGCTGAAAAAGGCAATTGGAATGTTGAACAAGTTAAAGCTCTAATGATTGCAAAAAAAACAGGCAATTGTGCAAGTCTTAATAAAACAATAAATGATGAAGGCGAAGAATTAGGTATGTTTGTAGAAGACAAAAACATAAATGTTGAAGATATAGTAATAAAAAATGCACTTGAAAGAGCTATTGAAGAAAGTATGAAGATACTTACAAAAAGAGAACAAGAAGTTGTAAAAAGAAGATTTGGCATTCTAGGCGAAACAAAAAATACTCTTGAAGAAATTGGTTATTCTTTTGGTGTGACAAGAGAAAGAATAAGACAAATAGAAAACAAAGCTCTTAACAAAATAAGCAAATCATCTCATGTAAAAAGTCTAGCAACATTCTACGAATCATAAGATTTAAATATAAAGTATTCTTAAAATTACATAAAAAGAGGTAATAAGATGATAATCAATAAGATTCTAAAACAAGCAAAAAATAATAAGACTAAAATTATATTTCCTGAAGCTGAAGATGAAAGAATACTCAAGGCTGTTGCCTATTGCGCAAAACATAAAATTATTGATCCTATTCTTATAGGCAATATCAAAAAAATAAGAAAAACAGCACAAAAACACAAGATAAAAATCAATAATTTCATAATTATAGAACCAAAAAAAGACTATCTTAAGTTTGCATGTGAAGCACTAAAAAAAGATTGTGCTGATGCAATGATTGCAGGTTCAATATATACATCAACTGATGTCATCAAAAATTCTTACAAAATTGTAGGATTGAAAAAAGGTACAAAAACATTTTCTAGTTTTTTTGTTATGGACTTAAAACAACCTTTAATCTTTGCAGATTGTGCTGTAATTCCTGATCCAACAGCAAGACAACTAGCAGATATTGCTATGACAACAGCAAAAAACACAAAGAAATTATTAAAGATAGAACCTAAAGTTGCAATGCTTTCTTTTTCTACAAAAGGCAGTGCAAAACATAAAGAGGTAACAAAAGTTATTCAAGCAACAAAGCTTGCAAAAAAATCCAAAATTAATGTTGATGGCGAACTTCAAGCAGATGCAGCATTAGTAAAAGAAATAGCTAAGAGAAAATTAAAAAATAGCAAGGTTGCAGGCAATGCCAATGTATTAATATTCCCTGATCTCAATAGCGGAAATATCGCATATAAACTAACACAATATTTTACTAAGTGTAATGCTTATGGTCCTATTTTACAAAATTTCAAAAAACCAATAAGTGATTTGTCAAGAGGATGCAAAGTTGAAGATATCATAGGCAGTATAATTATTACTTCAATAATGTCAAAATGAAAATACTAGTATTAAATTGCGGAAGTAGTACGATCAAATATGAATTATTTGAAAATACAAGATCATTAAAATCAGGAATGATTGAAAATGTTAAGGATTACAAAAAACAATTAACAAAAATCATCAAAAGTTTTGATTCAATCGATATTGTAGGACATAGGGTTGTTCACGGCGGAAAATTAACAAAACCAACATTAATAACACAAAATACAATCAAGCAAATAAAGAAATACTCTAAATTTGCTCCGCTACATAATCCTGCTAATCTAAAAGGCATAACAATAGCAAAAAGATTATTACCAAAAACAAAACAATATGCAGTTTTTGATACTGCATTCCACTCAACAATGCCAGAATATGCAAAAGTCTATGCAATACCATTGAAGTATTACAAACAAGGCATACAAAGATATGGTTTTCATGGTATTTCTCATAAGTATGTATATCTTGAAGCAAAAAAACAACTAAAGAAAAATCCTAACATAATCACTTGTCATCTTGGTGCAGGCTGCAGTATAACAGCAATAAAGCAAGGTAAAGTAATTGATACAAGCATGGGTTTCACACCATTAGAAGGTCTTGTTATGATGACTAGATGCGGTGATATTGATCCAGGTATTAATATAACAAAAAATGAGCTTAATCACAAATCAGGATTATATGGATTAACAGGTTATAATGATTTTAGAGATATTCTAAAAAACAAGAATAAAAAACAGGTTAGATTAGCATTAGATATTTTCTTATATCGATTGAAAAAATATATTCATGCCTATGCAGGCATTCTTGCAAGTGTTGATGCTGTTGTTTTCACAGGAGGTATTGGCGAGAATAATAAAGCTATGCTAAAGAAACTAACAAAACACAAAGCATTATTCATCAAAACTGATGAAGAAAAAATGATAGCAATCGAAATTCTTAAAAATAGATAGTTTTTCTAGTATTATATGAATATTAACAAAAACTACATTGCAACAATAGCATATTTTCTATTTGAGGATGCTGAAAAGCCTGAGTGGAGTCCAAGTATTCACTATGGAAAACATATGAAACTAGATACAGCACAAAAGAATATCTTTGATGAACGTACAATTAATAGAAGATCTTTTTCTGAACTAGAAATAAAATTAGGAATGACCAAAGCAAAAATTGAAGAAATAGGCATAGAAGCAATTGATATTCTATTTTCCAAAAACGATACATTCTTAAATGATGAACAAACACAAGCAGATAATGACACTAAAAAGACAATGTGTAATGTGCGGTAAATGCTGTTCATATGTTGCTATTCAGCTAGATGATCCTGAAGATCAAGATGATATTGAAAATATCAAATGGTATTTAGCACACAAGAATGTACGTGTATATATTGATGATGAACTTGATTGGTATGTACAATTCTTAACAAGATGCGAATATCTAAATGATGATAATCAATGTATTTTTTATCTAACAGGCCAAGAAAAAGAAAGACCTGCAATATGTCAAAATCATTCTTCAACTGAGTGCGAAATGTCTGGACTTGAAGAGGATGAAGAGTTTTCTTTTGAAAATATGGATGATTTTAATGAATTCTTAAAGAACTATAATCCTTTTACTCTAGAGAGAAAAGTTTAATAACTAATAACAACTCTAAAAATATTATGAATAAGTATAAAGAAGGTTTAAGATCTAATATCTGGAAATATTATATATTTGAATTTCTATGGTCCGCAGTATTTTTCTTTCCAATCTTCCAATTGTATTATATTGCTAGAGGTATGACGATAACACAAATTGCCTTTATAGGTATTGCATTTAATGTTTCTAGAATGTTTATTGAAATTCCTTCAGGCGTATTAGCAGATAAATGGGGTAGAAAAAAAACATTATTTCTTTCTCAATTATTATTTATCATAGATATGGCCATCTTAACGTTTGCACATTCATTTTGGTTGTATATCGTTGCTGCAATCGTTAGTGGTGCGTGGATTGCATGTTATTCTGGAACAGCTGTTGCATTCTTCTATGATACATTAGTTGAACTAAAAAGAGAAAAAGAATATGAGAAACTATGGGGTAGATTCTCCTTAATTGGTTCAGCTGTAACTTTCACAACATCATTAGTTGCAGGTTATTTATTCAATATATCTATAACTCTGCCATATATACTAACAGGAATCAGCGCTTTTTTATCTTTGTTTGTTATCCTATCATTTACAGAACCCCGATTTCACAAATCTGCTGAAGAAGATACTATTTTATTACACTTCAAAAAGTCTATGCTAACAGTTATCAAAAACGAAAATATTAGCTTTATTGTATTTTTCGGTGCTATTTTCGGGTTTGCATTAAATTATTTATTTAATTATGGCCAAGTCTATTTAGTAAGTATTGGAATACCTATTACATTCTTTGGTTTAATCTTTGCAGTAAGATCGATTGTTGAAGGTCTAGGTGCAACTTATGCAAACAAAATAAAGAATTTATTTAGTTATAGAACAATATTAACTTCTACTTTATTATTTGCAACCATAATTATCTTTGGATTAAGTTATATTAATAACTATATTGGTGCTTTTGTATTTATTATTTCATTCTTTATTGTAGGTATGTTTAGAATTCTTCAAAGAGGATACATCCATAAAAGGATTAGTTCACATAATAGAGCAACAGTTGATTCTGTAAGTTCGTTTTCAATTGCAATTTTTGCTATAATCTTTGAGCCAATCGCAGGTAAAATAGCAGATATGTATTCTATTCAAACTTCATTTTTTATACTGGGATGTATTCTTTTAGCTTATTCATTATATTATCTTCTATTCAAACTTCCAAAAGACCAGTTATTTTACTAGAGAAAAGTATAAAAATAGAAAAGCATTTCTATATAATATGAAAAAATATACAATAATTATAATATTCTTATTATTAATCAATATAGGCTTTGCCCTAAACAATGACTGGTTTGTAAAAACAACTGATGCTAAACTTGATTTCAATATGAATATACCTTATGAAATAAGCAAAGAATCAAATGATTATAGTATTAATCGATTTATGATTAATATATCGGGCATGCCTAAGAATTATCAGACAAAATCAAATGAAGAAATTCAAGGACAAAATATCATAGTAAATATCGATACAAATCAAATTACAAATGATCTTGAAAACACAGTAACAAGACAGTATGAATATAATATTCAATCAACAATTACAAATGAGATTAAAAACAATAATATAGCACAAAAAGTAACATATCCTTATTCTCCTACAACTATCCAAGATCAATCTTATTATTTACAAGAAACAGAATATATTGATTCAAATAATGCAGAGATTAAAGAGTTTGTTAATTCTTTAGATTTGACTGATGATGCTGTTACTAATATCATGCTTATTGCATACTGGATAAATAATAATATCGAATATAATCTTAATTCAATGACAGAACAAGCACAGCAAAAAGCATCATGGACACTAGAAAACAAACAAGCAGCATGTGATGAAATTACAAATCTATTTATTGCTAGTCTAAGAGCATTAAATATTCCTGCAAAAGCAATCTCAGGTATTGCTTACACAAACACGCATAATGACTTTCTACCTCATGCATGGAGTTCTGTATATATTGATGATCAATGGCTTTCATTTGATGTAACTTATGGCGAATATGGTTATGTTGATCCAGGCCATATTAAATTGATTGAAGATAATAGGATTGATAAAGAATTCATCAATTATGAATGGACTGCAAAGGATATTGATGTACAACCAAGTCCAATTGAATATGATGTTGAAATTATTGAATCAACAATACCAGAAACTACATCAGCTTTTGAAGACAGAAAAAATATTAATGGTGTTTTAATAACAAAAGATACAAAGTATACTGAGGTTGATATTGGTTCTTATAATGCTGTTGAACTTACTTTTGAAAACAAGAATAATGCTTATACTGTAATTGAAATGAGTGTTGTAACACCAAATGAAACAAGCGTTTTATCAGGCAGACAAAATCTAATCGTATTAAAACCAAAAGAAACACTAAAAAGAAATATCATATTAAAATATGATGATGATCTACACTCAAGCTATCTTTATACCTTTCCTTTAGATATTGAGTTTAATAGCAACAATTATAAGAATAGTTTTAATGAAAATATTAGTGTTGCTGTTAAATATGATAGTGTCTCATTACTAAATATACAAAGTTATATTGGTGATGATAATGCAATTGAAGTAAAAGATAACAAAAATATTGTTTCAAGTTCCTTTACAAACCCAGAATATAAAGTACAAAATCAATGTACACTTAATCAGATGACAAACAATAACTACGAACTTGAGTGTTATCTATTAAATGGTATTGAACACAGAAATCTTAATATCTGCCTTAATAATGATTGTCAACAACAAAGTGCAGATAAAGGTCAATTAATCGAATATAATTTTAATATTGAATATCAACCAGATATAGTTTATACATTAAAGATAAACGAAGATTTATGTACAAATTATCTAATAAACAAAGAAGATGTGGATATGCAAGAATTGTTTGATAAAGATATTAGTTTTGATGAGGATTATGTTAATCTTAAAGTGTTGCTAGAGCCAATTGAACACAAAGAACTCACAATATCAAATTCATGCGAGACAATCAATCTCAATAGTCCATCAAATCATACACTAAAGATCAAAGTAAATAATCTTGAACAAAATGATGATGTTTCAGGCATCAGAGAATATAATTTACAAGTAACAAAATCAGCATTATACCTAGAAGAAAATGTTGTTGTTGTAACATTATATGAAAATAATGAAATAAAAGAAGAACAAACTATAAAAATCAGATATACTAACTTAAGTTGGTTAGAAAAAGCAATATTATTTTTCAGAAGAATATTTTCATTTTAATAAAAAAGCGAGGTGAAACAATATGGAGGCAATTATCCTTATTTTCCTGTTGATTGCATTAGTTGCTGCTGTTGTTATCTTTAAGATAATTAAAAGTCTTGTGAAAACTGCAATCACTGTTGCAATTATAGTTGTAATTGGCTTATTAGTGCTAAATATGTTTGGTTATACTGACATGGATGAAGTAAAAGATCAGATAAATGAATCAATAAATAATATTGATAACATATCATTTCCAGACCTGAATCCAGAAGTTGAAAATATGACCAACACAACAGAAACAACAAATAATTCAGAGGCATCGTAAAATGTTTAATCCATTCAAAAAGAAAAAAGAAGATAAGATTGATGTTGATTCTTTGCTGAAAGAGACTGAAAAGCAATATCCACAACCAAAGTATGAAGAACCTGAACCAACAACACCTAGTTATCAACAGCCTGCATTTACAATGCATGAAAGAACAAGACAAAAACTAGAAGATATGGGCTTTCAAGAACAGCAACAATATCAACCCACAGCTCAACAACCAGTAAATGCAAAGGAAGAACTTATCAATGCTAAACTAGATACAATAAAGGCCATGCTAGATTCTTTAACGCATAGATTAAACAGGATAGAACAAGAATTAAAAAAACGATGGTAAAAAAACTCAAATATTTTTTTATTATTCTTGTAATTTTTATTATTGATCTTATTCTCAAATACTCATTGTTTAACAATCATAGAGCTATAATCAACACAAATACAGGCATAGGTCTAGGATTATTGCCGAATAATTTTATTTTAATATTAGGATTATCCATAATAATTATTGGTGTTTTTATTGCTCTATTGCTTAGAAAAAAATCATTTACAAAATATAATAACCTTGAAAAATTTTCATTATCTATTATTATTGCAGGCAGTTTGAATAATTTGTTTGATCGATTATTCTATGGATTTGTTATTGATTATATTAGAATGCCTTTAATTCCTATGTTTAATATTTCAGATTTTTCTATTACTTTAGGTATAATAATGCTCATTATATTGCTCTTAAGAGCATAAAATAGAAAAACATTTATAAAGTAACATATCTAATAAGTAAGATATAATCGATTATGCATATCGTAAATAAAATAAAAAGAGGTGTATACACAATGGCATCAAAGCTAGCTGATAACATTGGAAAGATAACAGGCGGTGTATTGATTTTTGTGATAGGTCTATTCTATTTACTAGAAAAAACTGCTGTTATTGAAGAAGCGTTTTTATATTGGCCTTTATTAATAATAATTATTGGTATTGGTATAATTGTTAAATACTCTGCTTCTTAAGAATATATTTTTTTATTTTTTATCTTTTTTTTTCTAGAAATCGTATATTAAAAAAATAAATAAAAAAAATCAAATAACTAAGAATTTATCTCTTCTTTTTCTTTTTTGCTGCTTTTTTCTTAGCTGGTTTTTTCTTTGCTGCTTTCTTTTTAGTAGCTTTCTTTTTTGCTGGTTTCTTCTTTGCAGCTTTCTTTTTCTTACCGCCTCTTGCCATCTTAGCACAAGAGATATCACCGTCTTTATCTACGAAATATAGATAACCTGCTTGTTTTTTAATACCAACTTTAGCAACTTTTTTTGCCATAGTTAACACCCTCCTTTTTTAAGTTTTTTTTATCATAATCGCATAGTATTTTTCATCGTCGATAACTCGACTATAAAAAACCTATATAGTCTGATTATTAAAATTTAATGATTATATTGCACTACAGGTTTATAAAGCTTTTGTTTTGCTCGTCGACAAGCACACAAACAAAAATGTTTTAAAGTATCACTTACCTATATATTAGGCATAATTTTCATGGAGGTACACCAAAAATGAAATCCTTAATCAACACCAAAACCATAATTCAGGACAAAATAGACGATATAATTGGTCAAGATAAAGCAAAATACCAGATAAAATCTGCTTTGATTGCTAATAGACATATACTTATTATAGGTCCGCCAGGCATAGGTAAAACAACAATTGCAAAGAACATATCTAAGCTATTGCCTAAGAAAAAAGACAAAAACAGCTTTATAAGAATCCAGGGTTCACCTGACCTTACTGTAGAAGATATTATAGGAGATATCGACCCTATTAAAGCAATGAAGTATGGTCCTTTGAGCACAGAAGCTTTTTCTCCAGGAAAAATTTTCAAAGCAGATAAAGGCATACTATTTTTTGATGAAATTAATAGGGCACCTGAAAAACTACAAAATGCATTATTGCAAGCACTACAAGAAAGAAAAGTTACAATAGGTAGCTATGATGTTGATCTTGATGTTAACTTTGTATTGATCGCTACAATGAATCCAGAAGATATCAACACACAAAAATTATCTTATGTTCTTATGGATAGATTTGATGTTATATATATGGAATATCCTGAAAATCTAAAGCAAGAATATGAAATAACAATGACAAGTGCTCAAGACATTATTGATATAGATAAGCTAACAAAAAAAGACAAAGATGAAAATAGTAAAATATTGTATTATTTTATTGATTTTATTCGTGATCTAAGAGAAAATCAAGAATTATTACACAAACCTTCACCAAGAGCATGTATTGGTCTTTATGAGAGAGCACAAAGTAATGCATTACTATCAAAACGAAAAATACCTAGTTTTGAAGACTATAGAGATGCAATGGTTTCTGTATTGATGCACAGAATTGAACTAAAACCAAGTGCAAAGATAAAAACAAATATTAATAACTTTTTAAGCAAAGAATTTGATAGCTATGTAGAAAAACATCCAGATTCAAGCATAACAAAAGATCAATCTACCTGACCTTAGCAAACTGGATGAAAGCTTAAAAGACAAAGCTGGAAGCTCAACAGAAATAGATAAAGATACCGAAGATTTCAATAAAGAAAAAAAGAAAGTAGAAAAGATAAAGAAAAACAAAGAAAATAGATTATTTAATTTTGATGAAACTGAACTAAAAGAACTTACAAGTGTTTCTACAAAACAAAAGAAGTTTGATCAAGGCAATTTCATTAATGAGGCTATGAACAATAATATGTCTAGTTTTATACCTGATTTATTGGCTAAGAATATAACCAAGAACTATAGAAATGCCAAAAAAATCTACGGAGATAAGATCATACAATATCTTACAGGTTATAGTTCTGAATATCTTGAAAGAAATATTAAAATACCTGAATTTCAAAAAGAAGTAAAAACAAAAATCGACGAAAATCTTGAAAAGCTAAAAAAAGATAGCATTATTGATAAACAAAATAAACTAACAAAAAAAGCAAAAGAGCTTGCAATAGCTTCGGAATTATTTATTGAACTTGAAAAATTAGACAAAATGTTAGAAACAGATAATCTAGGAAAATATGTACATAAATATAAAGCAGATATTCATGGTGCAGAAAAAGCAGACATAAGAAACTATAGAAAAGGCGATAGCTACAAAGATATTGCTGTTAAATCCAGTATTAAACTAGCTTTAAGAAGAAACCATAAAAAATTACAGACAAATGATCTGAAAACATTTGAAAAATGTAGCAAAGCAAATCTTTCTGTTGTTTATGCGATTGATGCATCTAGCTCAATGAAAGGCAATAAACTTGAAGCTGCACGAAAATCAGCGATTAGTCTAGCATATAAAGCATTATATGATAAAAATAAATTAGGCATAATTAATTTTTCAGACAAAATTAATGACTCCATACTAACAACAAACTTTAGTGAAGCGATTAATTTCATATATGATATTATGCCAAATGCTCAAACCGACCTTGGAAAAGCAATAATGCACTCAATCTCAATGTTTCCAATTGATAGTAATGTAAAACATCTTATCTTATTGACTGATGCAATGCCTACAAAATCCAGAGATAATGATCCTGAACAATCTACTTTAGATGCTGTAGCAACAGCCAAAGCTAATAATATATCAGTATCAATCATACTAATAGAACAAAAAGATTTAAAAGAAACAAAAATAATGGAATTTGCATCTAAGATTGTTGAAGTTGGTGATGGAAAACTATATAAAATAAGAAATTTAGAGGAATTAGATGCTCTAGTCATTGATGACTATAATTCGCTAATATAAAAATGGAAAAAAGTATTGTACGAAAACGTGTATTTAAGGTTAAAAACAATGAAGATATAGATATATTAATATTCTGCGATACTCATGGCGAACAGGATTTTAATGAAAGAATAGTAGAATATGCTAAAAAACACAGACCTATGTTTATTATTTGTGCTGGTGATTTTACAACAATGAATAGAAATATGGAAGAATACCTTACAGAATTCAATGAATTAGGAATTCCATTCTTAGTAATTCATGGCAATCACGAATCCGAAGAAAAAATCAAAGATATGCTTGAAGAGATTTATCTGAAAAATATTGTTTTTGTTCATAAAAATCTGGTTAAGTTCAAAGGCTTTTGCATTACAGGTTATGGTGGTGGCGGATTTTCACAAAGATATATTGAACTAGATAAATATACTGATGTTCTTGCTGATGATATGAAAGATCTATTATGTAAATTCAAAATCTTTGTATCACATGCACCAATATACAATACTAAACTAGATAATCTTAATGGCTATCACAGAGGTTCTGAGTCTGCAAGGGAAACTCTAGAGAAAATAAATTTTGATCTATGTATTTGCGGACATTTTCATGAAAATGAAAAGTTAATAGATAAAGTAGATACAACAACAGTGATTAATCCCGGACGTGAAGGAGCAATAATTACATTATCAGACTACAAAATAAAAAATATCCAATTCTTATAAAAATGAATAAACTAATATATCTGGACAATGCAGCAACTACAAAGATTGATGATGTTGTTTTAGATAAAATGCTACCTTATCTTAAAGACGATTATGGTAATGCGTCTGCAATCTATCAATTAGGAACAAAAGCAAAAGATGCTGTTGAAAATTCACGAAGAGTAATTGCAAATTCTATTAATGCTAACTTTGATGAAATAATTTTCACATCAGGCGGAACTGAATCAAATAACACAGCAATAAAAAGTATTGCATTATCATCTAAGAAAAAACATATAATCACAACCAAGATAGAACATCCATCAGTACTTAATGTTTGTAGATGGTTGGAATCTAAAGATTATAAAATAAGTTATCTTAATGTTGATGAACACGGTTATATTGACTTAAACCAACTAGAAGAATTATTAAAAAATAAAGATGTTGCGTTAGTTAGCATAATTCATGCAAATAATGTAATTGGTACAATTCAAGACATTAAAAAAATATACTCTATTGTAAAAAAATATAATTCAATATTACATATTGATGCTTGTCAATCCTATACAAAGATTTATGTTGATGCTAAATATGCTGATTTAATAACATTAAATGCTCATAAAATTCATGGTCCTAAAGGTATTGGTGCTTTATACATAAGTAAAGATATCAGATTTAAAGAATGGCAACAAGGCGGAATGCAAGAATTTAATAAAAGAGCAGGCACAGAAGCTGTTGCTCTTATTGTTGGTTTTGCTGAGGCAGTAAAACAAAGATATGAATATGATAAAATCAAAGAACTTAGAGATTATTTTGTTGAACAAATAACAGAACAAATTGAAAAAATCAAAGTAAATCATGATCCTAATGGCTTACCAAATATAGCTAATCTAAGTTTTTATGGTGTTGAAGGCGAATCAATATTATTGCAATTAGATGCATTTAATATTGCTGTAAGTACAAGCAGTGCATGTTCATCAAAGATTTTAGAACCTGACAAAGTATTATTGGCAATCGGCTTAAAACCTGAACAAGCTCATTCAAGCATAAGATTCAGTTTTTGCAAATATAATACAAAAAAGGAAATTGATTTTGTTATTGATAAATTAAAAATAATAATTAATAAGCTAAGATCAATGAGTCCTTTTTGGAGTGAATAAAATGTACAGCGAAAAAGTTATTGAAAGATTTAAAAATCCAAGATTTGGAAAAAAAATGGACAATTATGACGGAGTTGGTCAAGTGGGTAATCCAACATGCGGTGATGTTATGAGGATTTTTATCAAAGTAAAAGATAATAAAATTTCAGACATTTCATATCAAACTTTTGGTTGTGCAGCTGCAATTGTTTCAACAGAATTTTTATGCGAGATTGCATTAAACAAAAGCTTAGAAGAAGCAATAAAGATAACAAATGAAGATATTCTAAGAAATATGGGTACAGTACCTATAGAAAAAATCCATTGTTCTATTCTTGCTGATGATGCATTAAAAGAAGCAATCTACGATTATTACAAGAAAAATAATATTGATATTCCTGAATTGTTACAAGAAGAACACAAAAGAATAACAATGAATCATTAAAAATCAAGTATTTCTGACTTTTCAATTATATTCATTAATTTTTCATCATCAAATTCCAATTTAGAATCAAACTTATCTAATGTTTTTGTATTTGATTTTGTTGCAGGATTCTTTGCAATCATCAATGAACAACAATCTTCATAAGGCTGTTTAGAAATGTCATACAATCCTAATATTCTAGACAAAGCAATAACATCAACCTTATTATAACCAATTAAAGGACTTAAGATTAATTTATCTCTTGGAACAACACTATAAATAGATATTAAATTAGTTTCAGTTTGTGATGCTACCTGTGCAAGATTATCGCCTGTGACTAAAGTTTTAATTTTATTTTGATCAGCAATTAATGAAGCTAGTCTAAACATATAACGTCTATACATCAGCATTCTGTGCTTGGGTTCAATAAATGAAATAATTTGTTTTTGAATTTCTTCAAAAGGAACTATAATCAATCTAGTTTTACCTTGATATTTTGCTAATTGTTTAACTAACTTTTCAATCTTGTCTTTAACTGCGTGCTTCATTATTGTTTTATTTTGAAAATGGACATAAGTTATCTTCATTCCTCGTTTCATAATAAGATAAGAAGCAACAGGACTATCAATACCACCAGATAATAAACATAGAGCATTTCCTGTAATACCAATAGGCAATCCTCCAACAGCTTTGATTTCTCTACCAATATAACATGATTTTTCACTTATTGCAACATCAATAACATAATCAGGATTTTTCATCTTCACTGGAAAAGAGTCATCAACAATATCTCCAATGTATTTACTTATTTCAATTGATTTCATAGGATATTGCTTATTGTGTCTTTTAGTACTTACCTTAAATGATTTACCTTTACCCCAGGATGAAGTAATATGATCAATATATTTCTTAGAATCTTTGATATCTTCAAGATCATATGCCAGCAATAGATTAGTAATACCCGGAATTGTCTTAAGAACATCAGCAACAATCTCGAGATTATCTGATTTAATAATAATATAGCCATAACTCTTTTCAATCACTTTAATTGATTGATTAAGGTTATACTTGATTATATCCTTTATATTCTGTAATAGCTTTTTCTCAAATAACGGCCTATTACCGCCTTTTAAGCATATTTCACCATAATATACTAATAAACTCTGTTCCATATTTAAAAACTAAAAAAATAAACTATAAAAAGCTTTTGTTATATTTAGTAAATATGATAGACCAACAAGACATAATAGAATATTATTCTAAAAAAGATGTTCAAGATGAAATAATCAGAACTGCAAAAGATAAAGAATGTGTTGGTCGTTTTGGATTGCAAGGTTTTGCAACAAGACCTGATACAATCAATTATGGTCAGGAAATAATGGATCAGGTTGAGTCTGGAATAACATCATTTCATTTTTCTGAAGAAACTTGGGATAATATCTATAATATTAGTACAGGCATGAACAAAAAAGAGCTGGATAAACAAAGAAAAGGATGGGATCTTATTTTAGATATTGATTCTAAGCATTTTGAAATAAGTAAAATATGTGCTGATCTAATTATCAAAGCATTAAAGTATCATGATATAAAAAGTATTAGTTGTAAATTTTCAGGTAATAAAGGTTTTCATATTGCTGTGCCTTTTGAAGCATTTCCTCAAGTTATTGGAAATAAAGAAACAAAATTATTATTTCCTGAAATGCCAAGATTAATTGCGCAATATATTAATCACATGATTACAGACAAATTAAGTAATGCAATCATAAAAGAATTTGAATTAAATATGCCTTCAAAACTAAGAGAATTTTCTAAACTAATAGGTATAGAACACTCAGAACTAATCACAAATGATAAACTTAATATTGATAAAATTATTGAGATTGATACTATTCTTATTAACTCAAGACATTTGTGTAGGGCAGTATATTCTGTTCATGAAAAATCAGGACTTGTATCAATACCTATTGATATTGATAAAGTCAAAGAATTTCAAAGAGATTATGCACGTCCCGATATAATCAGTGTAGAAAGAAATGTTTTTCTCAATAGAGACCATGCAAATCCTGAAGAATGTAAACAATTATTATTGCAAGCAATTGATTTTGATAAAGCGCAACAAAAAGAATATGGTGAAAATTTCATAAAAACAAAAACAAAGATAGATTATGATGAATCTAGATTCAAGGAAACAATCAAGATAATACCTGATGCTTTCCCGCCATGCATAAAAAATATTCTTAATGGTGTTGGCGATGGTAGAAAAAGAGCATTGTTTGTTTTGATTAATTTCTTGAAAACTGCAGGTTATGATAATGAAGAAATAACAACAATAATTTATGATTGGAATAAAAATAATAAAGAAGCTCTACGAGAAACATACATCAAAGGCCAATTAAGCTATATGCGTAGAAATAAAGTTGCACCACCACCAAACTGCTCAAATTCTGTGTATAAAGATCTGCAAGTTTGTACACCAGAACCACTATGTCAAAGAATAAAAAATCCAATTAGTCAAGCAACACGTAAGCACTTTGCTCTAACTGCTGAAGCTGAAAAAGAACGTAAAAAACAAGAAAAAAGAGAACAACGTAAAAAAGAACGTGAAGAAAAAAAAGAAAAAGAAAAAGCTAGAGAAAAAGAAGCTCAAAAAACTGAAGAGCAAAAAGAAGCACCTCCAATCGAGAATTCTCAAAACATAGATAATGAATCATAATTATTCTAGAGCACATACATATTTATAAATGATGAAAACATATATTTTATTATGGCTAAATCTAAACAAATAGGTAATGCTAAAAAACCCTCTAATAAAACAGGAATAGGGCATTCAAGAGAAACAATCGATAGATTGATTAGTGAGCATGAAGAGCTTACTGCACATGGTAGAAAACCTATTGTTTTAGAAAAAAAGTCTGAAGACGAAATAATTGAAGAAAAACAAAAACAAGAAGAAGAATATGTAAAAGATTACAAGCAGTCTTTGTTTAATTTATATTCATCATTAACCTCTAATGATGGTGATTTTTATAGGTCTTTGGAAGCTAAAATAGATTCTCACGAAAATAAAGAAATAGAAATATCTGATTTGATCGAACCTATGCCAAGCGAGATTAAGCTTATGGAATATGTTCACATTTTAACTGGACAAGGCATCAATAGTTCACAATTATTAAGATTCATTATGGATTATCATAGCATAAAAATTGAAGCAAGAAATATAGGTCAAGATCTCCAAGGTTCAAACCATGTCGATAGAGAAGCAGATTATTGTAAAAAAGTAATGAGTTTAGCAAAAAAAGTAGAAATACTCCATAAAAGAAATCAAGAACTTGAACCCATGCTTCAAAAATTGAATCCCGATATTAAAATCTTAGATGTTAGAAATGATTTCTATAGGAGAATGGAATTGGGTCTTTCTGATGGTTTAATTATTTATGTCCACGATCATTTTCATGAAATCAAAAAGGATGATTATGCAATGATGCTTGAGCAAGAAGCAAAAAAAGAAACAATAAGCAAAAAAAGAAAGAATGCACTTTTATTGTGTGCAGATTTTATTAGAGATTATCAAGAGTATATTAAGCAAGAGAAAGTTGTAGAAAAATTAGTAACTAAAATTTTAAATCTAGAAAAAAAACAAAATAAGCCAACAAATATACGAAAAATTGAACTAGAAAAAAATGATAATTTTAATGAACATATTGGTCATTATACACGTGTTAAAAATAAGTTAAAAACAATTAGAAAATATCTCAAGTCTCATAGAGTTAATGGTAAAAAGATTATTTATTCAAGATCATTATCGCAAGATCCGCCAGTAATAGCATGTTCAGTCTCAGAATTTTTACCAGAAACACAAAAAACATTCAGAGATTATCTTGAATCATTTCTGTTACAAAAAAGTTATAATAAACCACATAGAATTATCAGTGGTAATAAAACAGATAGAAATTATTCTCAAAGAAAGACCTAAACAATATCTTTTAGTTTACCAAAATAAAATATTTCTGAATCAATATCATCACCAAACAAAAAAACTTCAAAATCATCTGGTTGAATATCATTCAATACAGGACTAAGATATTGATTTTGATTAAATTCTTCATTAATTTCAACACCAAGAATTGCAGGATGAAACGAAGGCAATACAATAACTTCTTTTGAAATTAAAAGTGCTTTATACTTTTCAGATCTATGACTATCTTCCAAAGAAACAACAGGATGTTCATGACCTATAATTAATGTTTTATTATCAAAACTACCATTACCACTAACAACAATTTTGTCTTTATCAACAAATTTATCTAGAGTAGAATCGCCATGAATCATAATATAATCATCAATAATAAGCATATCTGTTAAATAAACATTATCAAATTTATTTACTCTAGAAAGATAAGCTTCAACAATCTTATCATGATTGCCTTTGATAAAATAAAGATTATGATCTTGAGATAAGTCTAGTAGTTGTTTAAATGATTTATCTTCATATTTAAGAACAGCACCAAACTCATGCTTAATATCGCCATTAAACACAATATTCTTAACATCATATTTTTTTAAGGCTTCAAGAATCTTCTTTAAATTAGATAGCTCAATTTTGGTATTTGTTAAAGGTAACATTACACCTTGATTTCTAAGACTTTCATCAAATCCTAAATGAAGATCAGCAATTATAAGAGTCTGTTGTTTAAGCAAAAACAATGCATTATGTACAATTATGTGATTTTCATGCTCTTTAATATCCATGAATGAGCTGTATAAGAGTTATTTTATAAAGATATATAGAAACCTTTAAAAATGACCTGAATAATGAACTAATATCTTGAATGTGGGTAGTAGCTTACCTGAACAAGATAATATATATTAGAGTATACAAATGGAGGCTAATTAAAATGGCATTATATAAATATCTTAGAGATATGTGGAAAAAGCCTAGAGAAAATATGGGCGAGAGTTATAGAAATTTTCTTATTACAATCAGAAAGCAAGGTGCAACTGTTAAGATAGAAAAACCAACAAGACTTGACAGAGCAAGAGCACTAGGCTACAAAGCAAAAAAAGGTTTTGTTATTGCAAGAGAAAGAGTCGGCAAAGGCGCATCAAAAAGAAATAAAAGACATCTAGGTGTTAAATCAGGCAGCATGAGAAGACTAAAAGTTGTTTCTTTGTCTAATCAAGCAATTGCAGAACAAAGAGCTAATAGACATTTTCCAAATCTAGAAGTTTTAAATAGTTATTGGGTTGCTGAAGACGGTCATAATATTTGGTATGAAGTTATAATGGTTGATCCATTCAGTCCAACAATAATCAATGATCCAAAACTAAATCATTTGCTATTGCATAGAGGCAGAGTATATCGTGGATTAACATCTGCAGGTAAGAAGAGCAGAGGTCTATTGCATAAAGGTATTGGTGCAGAAAAATTAAGACCATCTCGAAATGCAGCAAGAAAGAGAAAGCTTGGTGTACAAAAGAGAAAAGGCAGAGAATACGTTGCAGTTATGCAAAGAATGAAGAAGTTGAAATAAACTTCATTTTTTTATTTTTTCTTTAATCTTTTTCTATATAGTATAAGAACAACAAAATACAATGCAAAAGTAAGCACAATAACATCAAAAGTCTTTCTCATCCAAAAACTCATAGGGAATAATTGTATTAACAAACTCTTAGAACTAAAACTCCATTGTGTTGTAAAGAATAATCTATGAAATAATGCAAACAAATTATCAAACAATATTAATTTAACCAAAGTTATTGAAATTATAAATATACTAGTTAACTTAAATGCATTATCGAACATATTTTTTGATACTCTAAATAAACTAGATCTAAAAAAATATATTACCAAAATAAAAGATAACCACAAATACTTAAGAATATCAGCAAAATTTCCAAAAAGTTCTTTAACTTCATTGAGATGATCAATTTCTTCAGCAGTATAATACGTTGAAATATCACCATTGCCATAGACAACATAGTCTTTTGTTAGCCTAGCAACAGGATTATTAAAATGAGTAGAGATAATAACAAAATAGGTTGATGTAAATAGCATTAAAACAAAGAAAAATACAACATATAATGATATGTTAAAAAACTCTTTTTTTTGCTTCATAGTATATAAATAAAGCACAAACATTTATATATTTTTAGTTATACAAAAGCAAATATGGGTAAAGTTAGTGTAAAAGGCAAAGAATATGAAGCTGAGAGTATTCTTATCTCTAGAAATAAGGATTTTATCAAGGCAAAAGAAAAAGAAGAAGCAATTGCAAATGGTACTGCAAAACCCGAATACAAATATTTAATTATTGTAAAATTATTCAAGATTAATGAACCTCAGGTTACAACAGAAATGCCTATTGAAGAACTTGATTTCTATGATATTGCAAGAACAAAAATAATGAATTTTGAAGATATTGATTTCTTAACACTAGGTAGTGATCTTTTAATTAATAAGATTAATGATGTAGAAATAAATATCAATGGCGATATTCTTAACATAATAAACAAAAAGTAAGTTTTATAAAGTATTTCTTTTTAAAAGTTGATATTAAATTAAAGAGGTGTTAGTACTATGGGCAAATACATCAATGTTGGTATTGGCCAATCAACCAATAAAAATGAAGAGTTAGCTGTAAAAGAAGCTATAGAACAAGCTCTTTCTCAACTAAAAGGTAAAAAACCCACTTTCTCAATTGTTTATACTGATTATAAACTTGATCAAAATAAATTATGTAAAAATATTAATTCATATTTGAAAAAAGACTGGACTGGAATGTCAATAGATAGACATTTCAATAGTAGTTCTCCATATAATGAAGATATAACAATTTCAGTTTTATGCATTTCATCAGACTATATGCACTTTAGTGTAGATTATGCTAAAAATTATAGAAAAGATGCAAGAAAAAAAGCTAAGAAAACAATAAGGTCTGCAATCAAACACATGAAATCATCAAAAAATCTGGATTCATTTATTGCATTTAACAAATACAGAAATAAAGACTATATGAAATTAATAAGAGATCAACAATTCTTTGTTATGACTTTTTTATCAGGAACTGAATTTAAGATGAACGAAGAATTGCCTGGTGATGAAAGCGACTTTGTTGAAGCACTAGTTGAAGAACTAGGAGTATCAGTACCTATATTTGGTGGCGGTGCTGGCAGTGACTTTATTGATTATGTTAAAGAAGGTAAAGGTACAAACTACCAATTTGCAAATGGTAAATGCCTACAAGATGCAGGTGTTGTTGTATTCTGTGTTTCAGACTTACCTTTTGAAGTTGATGTAAATCATGGTTATGAACTAACAAATAAATTTGCACATGTAAGCAAAGTAGATAAAACAGGTTATAAAATTCTTGAACTAAATGGTAAAAAAGATGCTGTTGGCGAATATTGCAAACTAATTGGTATTAAAAAAACATCATACCTTAAAGATCCTTCAGAATTTTCGTTAAGTAGACCTTTTGGTCTTGTGTCTATTGATGGAAAGACTTATGTTAGAGAATTATTACCTGGAAAAAATGGTAAAGAGTTTCATTTAACAGCTAAGATGAAACAAGACACAATTGCCAACATCATGAAATATCAAGAAAAGAAACTAAAGATGAATTTCTCAGTGGTTTTACAAAAAGCCATAAAAGAAGGTCCTGTTGGATTAACATTAGCTGTTAGTTGTTCAACAAGAAGGTTCTTAGCAGGTAAGAAAGTAAAAGACGAAATTGCACTTGCAAAAAAAACATCAAATAAAACACCATTTTTCGGAGGGTTTGTTTTCTCAGAGATTGGTTCAACAAAAACAGCAAGAGCAATGGCTTATGGTGCTACAATAACAACACTAACAATATACGATAAATTATTTTAATATTTTTCTTCTATTATTGTTAGTTCAGTAAGTTCATCAAGCAAATTCTTACCTTGATGATAATAGTATAAATTTACTTCGTGAGAAGGTTTGTCATATTTCAACTTATAAGTTCTTAACTTAGGCGCAATATCATTAAAAAAAGTCTTTGATGCAAAAACACTAGAAGACAAATACTTCAAAACATCATTGACTTCTAATTCTTTTGCCATCTGTTGTAATAAATCAGTTTCAGAATCATAAGATTTGACAAATAATATAGGTCCAGGATATTCTGAAGCATATTCATACCTAGATAAAGGCACAACAGACGCGTGAATTACTTTATTGTTATTTGCATCAAGCTGAACATTAAGATGTTCACGCTTATGTAATTCATTAATACCTTGTTCAATATACTTAACATTATTAGGAGAAACAACACCTATAGATTCTGGATGTTTAGGATCTAAAGATTTGTACTTAACCGCATTATGTTTTAGTGCCTTGAATACCATTTCATAAACATCCTTGTGAACATAGACAACATCAGTAGCAGTACATTGATTGCCTGTATTTTCAGTTGCAGATATCAATACTTTTTGAGTTATCTCATTCAATACAATAGCTTGGTTCTTATAATCTAAATTCAATAAAGCTGAAGAATCAATAACACTATTTGAAAACCCATATCCATAATCTACAAACTTTCTAGGAGTCGCGTACTGATTGATATTAGAGACAACATTATTTATTGTGTGACGAGAACCAAAACAAATATAATTCCAATCATCAATAGATACATGCTTCCACAAATCATCAATATTCTTATAATTAACAATATTAACAATCTTTTTCAAAAAATGCAAATCAGGATTTAATTCATCAATAACTTTATTCCAAGCCTCAACAAATCTAACTGATGTAAAACTGCCTGCATTTCTACTGCTTGATCTAATAATCAAAGCAGATTTCGCCATAATTGATTGAGCAATAACAAACAATGAAATTTGTTCAGCATTACTTGGCAATATCGCAAAAGTAGGATTTGAACTAAATATGTATGATGATACAACACTCCTAAATGTATTAGTATAAAAATTCTTGAAATCTTTTACCCATTCTTTTGTACCATTAATCGCATATCTTAAGAAACGATAAGGACTACCAGTCATCTCAGTAAGAAATAAATAATCTTCATTAGAATTAAAATAATACTCCATTGTTTTACTTAATAGATCAGCGAGCATATTTGATGATACTAATCTTAGTTTTGGCTGGATTAATGTAGCAGTTTCAATTGCCGCTGTTAAATCCCAATCATTGCAAAAATATATTTTTGCTTTTGGACCATCAATATCATTAATAGCATTATCATTGATAACAAAATCATCAGTCTCTGAAAATTTGCCATTAATATAATTTTTTATCTCGATTGTTTTCATTTTTAATCAACCTGACAACCAGCATCAGCTTTAACTTCAATATATTCTATTCTTTTCAGATTAGTTAGTATAGGTGTATTTCTCCCACAATTACATTGCTCACCATTAACATTTTTCAAAACTGCAGAATCACCAGTTCTTAAATTTATGATAAAAGTACCTGTTGGTACAATATTCTTACCATTATAAGTTCCGCCTGTTTTAGTTACTAAAATATGTCCTCGTTCGTTTTCTCCAACCAATCTTTTTTCTGTTGGATGAATTAGACTAACAAGAGTAGGTCCATAACCTAAATGAAATTCTCTTGGATGAAATTTGCATGTCGCGCCTGTTGGACAACATTCAGTACTTCCATATTGACCTTGAATATAAGGAATGTTAAGATGATTAGACATATAGTCAAACATTGGTTTTGGTAATGGCATACTACTCCAGAATATTAATTTAAATTTATGATTAATATTATTATTAAAACGATAAGCAAACTCAGATGAATTTTTTGCATCAGATCTTAAAAACTCATCTAAAGTAATACCTTTAGTTTGTTTATTTGAAGGATCTGCAGGTGGTGCTAAAATCCCATTTGGTTTTTGATGCTGCAAAAAATCGTAATTGGATTGGGCATCTTTTTTTGTTGATACTCTTCCAGATAAATGTACTCCTAATAACTTTAAACCATCACGATAAACATCGTTTGTTACATGATCTCCATGATACATACCAACAACCTTTAATCCCTTCAAGTCATCAAGATTATTTCTAAAATCAAATCTTATGCTTCTAGCAATATGTTGTGACATTGCTTTCCAATCTGATTGTGAATAATAGATTGTTACTGGTTTTCCAGTTGTACCACCTGTACCTTTATTAATCATTTCTTCAATCTTAACAGAATCAGGTAAAAAATCATAAGCATCATTCTCAGATAAATGTTTTTTTGTTGTAACTGGTAATTTAAATGCAAACTCTTGTAATGAGGATATGTTCATAATTTCTTCATCAGTTATACTTTGAAAATGAATCCTATAAAAAGGAACATGTTTTTTTGCAAATAAAGCTGTATTCTTTGCTTGTATTAATGCATAATTATCTCTTGTTTCTTTTGGCATAGTATCCCATTGTAGATCAAAATAACTAGGAATATTACTAGAATGATAAGTTATATCACTATCAGGATCAATCTCTTTTTTCATAATAACAAATTAGAATAAACCTAGGAATTTTAAAGATTTCTATTTATGTCTTCTAAACAACCATTTAGTCATCATATGATCAACAGCATGCTCAACAGGCTTAAAGAATAATGCAATTACAACAGCAATTACAATAACAACAATAATCTGGTGCATTCTAAGATATTCTGCAAAGATTTCTGTGAAAAAAGCTTTTGCAACCTCAATAATAACAAAGAAGAATGTAGATAATAACAATATTTCTACTGATTTCTCTAGTATATTGGCAATTAATGAATCTTCATCAATTTTAGCAAAAACATAATCTGGCTTGGGAAATACTCGTATAGATTCTAAGAATATACCTTTTAACTCATTTGAATCATCAATTATATCTTTAAAATATTCTCTTAAGTGTTCTCTGAAATTATCAGCTATCTTTTTATCAACAAAGAAAAAGTCAATATGGATAATATCAGATAATGTAATTTCAATAACACCATGATTCATATGATAATACATCTTGATAATATTACCGAATTTATCAGTTTTAACTCTTGAAATCTTAGTTTTAGTAATAAATGCAAAATCATGTATTAGACTATCCACTTCTTTCATAGTCTTAAAATCATCACCTAAACTTTGTATCTTATTAAATCCAAGAACATTAGATACATCAAGTATAGAAATTAAATACATTCCTTGATAATTCTTTCTTTGTTTAGATTTAGCTTTTTTTAGTTTCATTTAAATACTTATGTTGTAATATATCTTTTATATAAAAACATTTCGCAAAAAAGCTTTAAATTTTATTGATTTTCAATAATATATGCTAGAGCTAAACAAACTATACAATAAACTTAATGAAACATACGGAAGACAAAACTGGTGGCCTTTAACACCAAAAGGTAAGACAACACCAGAATATAATAGTTCATTAAAAAGACTTACAGAAACTGAAATGTTAGAAATTTGTTTGGGTTGTTTTTTAACACAAAATACATCATGGCAAAATGTAGAAAAAGCCCTAAAAAACATACATAATTATCTAAATCAAAATAATCAAAAACTATCAATTGATTTTTTACATAAAATTGAGTCAAAAGAACTATCTAAACTTATTCAACCTTCAGGTTATTTTAATCAGAAAACTAGATATATTAAATCTTTTGCAAATTACTTAATCAAAGAACATAAAGGCTCATTGAAATTATTGTTTAATCAACCATTAGAAAACCTAAGACAAGAATTACTAGAACTAAAAGGAATAGGCAAAGAGACTTGTGACTCAATAATATTATATGCATCAAACAAACCAATATTTGTGATTGACCTTTATACAAAGAGATTATTCTCTAGATTAGGTTATTTAAACATAAAAGAAAACTATGATTCTTGGCAGGGATTTTTCCATAAGAACTTAGAAAAAGATCATCATATGTTCAATGAATATCATGCATTAATTGTCGAACATAATAAAAAATACTGTGCAAAAACACCTAATTGTGACTCATGTCCTTTAAACAAGTATTGTGAATATGTATTAAGAAAAAAATAAAATTCATTTTTCTAGCTTTATTGTTTGTGTAGGGAAAGGTATATCTATGTTATTTTCTGTTAATTCTTTATAGATAATATCTATAGCTCTTAACTTAGCATCATAAGCCTCCCAAACATCAATAACCCAGAACTTTGCTTGAAACTTTAATGAATAATCTTCCATACTCTTAAATATCACTTGAGGTGCAGGATCATCACCAACAAAATCCAAATCTCGGATTGCAGTAAGTACAATTTCTTTAACTTCATCAACATCAGAACCATATGCAACATCAAAATCAACAACAACCCGTACTTTTGCATCGGGTAATAAGAAGTTTTTCACAGTCGAGTTTGCCAAAGTACCATTTGGAACAAAAATCACTTCATTATCCCATGTTAATATTTTAGTGCTCCTTAAGCCTATATCTAAAACTTTACCATCAATATCTGATTCTTTGATATAGATTCTATCGCCAATCTTAAAAGAATTATCAACCAACAAAGAAACACCACCAAAAAGATTATTCAATGTATCTTTCAATGCAAGTGAAGCGGCAAGTCCTGCTAAACCTAATCCGCCAATTACTGGACTGATATCAACATTCCATAATCTAAGTAGTAATATCAATGCCCAGATTGCTAAGAATGCTTGCGATAGCTTATGTAATAAAGGTAATAAAGCATCATCTAAAGATGATTCTGTTTTTTGTGCAAAAAAATGACCATAAGTTTCAATAAAAAAACTTGCTACTTTGATCAAAACAACAAACACCATTATTATGATAAAGCTATTCATTATATTACTTAAAGGATAACTCCATATACCTATGTATTGCATTGATACTTTAACAGCATAAAGTAAGATTAGCTTAAATGCACTTGGTTGTATTGATGATAAGATATATTTTATCTTAGAGAACGATTTCTTTTTTTTGTTTGATTCAAACTTAGAATTAAAATATAATAAATATCGATTTGTTAATTTAGCAATAATCTCTCCTAAAACAAAAACAATAACAAATATGCTTATTGCCAATAATAATTTAGATAATGGAAAATTAAATACTGTGATGTGATCTATTGTTTGGAATATTGCTGATTGTTCAATAGCTGATAGATTCATTTTGTCACCTTATAATTTTTTTAGTTCAATCAATGTTGTGTTTCCTTCACTTGTTGTTGATTTTTTTACATTAATAAATTTGCCTTTTTCTAGTTTCTCTACTGCTCTTTGTAAGGACTTATATGTTTTTGTTCCGCCTCTTTGTTCATATAATGCAAACAGATTACCGATTTTAATCTTTTCAGTTTGTTCTTTAATAATATCCAAGATTAATTGCTGATCTTGATTTAGTTCATCTTTTTCATTAATAGTATAGTCTTGTCTTGTAAACATCTGCTTTACAACATTATCAACAACATCAATATCAATATTTCGTTTGGCTTGTTCTTCTGCCTTTAATGCACATTCTTTAATCAAAACAAGACCTCTTCTGATATCTTTAGCTTCATAAGTGGTATTAACAATCTTATCAAAGGCATCATCTTTAAAAACATTAGATTTGTAAAAAGCAAAGCTCATCCTTTCTTTTAATATTCCTTTGATTTCGTTTTGATTATAAGGTCTAAATTCAACTTCCTTAAGATTTAATCTAGACACAATACGAGGATCTATCTTTTTTACAACATCTTTGAAATTAGTTATCAATAAAAGTGATTTTCTATATAGTTGCTCTAAAAATGTATAGATTATATCAAAGTTTTCTAGTTTATCAAATTCATCCAGTACAATAACAACAGAACTTTGATTTAAGGAGGATATTGCTTTTTTTTGTAGATCTTCCACCTTATTAGATGAAACAATATTACCTAGTTCATCATTAATATAGCTTAAAATTTTAAATTCTGTATTATACTGCCAGCAATTAACATAGATTGTTTCTATTTCATCATATTCTTCAAGTTCTTCTAAAATTCGTTTGCAAGCAATTGTCTTACCTATACCTTGAACACCATGGATAAGTAAATTAGAACCATTTGTTTTGTTAAATAAAGGTTTGATTGCAAACGCGATTTCGTTTTGTTCTCTTTCTCTATATAATATCTTTTTTGGCATATACGAGAAATCAAGAACTTCAAAGTCTTTAATAAAAGACTCATCATCATGCAAAATCTTTTCAAATAAACCCATTTTTATTTCCTTTCAAACCTATTATTATCTCTACCATACATCTTATTAAGAGTATTTTCAAATGCTTCATCAAGATTAATATTTTTTGAATTTGCAAGACAAGATAATGTAACTAAAATATCGCCCATTTCATCAGCTAGTTCTTTTGTTTCTTCAGAGGATTTTTTCTTTTTAGGACCATGCAAATGGTTTATTTCACGAGCTAATTCGCCAGTTTCCTCGATTAATCTAGCTAGAATTTCATGAGGATGCCAGTATTGTAATTTGAACTGATTAGTCCATTCATCTACTTTCTGTTGCATGTCTTTCAAAGACATAAAACCACCCCTGATTTTATTTCTTAGCTTTTATCTTATCAATACCATTCATATAAGGCACAAGTACTTTTGGTATCTTTATATTGCCGCTTTTATCCTGATAATTCTCAAGTATAGCAACCAAAGCTCTTGATGTTGCTACAACAGTACTATTCAAGGTATGTACCTTTTTATTGATTTGTTTCTTGTTTTCTGTAGTTCGGAATCTAATGTTTAGTCTATTTGATTGATAATCTGTACAATTTGATGCAGAAACGATTTCTCTATATGTTTCTTGTGCTGGCATCCATGTTTCCAAGTCATATTTTTTTGCAGCAACAATACCTATATCTCCAGTACAGATATTAACTTGTCTAAAAGGAATCTCTAAAGACTTAAAAAAATCTTTTGCATTATCAATAAGTTCTTCATGATAATCCCATGATTCATCAGGATTACAAATAATAATTTGTTCAACCTTTGTGAATTGATGAACTCTAAATATTCCTTTTGTATCTTTACCATGAGTACCTGCTTCTTTTCTAAAGCATTGGCTTAGTCCAACTACTTTAATGGGTAAGTCCTTTTCCTCTATAATTTCATCTTGATACATTGCTGTTAAAGGATGTTCTGATGTAGCAATCAGATAAAGATCTTCATCCTCTATCTTGTATATCATCTCTTCAAAAGCACCTAGATCAGTCACACCTTCTGCAGATTTTCGATTGATCATTGCAGGCGGTACAACAAAGTCATAACCTTTTTTCATCATAAAATCAATAGCATACCTTTGCAACGCCATATCTAATAATGCTAGTTCATTCTTAAGATAATAGAATCTTGCTCCAGATGTTTTACCTGCTCTATCAAGATCAACCAGATCCAAATCCTTAATAACATCAACATGACTTTTTGGTTTGAATGTCTGCTTTTTCTTACCTTTATATTCATCAACAAGAACATTTTCAGACTCGTCAACACCATAAGGAACTGATTCATGCAATACATTAGGTAATTGCATTAGAATATCATACATCTTTTTATTTAGATCATCCACCTTTAATTTTAGTTTATCTATTTTTCCAGGGAGTTTTTTACTCTCTTTGATCAGATCTTCAATTGGTTTTTTATTTTTTTTATTGATTGAAATTTGTTTGATTATTTGATTACGCTTTTGATTTAGTTTTTCTAGTTCTTGTAATTTTTTCCTATACTTTGTATCAAAATCAAGAATATCATTAAATTTTTGTAACATTTCTGTGTCTTGCCTTTTTTCTAGGCTTTGAATCACAATTTCAGGGTTTTCTCTTATTAATTTCATTGATAACATCAAGTATCACCTTTTATTTATTATATAAAGATAAAATACTATGAATTTTAAAAAAGTTTCTAAATAAAAAGACATATCTATTATTAAATATTATAAAAGAGATGATTTAAATGAATAAAAGAGCAATAGGACTAAAAGAGCTTATAATTTTGATAGTTAGTCTAGCATTCTTAGTATTGTTATTAATCTTTGCAAGAAAACTATTTATTACAGGATTCTAATATGGCAAAAAAATCAGGAGTAAAAATTAGTGTAAACATGATTGTTTCATTTGCTTTAGTTTTAGTTTTAATCATTGTATTGCTTTATACAAATAGATCTTTATTTGATATTGCAGAAGATCCTAGTAAAGATATAATTTGTCAGTCCGCGATTGGAACAAGCAATTCAGAAAGTCTTTTGCTTGAAACAGATAAATGTCCATATTTTGAAACACAAGCAGATTCTGAAAAAGAGCTTGCAGACATAATAGTTAGATGCTCAAAAAGATTAAATAATTTAGATCCAATAAAAGTATTAAGACCAGGATCAAAAGAACATAATGATTATACTAAAAATAATAAAGTTTTCTTATATGCTTGTGCAGAAGTAGAACTAAAAAAAAATGTTAATCTTCTAGAATATATGAGTTCTACAAGATATTACCAAAATAATAATTATTTATCATATTTATCAAGTGATGCAATATCAGGAATTGAAAAGTGTTCTATACTTGATGTTGATCAAGAATATATTGAGTCGCAAGAAATTGAAAAAGGCAAATATCTTATTTATGGAGTTTATCCAAGCAAACTCAATGTTGAAGAATACTATGAAAAGAAAGCTTATGAACATTCGAGGATCATAAGTGATTTAGGAATTACACTTGCAGGAGCAACATTATTTGGCAAAGGTTTTAAAATTGTTGGAGGAATAACTATGTTAGCAGGCATGGCAGACTATCCTGTTGAAAATATTATTCGTGAATTTTATTCTGAATTTACATATGGATGGAAAAAAACATTAGCTATACCTATAAAAAAGATTGAAACCATATTTAAAACTCTAAGTCCAGGAACGCAATATGACATTAGTCTAGATAAAGTCTGTTCAAATGTGTTTGTAACAACAAAAGATAATATAGCTGAAAAATATTTATTTATGAGATCAAGCCAAAGTTTAATAAAAACAGGCAATAGTACTCAACTTGATGAATTTAAACAAGGCATAATCATTGTTAAAGATACTGATGAAGTATTTAATGAAGAAAATACTTTAGTATATTATCCACCAAAAGAGAGTGATTTAAATGAAAAATAAAAAATCTATGGCAATTGAAACACTAGGATGGATTATCTTAGGTATAATCTTATTATTAATTTTAATTGGCGTAATTATGTACTTTAGACAAGGTCAAATAACATGGCTAGAAAAAATAAAAGATATATTGAGTTAAGAAAAAAATGAACAGAAAAGCATCTGCATTAAAAATAATAGGAACTATGTTGATCGTACTGATAGTTATAGGTATCTTTAGTTATCTTTATTTAGGGCTGATTATTCCATTATTGCAAAAATTCGGATTCATGGAACAAAGTGTTGAACAATCCATAGGTGAAACAAGTTCTCAACTAGTTTTAGAACAATTTGCTTCTGATATGAAAGAAGTCAATGAAAACTATTGTTACAAAGTTTATGATTATTATGAGTTGATAAGTCTAAAAATAATGGATGATTTAGATGGCAGGATTGTGGTTTATGATCAAAACAATGAAAATAATAAAAAAATAATAAGTGAAGAGACTTATTTAAAAATTTATACTTTAAATGATGAGACATTAAGTTTACATGATAGAAGTCCAGGTACTGGCGAACCACCTATTATAGAACTTACAAGAGTAGGCTATACTATGGAGTTAAAACTACTACCTAGACTAAAAACTGAACCAGTAAGAACACAAAAAATAATAATAGTAAAAACAAGCAGTGGTCTAGGAGTTGTTTTTGAGGGAATACCATTTGAACCTGAAAAACTATTCTATGAAGGTAAAGAAATACAAAACTGCAAATCAATTAAAGATCAGTCAAATAATGAAGAAAATCAACAACTAGTTACATAATTATTATATCATAATAATTATAATATTGTATTGAGATAAATAAATTTCCATATGGAATTATAATAAAACATCAAAACCTTTATAAATATTTATAAATAATTAATAAATAATATAAAATTATGCTTAAAA
>Ga0272442_10001638_pt1 | contig 33583 bp, 34 predicted proteins | sample SSMForm2O_FD_200262 | JGI IMG/M metagenome (GOLD analysis project Ga0272442, IMG submission 200262) | Marine sediment archaeal communities from Little Sippewissett salt marsh, Falmouth, MA, United States - SSM-Form-2O | ecosystem: Environmental > Aquatic > Marine > Wetlands > Sediment ... | reverse complement strand
AAATGAAAAATTGTTCACCTCCAATTGAGGAAATCATATGAAAAAAATATTTGTTATTTGTATTATTGGACTATTGGTGCTAGTGAGTGGCTGTATAGAAGAAGATCAAGGAGATGTTAGCGAAGCAGAAGCAGAGATGTCTTTTGTTGAATTTCGAGTCACAGATAAAGTCACCGAGGAATTCAACCATGTAAATGTAACATTCACTGAAATAAGACTTTTTAAACAAAGTGAGGATGATAATGAGTCCCATGTTACAATTGAGTTAGGATCAAAAACTGTTGATCTCATATATCTAAATTTAAGCAGTATGAATGAAACGCTCGGTGTTGAAGAAATAGAGGTTGGCAACTATTCAAAACTTTGGATTAATGTATCCAGCGTTACAGGTGTGTTGAATGGGACGGGTGAAACGGTAAATATTACTGTTCCATCAGGATGGTTGAAAATCCAGCAACTACATTTATTTAATGTTCAAAAGGGAAACAATACAATAACAGTCGACATTGACCTTGAAGGTTCAATCCATACATTTCATGGTGGTGAAGAATACAAATTTATACCGGTTATAGGTAGAATTGAACATCATCATGAAAATAATTTACAATTCCGTGAGCATAATAAAAGTAAAATAAAAAACATGGTCGGAAATAGAGCACCGGCCATTGATATCATTGTAAATGGTAGCCTGGTAAAGAAAACCGTTCGAGTAAATCCCAACGAGAGTACAGAATTTAACGCATCTGCTACTTTGGATGCAGATGGAGATGCTCTAACATTTACATGGGATTTCGATGATGGAGATAATGAAACAGGAGCTGTTGTAAGTCATAGTTTTGCTGCTTCTAACAAACCTTATAAAGTGACACTTACAGTTTTCGATGGGACAGATGAAGCATTAGGGACAATAACTGTAAATGTTCATGCAAAATAATTAGAAAAAGAGAAGGGGTTAGTCTCTATTACTCTTGAAACTAGCCTTATAATTAATCATCAAAAATAAATAATTCTTCAATTGTAGTTTGTAACGCTTTAGCCACGTCATGGGCTAGTTTGAGTGATGGATTGTATTTTCCTTTTTCAAGGAAAACTATTGTTTCTCTTCTTACACCAACTTGTTTTGCCAGGTCATCTTGTGTTAAATCGTATCGGGCCCGTAACTCTTTTATTCTTGTTTTAACCATCATTCTAACTTACCCCTGGTTGCAAGATAGAGATAAGATAGGATAAACACGAGACCAGAAATAAGAACAACTGCAGCTGTAACCAATCCTCCTCTCAACTCTTGGTCGAAAAGTATTATGGATAACATATTACTTCCAACAGCACTCCAAATAGCAGCGATAAAACCATAGTATGCTGCTCTGTAGCCCACACTTTTTAGTCTTTCATCTGCTACAGGAAATCCTTCTTTGATATTTTTTATCCTATCCCACAAGATATAGATTACTGAAACTACCAATATTAAGACTATACCTATTGGCAATATTTCATTTAATTCAAGTTTACCTGCATTTCGTACAAAAAAGTACATTGTCACTATTACCACCGATACTACTCCAATGCCTACGATTATTCCTAATTTATCTTTCATTTTTTTCACCTTTTGTTATTTTTTTTAAACTTTTTGTTATTTATTTCTAACATTATGTTAAATGTATATAACATCTAGTATTTATAATTTTCCACTCTACGGGTTTAAACACTGTTGGTTTTATATATAATGACAGGCTTGTAGATAATTGGGCGGAGGTAAAATGAAAAAGCGATATATGATATGGTGGCACAGCTATGTTGATGAAATTGATAGAGAGGCCACCACCCTTAAGGAAGTATATGATAGTGTCTCTAAAGCTTTAGAGGATTTGAACAGACTGAAAAATTTGGAAAAGGAGAATAAAATAAAAGTTAAAAATGCCAATACATTAAACCCTCTTTTCATTGAAATATTAGATAAATCAGTAGAACTTGAAGTCAAAGAAAATCCAATTGTAGATACAGAAGAAGTAGAATAGAATATAATAAATCACAACAAAAATTCGTTCTAATTTTTCTTTATTATAACTATAAATAACGTATTATCTCATCTCATATATTTGCCAACAAAGTTATCAACTTCAGGTATGCCGCCTTGTAGAATGATGTAACCATTATGTGGCTCTCTCTCGGTAATTTCACCTGCAATTGGTGTTAACATTATCTTTTTTACTTCTTCCAAATTACTAGTATGACCTAAGGCCCAACCTAGCTTCATGTACGCAACCTCGGGCAACATGTTCTCTGAGGGCACTACGCCAATTTTTAATAAGTCACGCCCAGTGTCATAAACGTACATCTGAACATAACCCCACAATGTTTGAACCGTCATGTATACTGCAATTCCTTCTTGAATCGCACGCTCTAAAGGTTTGTATAAAGGTTTATTTACATGACCAAGCCCTGTACCAGCTATAACTATACCTTTGTATTTATGATCAATAAGAGATTCAATCATATCCGGAGACATGTTTGGATAATAATAAACGATTGCTACCTTATCTTCAAATGCAGTATCAATAGTTACATCACGATCTTTTCTACGCTTATTGTAATCTTTTCTTAGGTATTTGAATTCGTTTTGTTCAACAATAGCCAACGGAATATCACCAATAGTTCTGAAAGTACTCCTATAGCTACTATGCATTTTTCTAACTCTGGTGCCACGATGTAGTAAGTTATACTGATCACTTGTCGGCCCGAACATGCATACCATCACTTCAGCAATATCACAATATGCAGCAGTTCTTGTAGCGTTGATTAAATTAAGTGCAGCATCGCTTGAAGGCCTGTCAGAGGATCTCTGTGAACCAACCAATACTATGGGCACTGGTGGATTCTGGACCATGAATGATAATATTGCTCCGGTGTGATGCATAGTATCTGTACCATGACCAATCATGATGCCGTCAACTCCACGTTCTATCTCTTTACCAATAGCTTTTGCAGTTGCTATGTACTGTTCTGGACCCATGTTTTCACTAAAAATACCGTATAATTTTTCTGTCTTTAAATTACAGATGTCTGCAAGTTCTGGTACAGCACCGTACAATTCGCCAGGAGAAAAAGCAGGAATGACCGCCCCTGTACGGTAATCTAACCTCGATGCAATTGTACCACCAGTTCCAAAAAGTGTAACATTGGGTTTTTTTGAATCTTTTGGAAATTCAGATTCTGGAATCTTATAGTGTCCTTTTTTGTATCCCACCTCTTTCACTGATTTAATTGAATTGATTTTTATACCTACATTATAGCCGTTATGAAGTTTTAATACGATGTGTTTGTCATCTTCTGTTTCCGCACGTGGAAGAAGGATGCCTTTGAATTCACCTCGAGTCGATTTAATTACTACATCACTCCAAACTTTTATGCCTAGTTCTTTGAGTTTCTTTTTTGCGGCACCACGATAGCCCTTGTACATATCTTCTTCAGTCATTCTAATCGCCTTATTTTCAATACGTAATACTTTGAACTAATTTTTGGGTTTTTATCAAATGGGGAATAGGAATGAACTATAATATATATGGGTTAATTTGAAATTCCAAGTTAAAACTACATTCATTTTAAATAATCAATTATGACATGTAGAAATATACTATGATTTGCGCAATATTTAGATAATAGATGAAGCATTCGACCCACAAGATGTCAAAAGAATTAAACGACGACGAACAGTATTATCGAGATTTAGGTTTAAAATGCGGTTTGGAAATCCATCAGCAATTATTGACAGAGAAGAAATTGTTCTGCCACTGTAGAGCGTTGCTACACAAAGATAAACCTAGTGCAGTAATCTTGCGACACATGAGACCGACACTTTCAGAACTAGGCGAATATGATGGTACCGCTTTAATGGAATTTAAAACTAAAAAGAATGTGATTTATCAACTATACGATGACACGGTTTGCACCTATGAAATGGACGATACTCCGCCGTTCAAGCTAAATAAACAGGCGTTATACATATCTCTCGAAATTAGCCTTTTACTTAATTGTAGTATTGTAGATGAAATTCACATTAGCAGGAAACAATATTTAGATGGCAGCATCCCCACTGGTTTCCAAAGGACTGGAATTATTGGCATTGACGGATGGATTCCTTACAAAAATAGAAAGATAGGAATTATCCAACTTGGTTTAGAAGAAGATGCATGCAGAGAAATAAGCGATGTTGGGCATAAAATTATATTTAAAACTGACCGCTTGAGCATACCACTTGTAGAAGTAGTAACATATCCCGACATTCTAACTCCTACAGAGGCAGGTGAAGTTGCTAACCTTATCGGAAGGTTAATGAGGGCAACTGGAAAAGTGCGAAGAGGCCTCGGCAGTGTCCGCCAAGATGTAAATGTAAGTATCGATGGGAGCACAAGGGTTGAACTTAAAGGGGTTCCTAAGCTTCAATATATAGCAAAAGCAGTAGCTAACGAGGCGAGAAGACAAAAGGCTCTACTGGACATCCGCGACAAATTGAGATTGCGTGGAATTACAAAAGAAACGTTCAAGAGCGAATACAAAGATGTTACATCAGTTTTCAAAAATTCAAAGTGTAAACGGTTTAAAGAAGTCGTAAAAAACAAAGGTAAAATCTATGGAATAATACTACACCTTTTTGCAGGAATACTTGATAAACCTACACAGCCAGGCAAAACATTAGGTGATGAAATCGCAGGTCGCGTTAGAGTTATAGCATGCCTAGATGAAATGCCGAATATTGTTTATAACAATCATTTTCAAGAATTTGGTTTAAGTCCAAAAGAGATAACTAGGATAGAATCACTTTTTAATACCAAATCTACAGATGTTATAGTATTGGCCTGGGGAGATGAAGCCGATGTTAAGACTGCTGTGGAAGAAATCAAAATAAGAGCAGTTGACGCAACGATTGGTGTACCTTCAGAGACTAGACAGGTCTTCTCAGATGGTGCAAACGATTTTGAAAGAATCTTACCGGGACCCAATAGGATGTATCCAGATACGGATTCGCCACCGACTCCAATATTGGAGGAAACTTTGGAACATATCAGGGAAGATTTACCAGAACGCATATGGGATTGTGAAAAAAGATTAAAAAAACTTGGACTTCCCGAACCACTGATAAAATCTCTCAGCATATCTAGAAATTTAAAAGTATTTAATGAGATAGTAGAAAAGTTGGATGTAACTTCAATGCTTGTGGCTGTGACTTTAGAGGAAAAACTTAAGTGGTTAAAAAGAGAAGGTAAAAATGTAGACTTAATTTCAGATAAAAATTTGTATCAATTATTTGAGATGTTGAGTAAAAATAAATTTAGTAAAGAAGCATTGCCAGCCATTCTGGAATTTTTAGCAGACAATCCTGATAAGAATGTAAAAAATGCAATTTCAGAGTTAAACATAAAACCTATGTCGCGTGTTGAACTACAAAATGTTGTCGATGAAGTATTAGCCCAACATTCTAATCCTAAAAAGGTCGGCCTCCCATTTAAAGTTATTATGGGTGAAGTTATGAAGCTCACTCGAAATAGAATAGACGGTAAATTGGTTAAAGAAGTTGTGAAAACTAAATTAGCAGAAACTACAAAAGAATGAATTTTAAGCTTTTTTCACTTAATGTAAGTTTTACTATTTTAAAATGCACTAAGATTTCATCCAAAATTCAAATATGAAAATGTTTATAAAAACCGACTATTTCCCCCTCTTTGTATGAACCAAGCAAAAGTAAAGGAATTGGTAGATAAAAAGCATATTAAATGGATACAAATCCATTTTACTGATATCATGGGTAGACTGCGCACCCTTCACATCCCTGCAGATAGGTTTTTAGGAGATGACGTACCTTCCAAAGGAATCAATTTTGATGGATCATCTGTGGGATTTCGCAAAGTGGAAAAATCTGACATGATGGCACTACCTGATCTAAAAACATTCATGGTTTTACCTCATGAAAAAGATGAGGCAATGGTTCGTGCCGATCTTTATGACACAGAATACAATCCTTATCGCGCTGATCCAAGAAGCATTTTAAAGAAAGCAGTAGAAAAGACAAAAAAGGAAGGGTATGACAAAGTAATGATTTCGCCTGAGATGGAATTCTGTTGTTTTAACAAATCTGCAGATCAAGAAAGTGATACTTGGGATAGTGCAGGGTATTTATCTTCTCCGGCTTTGGATGAATTGAAAGATTATCGGAAAAAATTATCCGATGTCTTAATGGAGAGCGGGTATCAGGTAAAATATCATCATCATGAAAAGGGAAAATTTCAACATGAAATAGAGGTAAGCGCGTTAGAAGCTATTACTGCTGCAGATTTTTGTAATTATTTTAAATATGTGGCACGCGAATGTGCAAAGTTATTCAACATAGATATTACGTTCATGCCAAAGCCTCTTTCAGAAGAAGCTGGAAATGGTATGCATGCCCATATTGCATTATATAACAAAAATCAAAATATGTTTCTTGACGAAGATAGCCCGTATAATTTAAGCCAGAGGGCACTGTATTTTATTGGAGGCATACTTGAACATTCTAGAGCAATAGCTGCACTGGCAAATCCTACATTGAATTCATATAAAAGACTAATTCCACACTTTGAAGCGCCAATTTACATTGCTTGGGACCGATACAATAGAAGTAGTCTAGTAAGAATACCAGCAAGGAAAAATGTAGATGTTGAAATTCGAAACGCAGACCCGGCTGCCAATCCATATTTGTTTTTTGCTGCTCTTATCTATGCAGGTCTGGATGGAATCAAGAAAAAAATAACCTATGAGCCAGTTTCTAGAAATATTTACAAAATGACACCTGAAGAGATTAAGAAGTATAAAATCAAGCAATTACCAACAAATCTAATGGAAGCATTGGAGGAGTTCCAAAAGGATTCGGTTATTATAAATGGCATTGGCAGGGATGCTGCTGATCTTTTTATTGATAAAAAAACAAACGAATGGAACCGATATACGGGAGAGATTACTGATTTAGATTATAGATTCTATTTCCATTGCTAATTATTAGGCACATCTGGTAGTTTAAGGAATTTATATTATACGGATTCAAACTGTATATTTATATGCAGTTTTCTGTTGCAGCAGCAACTAGTAAATTATTATTTTGCAATAAAATTTAAATATAATATATTTTAATATTTAATATGTTGTAATTAAAATGAGGATTATGCTAATTAGAACATCTGTAGTAGTTATCAGCATTATACTTGCTAGTTTAATTTGTTATAATTGCTCAGCAGAAGATAAATCACATTTTTCTGAAATTGTTTATGTTGGCGGTTCTGGACCAGGAAATTATTCTACTATAAAAGAGGCAATTGATCATGTATCTTCTGGGGGAACTGTCTTTGTTTACAATGGAACATATTATGAGCATCATATTAAAATTGATAAAAAATTAAGTTTAATTGGTGAAGATAAAACTAGTACTATTATCAACGCAGTTGGAAAATATAAGGGAGTTATTATAAAACATGATGATGTCTTGGTAAAAGGCTTTACCATTCGAAATACAAGCTATGTTTTTGACTGGTGGCATAATTCTTGTATAGAGGTGCTGGGTTCAAAAAATGTTGTTGTTGAAGATAATATTTTTTTAAGTGACTATTCTAATCCTGAAAATGATAACAAGGTTTGTGGAATTTGTATCTTAGATAGCAACAATTGCATACTTAAAAAAAATAGTTTTAATATCTGTAATATTTTGATCTATTATCTAAAGAAAGGCGATTCAAATCTTGAATATTTTTATCATGATATTGATACAAGTAACACTGTAAATGGTAAACCAGTTTACTACTATAAAGATTGTAAAAATATTGATGTTCCTCCAGACGCAGGTCAGGTTATTTTTGTAAATGTCAGCAACTCAAGAATCAATGGAATTAATAATTGTAATACATCTTTTAATGTACAGCTATTTTATTCAAATGATAATACCATTGAAAATGTAAAACTTGATGACTGTGTCTCTGGATTTTGGATTCATTATTCCAACTATAATAATTTCAAAAACAATATTGTAGAAAATGCTTCATGCTCTATGTGGTTATGGCATTCAAGTTATAATTTCTTTCAAAATAATATTTTACTATTAACTACAATTGAGCAATATTGTGACCATAATATTTTCATAAAAAATTGTTTCTTCCCGGGCCGTTCTTATAAGTGCAGTCTTCAAATTGAATGTTCTAATTATAACATTTTTAAGTTTAATAACATCTATGGGACTAATTTATTGCCTGCCTTAATCCTGGATGATGCAATGTCAGTTAGAATGTATAAGTCACGCCATACAATCTGGGATAGAAATTACTGGGATAGTTGGGTTGGACTAAAAAATAAAATTTTTGTAAAACATATGCCCAAGATAATAGTTGGCTTACATAGAAGTATATATGTTCCTGCCCCACGTTTTAATTTTCCCAGTTATGTAAACTTTGATTGGCATCCTGCAAAGGAACCTCATATCATGTAGTTTGAGTAATAACTAGTAGTTTTTTACATTGCAATTTATTTAAACAAATACTTGTTTTTGTCAATGTATTTAGATGAAGGAAAAATATGTCGCTAATACCAGAATTTGAGTTAGGCTTATGGAATGCATGGATCCTTACGATCTGGCTTGTAATATTACCAATTTTTGCAAATTTTTTAATCAAAGATAAAAATACTTCAGAAAAATTGAGAACTTCCGTTCCTGTGAAGTTTGAAAAAGCATTAAATATAATGTCAATGGTGGTTGCAATTGAGAAAGTTTATTATCGAGTAAGTTAGGGGTTTTGTATCTCATCTCAAAAAAGGGATTATTTATTAATTTTCTTTTTCTTTTTTGGTCTATTGACTACTTTCTTAACAATAGGACCCATTGCTTTTCCTTTTTGATAATACGCTTCAGCAAGGTCTTTATGTAAATAAATATCCCTTTCTATCTGGGTTTTCCAAGGTTTCTTTTTCAATTTAGTATTATCCATTCCTTTTACCATTATCCTCCCTCGAACTTAAATCTCAAAACAACTCTTTCTTTAAAAATTTGTTTAATCCAGAATCACTGCACATTAATGCTAGTTACCACTTTTCCAATTACCAATTGTTGAAATATAAAATATAATTGTAGCAATTGAAAATATGATAATTCCGACAGTATCTTCAGGCGTTTTCCAATACAAATAAATAGTATTAATCGTAAATAATATTGCAGCAAGTAATGTCCATCGTGATGTTTTTATTTTCATTATTATCATCCATTGTATCTTATTTACATTATTAACATTTTTTGACTCCAATCACAAAACATAATGGGACTCTTAGCCTCCAATCAATGTACATTTATTAAATGTGAATTTATGGTATTTGCCAATTTTTGTATTTTCAAATATCCACTTCTCCACCATATGCCCTTTTCGGCATAATTCCTTTTGCCACCGAAGCAGCAATAACCGCCTTTATGACATCCGCAGCTATGTACGGAATCAAACCTATCGTCAACAACTCTATGATTCCAATCGAAGCGCCCATCCATAAATATAGCTGTATTAGTCCAGGTATATATATTAGTGCAAAGGTTGCAAAGAGCATTAGTGAAAGCATACTAAAAAAGCTCCTTGATCTGAGATACTTATCCATGAAGTAACCCAAAAAGAAAGCTGCAAGTATGAATCCAATTATATAACCGCCAGTAGGGCCGGCAATATAAGCCACACCACTACTTAATCCTGCGAACCAGGGGATACCCATTACTCCAAGTCCCGCATACATAATCTGACTGATTCCACCCCATTTTCCAAGTAAAATTCCTGCAAGGAAAACGGCAAAAACTTGGCCCGTGACAGGAACTGGAGTTCCTGGGAGATAAAATCTAAACTGGGCAAATATTCCTGTTAAACATGCAAAAAGGAATGCCAAGGAAATCTTATGCAAAAGCTCTAGCTCATAACGCCATTTGAAAAAATTATATCTTATGTCTTTGTACCTATCCAAATACATTGTTATTTCCATTTCTATTTACCTCCATTATAAGCTATGGTTGCCCGCATAATCGCTTGTTTATTTATAATTTTTCCCAAGGTTTATATTTAAAGTCACATTCTTAAGGGTCAATATCCATGAATTATGAAACTTTAACTACTGAGGTAAAAGAAAATATCGCTTACATTATACTCAACAGACCTGATCGATTAAACTCGTTTGACATGAAACTAGGAATAGAACTCTACGACGTTTTACGAAATATTAGTACTAAACCAGAAATCAGAGCAGTTGTAATCAAAGGAATAGGGAAGGGATTCTGTGGCGGGGGAGATGTCAAAGAAATGTACGCTGCAGAAAACAAATCACAGTTTCTAAGAGATCTTACAATAGCAATACACAAATGCGTTATACAAATGAGAACAATGGAAAAGCCAGTGATAGCTGCAATCAACGGTGCAGCATTTGGTGCAGGATTATCACTTGCTCTTGCGTGTGACATAATTATAGCTGTAAAAGAAGCAAAGTTCGGGACTGCATTTATAGGAATTGGTCTTGCCCCAGGCTGCGGTACACAATTTTTTACTAAACTCGTTGGCTATCAGCGAGCATGCGAGTATATTCTAACTTCAAAAACATTTACTGCAGATAACGCAAAAGAGATTGGCATTGTAAACAAAGTAGTAGAAGCAAGTAAACTAGATGATGCAGTTGAAGAGTTTACATCAAAGTTTAGAAAACTCCCCCCAATAGCTGTTGGAAAAGCTAAGATGCTCATCAATAAAAGCATGGAAAATGACATGATTACACATTTAGAACTTGAAAGTAAAACCGCAGCACAATCAGCGGGAACTGCAGACTTCAAGGAAGGCGTAACAGCATTTGTTGAAAAAAGGAAGGCGACATTTAAAGGCAAATGAAGAAATTTTCGTCAATTGCTATAAAAACTTTAGAAACATTTATGTATTTTGCCTATAATCGCCTGGCTGTCCTTATATAACACATATCATAATAATAGGGAGGATCAGCCATGGCTTACAATACAATTGAACTTTTAAGAGATAAAAATGTAGTCACAGTTGCTCTCAACAAACCAGATATCCATAATGCTATGGATGAAACAATGATGAAAGAGCTTACAGATTGTTTCAACGAACTTGCTAATGATAAAACTGTAGGAATCATTATTTTTACCGGAAATGGAAAGTCATTCTCTGCAGGCGCTGACCTAAACTGGATGAAAAGTATGGCCAACTACTCAAAAAAAGAAAACATCCAAGATAGTAAATTATTACTCGATTTATATGAAAGCATTTACAACTGTCCAAAACTAGTTGTTGGAAAAATTAACGGACACGCCTTTGGTGGAGGAATTGGACTAATAGCAGTCTGTGATCTAACTATTGCTCCTCCAGGATTAAAATTTGCGTTTAGTGAAGTAAAACTAGGTATTGTCCCCTCTGTAATATCGACCTTTGTTGGTAAGCGCATCGGGGTTGCAAACATGAGACGGCTATTCATTACTGGCGAACGATTTAGCACTGAACATGCAGAAAAAATCGGGCTTATTGATTTCATGGTAGACCAGAATGAACTTGATGAAAAAGTAAACGAATATGTTGACATCATTCAATCTTCCGGTCCTGTTGCAATAAAAGAAGTGAAGAATTTAATTAGCAAATATGAAACATTCAACATCGAAAAATATAAAGAATTCACAGTAGAGAAAATAGCTGAATTGAGGATATCCAAAGAGGGACAGGAAGGAATAAATGCATTCCTAGAGAAAAGAAAAGCAAAATGGAGAGATTGAAATGTTCAAAAAAATCCTGATTGCAAATCGTGGAGAAATTGCATTAAGAATCCTCAAAGCCTGCCAAGAAATAGGCATCAAAACTGTTGCGATCTATTCCGATGCTGACAAAGGGGCACCACACGTTCAACTTGCAGATGAGGCAGTGAATCTCGGTGACCCGGCACCTATTGAAAGTTACCTGAATATTCCAAAAATTATCAAATTTGCACAGGATACCGGTGCAGAAGCCATTCATCCAGGGTATGGATTTCTTGCTGAAAATCCTGATTTTGCAAAATCCTGTAATGATCTAGGTATTACCTTTATTGGCCCGTCTCCAAAAGTAATAAGCTTAATGGGAGACAAAATTGCAGCAAAGAAAAAAATGGAAAAAACAGGCGTTCCAGTAATTCCTGGATATCATGGCATAAAACAAGATACGGCTTCACTTTCAAAAGAAGGGAAAAAGATTGGATTTCCTTTGCTCGTCAAGGCAGCTGCTGGCGGTGGCGGAAAAGGAATGAAGCTTGTTCAGTCTGAAGAATTCTTAGAAGAGGCAATTGAAAGTGCAAAAAGAGAATCAAAATCTTCCTTTGGGGATGACACTGTCTTTCTTGAGAAATACATAGATAAACCAAGACATGTTGAGTTTCAAATCTTGGCAGATTCTCATGGAAATACTATTCATTTATTTGAAAGAGAATGTTCAATTCAAAGGCGTCATCAGAAAATTATCGAAGAAACTCCATCTCCAGTAATGACCAAAGAGTTAAGAGAGAAGATGGGAAAGGCGGCCATAGCTGCGGCTGAAAGTGTTAATTACACCAATGCTGGAACTGTTGAATTCATGATTGATGGCAATCTAAATTTCTACTTCATGGAAATGAACACAAGATTGCAGGTAGAACATCCGATTACTGAAATGACAACTGGAATCGACCTGGCAAAATGGCAACTAAGAATTGCTGCGGGTGAAGAACTAACATTGAAGCAAAATCAACTGACACAACGCGGTCATGCTTTAGAGTGCCGTATTTATGCGGAAGATCCTGCAAATGGCTTTCTTCCAAGTACTGGAATCTTGACAAAGGTACAGGCACCCACTGGACCAAATATAAGAGATGATACCGGCATAGAAACTGGCATGAAAATTACTCCTTATTATGATCCAATGCTTGCTAAGTTAGTAGTCGGCAGCGAAAAGCGAAGTGAAAGCATCAATAAAATGATCTGGGCGTTATCCCACTACGTAATACTTGGCGTTACTACAAATATTTCATTTTTGAAAAAGGTATTGGAGCATGAAGAATTTAAAAAGGGAAACATCACCACTCATTTCATTGATAACTATTTCAAAGATTGGACTGTTGCAAAAGAAGGTCTCCCTGTTGACGCGGTTATTGCTCTTGCAATCTACGACGCGATGCATTCCAAGAAGCAGGAACTAGTGAGATACAAAGAAGCAGATCCTCATTCACCTTGGAAGCACGTTGGACGTTGGAGAATGGGGTCGGGGGTGTAAAAAATGTTTATCAATTATGAACATGAAAATCATGTATACAATGTCACCGTAGAGAGAAGAAAGGATCACTATTACATCATGTATAATAATACAGAGTACACGGCCGAAGCGGCGGAAATGAAACCTGGGCAACTGAAGATAAAGCTTGGCGATAGAGTAATCAAATGCGTTATCACTGAAGGAGAAAAAGAGAAGTTTGTTTTTGTTGATGGGAGCGTCTTTAAAGTTAAACCTGTGCAACTTACTGGAGCAAAGAAGGCGAAAAAGAAAGAAGGGGGAGATCTCAGTTCACCCATTTCAGGTAAAGTAGTTAGCGTGAAAGTAAAAACAGGTGACAATATTAAAAAAGGAAGTGTTCTCATGGTTATTGAAGCAATGAAAATGGAATACCTTATTCGTGCACCATATGATGGCAAGATAAAAAAAGTAAACTTCAAAGAGAAAGATCAAATTGAGATTGGTCAAGAAACTGTAGAATTATCAAAGGAGGATTAAATATGGACGTAATTGAAAGTAATATCGATACCTCTAGCAAGGATTATAAAGAAAATTTTACCCATTATGAAAAATTAGTAAAAGATTTCAAAGGAAAAATTGCTGTTGCAGCAAAAGGCGGTGGCGATGAGAAGATTAAACTTCATAAATCACGGAATAAGATGCTTGTCCGTGAAAGGATAGATGCTTTATTGGATCCCGATACCCCATTTATAGAATTTAACCACCTTGCAGCGTACGATATGTATGACAATCGAGCGCCATGCGCAGGTATTGTCACAGGCATTGGAATCATCTATGACAAGGAAGTTGTCATAGTTGCAAATGATGCAACTGTAACTGGCGGAACATATTACCCGATGACTGTAAAAAAACATCTGAGAGCACAAGAAATTGCTATGGAAAACAATCTACCATGCATCTATTTGGTTGACTCTGGTGGTGCTTTTTTACCCAGGCAAGATGAAGTCTTTCCAGATAGAGAACATTTTGGAAGGATTTTTTACAATCAAGCAAAGATGTCATCCATGAGCATTCCACAAATTGCTGTCGTAATGGGATCCTGTACTGCTGGTGGGGCTTACGTACCTGCAATGTCAGATGAAACTATCATTGTAAAAGGAACTGGGACCATCTTTTTAGGTGGGCCCCCGCTGGTAAAAGCAGCAACTGGTGAAGAAGTAAGTTCTGAAGATCTAGGCGGTGCTGATGTTCATTGCAGAGAAAGTGGAGTGTCAGATCATTATGCCCATGACGACAAAGAAGCGATTAACACTGCAAGAAACATAGTTGAAAATTTAAATCGACCTGAAAAAACATATTTAGATATTAAAAAACCTGAAGAACCCGCCTACGACATTAAAGAAATTTATGGAATAATTTCAAAAGATTCAAGAAAGCCATTTGATGTAAAAGAGATTGTTGCAAGAATCGTTGATGGTTCTAAATTCCATGAGTTCAAGGAACTATATGGAACTACTCTTGTCTGTGGGTTTGCAAAAATTATGGGGTACCCTGTGGGCATTTTGGCCAACAATGGAGTATTGTTTTCAGAATCGGCTCTCAAAGGAACTCACTTTATTGAAATGTGCGCTCAACGTAAAATCCCGCTGGTTTTCTTGCAAAATATAACTGGATTTATGATAGGTAAAAAATATGAATCAGGTGGAATAGCAAAAGACGGTGCAAAGATGGTGACTGCTGTTACCTGTGCGCAGGTGCCAAAATTCACTGTTTTAATTGGCGGATCATTTGGTGCAGGTAACTATGGAATGTGTGGTCGAGCTTATGGCCCTAGACAATTATGGATGTGGCCAAATTCTAGAATCAGCGTTATGGGTGGTCAGCAGGCAGCTGGCGTTCTATTAACAGTAAAGCGCGATCAGCTTTGGAGAAAAGGAAAGGAGTTAACAAAAGAAGAGGAGAAAGCTATCACTGAACCAATTCTTAAGAAATACGAGACTGAAGGTAGTCCTTATTATAGCACAGCTCGAATTTGGGATGATGGAATCATTGATCCAATAGACACTAGAATGGTACTCGGCCTAGGCATTTCTGCTTCTCTCAATGCACCGATACCAGATTGGAAACCCGGCGTATTCAGAATGTAAATAACTGAATTACCATTGATGAGAAAAAACTTTAAAATAAAAGTTAATATTCGTTATATAATATTATTTATGGTGGAATAATTCAAAATGAGCAAAACTACATATAAAACATGCTTAGCTATTGGAATAATTCTTATACTCATTGGAGCGGCCGTTGTACCTAATATTAGTAGTGAAACAAATAACGATTCTACAAGTTTGACACTAAAAAGCGATAGTTTGACCCACAGGTTGTCAATCCAATCAAAAAACATAGAGCCTGGTCGCAGCCCAGCTCCTGTTTTTGGCGACCATATTGCATATAATTATTCCGGAGATCAGGTGCATCCTACTTTTGGAAGAACAGATACTGGCATTCTTATGGCTGCCTATTATGATGTTGATAATGATACCATTTATTGGGGAAATTCAAGTGATGACGGTCTTACATTTGGTAATCAATTTTACTGGGACATTGGAGGAGATTATCCATCTATCAAAAATTGGGAAGGTACTCAATTCTTTGGAACATTTGTTACTGATCCTGATGATCTAAATGGGGGCGCAACATATCTCTTCGATTGTAGTGATCCAACAGACAATGATACTTATGATCTTTCTTACTGGGATTGGAATACAGATCATGGTTTTTATGGTATGATTGATGCTGATATCGCTTGTGATAATAGTCAAAACGATTGGGAATGGGGAACATCTTCTTACGTGATTAGTACAACATATGAGGGCTCATATATTGATAGTCCAACTATTGTTTATGCAGATCCAATTGATGAAAACTCTGCTTGGATTGAATGGGAATCTTATGTAGGATGTGCACATACAGATATTGATATTGATCCCGTTACACATCTTATATATGCAGTCTATGATTGGTATAATGAAACATCAGAAAAATGGGAACTTTTGGTATGGGTAAAGGATTTTGCGGAAGTTAAAACTGCTGGAGAGATATTTGATTTTGATGGTATAGGTAATCTTAAGTGCCCTTCAGTCGCTGCGTACAATGATCAAATAGTTATTCTCGCAGAAACAGATGAAAATGGAAACAAGGACATTATATGCTATTACTCTGACGATGGAGTTGAGAATCTATCACCCGTTTTTATCGTTGATACAAATGATGATGAAAGATACCCAGATGTAAGACTTGCACAAGATGATGCTTTTATTTGCACTTTTGTAAAAAACAATAACCTATACGGTGTCGCTACATCAGATGGTGGAAAGCATTGGAATACGGCTTGGCAGATCAACGAAAACGATGGCGACGCAATAGAGGAATACAAATGTTCTGATCTTTGTGAAAAAGCTTCGAAAATTATGTGGGAAGGCGATTGCGACGATGGTGGCAATATTGACATTGGCATATTCATAAAAGATACTTTTACAAACGACCCCCCAAATACACCTGCTCAGCCAACTGGACCACAAGAGGGATACATTTGCATTTCTTATGATTATGCCACCTCTGCTACTGATCCTGATGGCAATCAACTCTATTACAAATTTGATTGGGATGATGGTGTCTATAGCGACTGGATTGGTCCTTATAACTCGGGTGAAATAGCATCAGAGAGCCATATTTGGAGCGAACAAGATACTTACAATATAAAGGCAAAAGCCAAAGACGTCTTTGGTGAAGAGAGTGATTGGTCAAATACATTTGCAGTAACAATTAAAAATAATGCTCCATACGAGCCAAGTGACCCAAATCCTGAAAACAATTCAATAGCTGTAGAAATTAATACTATCTTAAATTGGACAGGTGGAGATCCAGATACTTGTGATACAGTCGCTTATAATGTTTACTTTGGAACTACAAATCCACCCACACTTGTTGATACCATCGATGCTGAAAGTTATGATCCTGGTACATTAGATCACTCTACCACATATTATTGGCAGATTATATCACAAGATAATCATGGTGAATCAACAGCTGGAGCCGTATGGAATTTTGCAACAATGGAAAATACAGCTCCATATGAGCCAAGTGACCCACATCCCACAAACGGGTCAATTGACGTCCCTATAAATGTTGTAGTCAACTGGACGGGTGGTGACCCTGACGACGATCCAGTAAGTTATGACGTATACTTCGGAACAAATACTTCCCCAACATTGGTTGCAAATAACATTTCTGATACATCATACAATCCTGGAATATTGATTTATTCCACAAAATATTACTGGAAAATTGTTGCATGGGACAACATAGGTCAAAGCACAGAAGGGAAACTGTGGGAATTTATTACAAGAACAGAAAATAAACCGCCCACTGTCAATATCACAAAACCCGGTAAAGCAATCTACATCAACGATGAAGAAAGAATTCCATTCTTTATTACGATCATTATCAAACAAATCACGATAGAAGTTGAAGCAACCGATCCCGATGATGGAGTGGATAGAGTTGAGTTTTACATTAATAATAAACCTATGAGCACAGATGAGGCGCCGGTTAACGGAATTTACACTTGGACTTGGGAAAAGAGAACGTTTCTAAGATGGCGTTACACAATAAAAATCGTTGCGTATGACAGTGAAAACAGCGTTGCAGAGGAAATCAAAGTGCTGAGATTTCGATAAAATTTACTTCCTTTATCCTTTTCTTAATTCACGTCTCAAGATTTTTCCAGAAACAGTCTTAGGCAACTCATGCATATACTCCACAATTCGCGGGTATTTGTAAGGCGCAGTAACTTTCTTTACATGATCTTGTAATTCTTTTGTCAACGCTTCTGATGGTTTGTATCCTTTCGAGAGAACAACAACAGCTTTGATAACAATACCCCTAACTCCTTTAGGGTCTGGAGATCCAACAACAGCACATTCTGCAACAGCATCGTGCTCCATAAGTGCTGATTCAACCTCGAAAGGACCAATACGATAACCTGAAGATTTGATAACATCATCATCTCGGCCTACAAACCAGAAATAACCCTCTTCATCTTTGTATCCTTGGTCACCAGTATAATAATAGTCATTTCTAAATGATTTTTTCATTATATCTGGATCTTTCCAATATTCCTTAAAAAGACCAGGAGGCCGCTCATCGCCAATATAAAGAGCGATATTTCCTTCTTCATTTGGACCCATTTCATTGCCATCATCATCAACTATTCTAACATCATGCCCTGGAGTTGGCTTACCAACAGAACCATATCTTATCGGCATGAACGGATAATTGGAAAGAACACAAACAGTTTCTGTTTGTCCGAAGAAGTCATAAATTTCAAGACCGAATCTTTCTTTCCAAACGCGAATTACTTCAGGATTCAATGGCTCACCCGCACTCATCGAATGCCTAAGCTTGAGATTGTATTTCGATAAATCCATCTGTATAAGCAATCTATATACAGTTGGAGGTGCACAGAAAGATGTTACCCCGTATCGTTCCATAGCACGAAGAAGTCCATCAGCATCAAAACGACCAGGTGTCTCCCATTGAATAACCGCAGCACCCGCAATCATTTGACCGAATAATTTTCCCCATGCTGCTTTTGCCCAACCAGTTTCCGAAACTGTCCAATGCAAATCACATTTTGTAAGAGATTGAGCAAAACGGGCAGTAACTTCGTGGCCCAGTGGATAACTGTGTGTGTGAAGCACCATTTTAGGATGACCAGTTGTTCCAGAGGTGAAGTAAATGAGCATTGGATCTGAAGAGAGAGTTTTTCCAACTTCTTTTTGGGAAAGATCATATGATGACTTATCCATTTCTTCTAGATAATTAAACCATCCTTTTCTTTTACCACCTACAAGCATCAGGTGTTTAAGGGAAGGGCACTTGGATTTTATTCCATCGACAATGTCGGCATGATCCATATCTGTAAACACCATGCAGGCTTCAGCTCTGTTTATCCTATATTCTACGTCTTTTGAAGTAAGGAGAACAGTACCAGGCATAGGAACGACACCAAGTTTGAACATTCCAATAAGAGCAATGTACCACTCTGGAATACTCTGAAGAACCACAAGAACTCTATCGCCTTTCTTAACGCCCATTCTTCTTAGTGCATTGGCGTATCTATTTGACTCGACAGACAAATCACGAAAAGTATGATATCTATCTCTCTTACCGGTTCGATCAATTGAGATGAGAGATAGTTTTGTTCTATCTTCAGCCCAGCTATCTACAACATCAAATCCGAAATTGTAATACTTTGGTATTTTCCACTTAAAATTCTTGTACAACTCTTCATAGTCGCCTTTTTTCTGTGACGGTTTACATGGTTTTGAAGTCATATTTATCCCCCTAGCATCAATATTACAAACCTAATTGCCTAGATATAACCATTCGTTGAACTTCGGAAGTACCCTCGCCAATTTCACATAGTTTTATATCTCTGAAATATCTTTCTAACGGGTACTCGCTAGTGTATCCATAACCACCGAATATTTGAATGGCATTTCTTGCAGCCCTCATGGCCATTTCAGAAGCAAAAAGCTTTGCCATTGCAGCTTCTTTGGAAAATCTTACATTCTGATCTTCCAGAAATGCAGCTCTGTATACTAACAAACGAGCGGCGTCGATCTCTGTAGCCATATCTGCAACCTTCCATTGAATTGCCTGGAATTTACCAATCGGACGCCCAAACTGCTGCCGTTGTTTTGCATACTCAATACTATCCTCAAGCGCACCACGAGCGATACCGACCGACATCGCACCAATAGCAGTACGTCCTCGGTCCAGAATATTCATGGCACCAATGAATCCCATGTCTTTCTCGCCAAGTAGATTTTCCTTAGGAATACGACAGTCTTCAAGAATAAGCTCAGCAGTATGGCTGCCACGAAGCCCGAGTTTATCTTCCAATTGCCCAACCTTAAAACCAGGAGTATCTTTCTCGACAATAAATGCAGATATTCCTTTAGCACCTTTACTTTTATCTGTCATTGCCATAACAGTTGTTACTTCAGCAATATCTCCACTGGTGATAAATTGTTTCGTGCCATTCAAAACCCACTCATCTTTATCCAAAACAGCAGTGGTCTGGCCACCTGCTGCGTCTGAACCAGCGTTGGGCTCAGTAAGAGCCCAGGCAGCAATACCCTCGCCATTTAGAAGTTTTGGAAGATATTTCTTTCTTTGGGCATCGGTTCCTTTTTCATAAATATGACCAACACCAAGAGAATTATGAGCCTCAACAGTAATGCCCGTAGAACCACAAACACGAGAAATTTCCTCGAGTGCAATCATATAACTAACGCGATCAATTCCGGCCCCACCATACTTTTGTGGAACAGTCATTGCCATAAGACCCATTTGGCCCATCTTTTTATACATATCCCAGGGGAAATATTCCTCTTTATCAATCTTTGAAGCAAGAGGTTCTATCTCTTTTTCACAAAATTCTCTAATCGTTTTTTGGAATAATTTCTGCTCTGCCGTGGGTTCAAAGTTCATAATAATCCTCATACCGTGATATGTAAATGATACAAAAACCTTTAGGCAATAAGATTAAATAAATAGCCCAAAATTAGAATCTGCGGAACTGTAATAATTGGAAGCCATAAAGCAGCTTTTTTACCAATATTGTGCCAAATCAAACCTATCTCTGTATAATCGGTCGCAACTCCCGCCATAAGGAAAGTAAAGCTATTTCCAAACGCCCCCGTTTGGTTAAATATTTCAAAGGCAAGTGGGGCGGAACCTTCAGAACATACTTCTATAATAGTTGCAAAAAGTAGGGTTATAAGTAGTCCTATAACTGTTGGTCCCATGAATTCCATGAAATAATGTTGCGGGATGTATGCACGTGCAAAGGCTGCCATCAGCATTCCAACAAGAAGCCACCACATCACCATTTTTGTGAGAGCCCACGATCCATAAACTGTTCCCTTTATTGCAACAATATAATTTTTTTTGGAAAAATCATATTCTTTCCAACGTCTTTTAATATCTTTTTTAATCGAAAAATCCGTAAGCACTGCTTTGTCTTCTCCTAGTTTGCAGGCTTTGCATTCAACTTTGCCTTTTCTTTCTAAATGTTGATAGATTAAACCTGTTGTTGTTGCAATTATTAGCGCAGAGAACACAATAAATAAAGCTTTAGATCCGAAAAAACCAAAGAGAAGAACAGTAATTGGCAGGTTTGCCCATGGAGATGCTAGTAAAAAGGCAATTACTGATGATGTGCTTGCTCCTTTTTTGTATAATTCCATTGAGATTGCAAGAATTCCATGAGAGCAGGCACTCATTAGAAATCCAAATACAATTGAGTATAGTATTGTTCTTTTCCGGTGTCGTGAGAGATATTTTTGAATATACTCCTGCGGTATGAAATAATCGATGATTCCACCGATGAAAAAACCTAGGAGAATAGCCCACCAAATTAGTTTTAAATAGTCCAAGAACGCATCAAAAAACGGCTTTAAGAAAGGTATGAAATAAGCAAGCATTAGTAGGATTATGACAACCATTCCAATGACAAATAGTCTTTCTCTGTAACATTTTTTTGGTTTGTGACAGCATTTTCCGCAACCTGTTTCTATTTTTTCTGGTTTTTTTCTAAACTTCAATATATCACTCTGTTACATGGTCATATGCCATTTTTATAAGTTGAACAACATGATCATCATCAAGTGAGTAGTAGACAGATTTGCCTTCTTTTCTATATTTTACCAGTTTTTTATCTCTAAGGATTCTTAGTTGATGTGATACTAACGATATACTCATATTAACCACCGCAGATAAGTCGCATACACATAGTTCTTCTTTTGATAGTGCAAATAATATTTCTAAACGTGTTTTGTCTGATGTTGCTTTAAAAGTCTCTGACATTTCTAAGAAAATGTCTTCTTTTATCATTTGTTTTTTTACTGTTGAAACTTTTTTATCATTGATAATTTTTACCTGACAGAAATCTTTCTCTTGTTTCATATCTATCACACATATTTAAACAATTGTTCAATTGTTCAATTATAAAATTAATTATATATACTTTTCTAAAAAAACAAAACAAGAGGATTGTGTTACCATAATAACATAATATTTAATATGAAGGGAATCTTATACTTTTCAAAATGTAATATGTATCCCTAAAACATATATAAAATAGCGTAAATTATATATAAGCATAAATTAAACTTATATTTAGTAGAAAAGGGCATCTCTATGATAGAGCTACTGTACAGCATACTTGCAGGTTTTACGATAGCATTTGTACCTCTTATATTCATCGTGATACTATATTGGAAAGAAAAAATATTGAATGATATGTTACTGTTATTGGTTGCTTTATCAGCAGGTACAATGATTGGGGGCGGGTTTCTCCATTTATTACCAGAGGCGATTGAAGGAGGTTTACACGGTCGCAGTGGGCATGGCGCTGTAACAGCTGCTAACCTCTTAGGAGGCAAAATAGAGTCGGTTTTTATGTTTGTTATAATAGGTTTTATCATATTTTATATTACAGAAAAAGTTTTAAATTGTCAACAATTCTATAAGAATGGAGAGGATGGCAACACATTTCACTATATGACGATTATTGGATCAGGCATCCATATTTTTATCGATGGTGTCATTATAGCAGCAAGTTTTGTAATATCAACTCGTATTGGAGTTATAACATTTTTAATGATTATATCCCATGAGATACCAAAAAAAGTTGGAGAATTTGCTGTTTTAGTCTACGGTGGCTTTAAAAATAAAAAAGCATTAATAATAAATTTTGTAACTTCATTACCAATAATCATAGGAGTACTTGTCGGTTTTATTATCTCAATGAGTGTTGAAGTAGCAACAGGTGTTCTCTTACCAATAGCAGCAGGTGGATTTATTTATATAGGTGCCACTGATCTACTCCCAGAAGTCATGAAAGGAGGAGAGGTTAGACAGACTATTTTGATATTCGAATTCTTTATTCTAGGTATTTTAATTATGTGGCTTGTGACATTGATTTGTCACAATGGTCATTAAAAAAGTTATTTGAGAATTTTTCCCATTTCAATTTAAAAAGAGAGGACGGAAGATGTAAAAACAGAGGCAGAGTTACGAGGAGAGGAGGAAAGGATGGGATGCGAAAAAAATTCATCTCACCTCTGCTGTAATTTTACACCTCCGTGGTTTTTGTCATTTTAAGTCAACATACTTTCTAAATCATCCTAACTTAACAATCGTTAACGCACGATCCATATTTAAACATTTCGATCATTTCGGCTTTGCACATTAATTAATAAATATGGAAAATTGCACAATAAATATTTACATCTAATTCTTTAGATTATTATTTTAAAAAATAGATATTGTAAACAATCGTTAACTATAAGTATTAACAAAAATATTCATATCCATGATACGCACACCATGCGAATACATGATGTGGAATGGATTGCCCGTTATCAGAAAAGAACTTGCGAAAAGCATGATTACTAAGTTTGGCCTGAATCAAAAAGAAGCAGCAAGGAAACTTGGTTTGACACCTGCTGCAGTTTGTCAATATATTTCAAAAAAACGTGGCAGAATACAAATTACGGATGGGGCTTTAAAAAAGGAGATCAGCATTTCTGCTGAACGGATCATTCAAAACAATGGGAAAAATATTACAACTGAAACATGCAGAATCTGCCGGATTATGAAATCGAATGGATTTTTTCCAAAAAATCAAGACATATACAGCGATGAATAGTAACCCTATCAAAAAGAGACTATAAAAAAAAATATTTTTAGTTGTAATTCTCATACGCTATAATAATAGATTTTGTTTATTTATATGATACACTTCCACCATATGATGAGGCCGATAGGATTGTTTTGCTTTCCTCAGTCCAGTTATTCCCATGTCGGATTCTCTATTAATATAAGTAAAATCTTTTTGGAGCGCTTTTGCTGTTTCTGCGTTTATAGCCTTATATATTCCATCATAATCTGGCGATCCTTTTTCATAATGGACTATTGCAGTATCTGAATTCATCCCTTCATAAACAGATATCGCCTCAATGTTTCCATCAATACGTATAGCATTACCAAATAATTCAAGCTCAAAGAAATGCGACATAGAATACAGTATTGCCTTTTTTTCATTTTCTAAAATAGGATCTGATTCACAATCCTTCCAAAGGCACCATCTTTTAAGAAACTCTCCCACTTCAGCCATATTCTCCTTTGAAATTTTCTCGATTGTATAGTTATAGTTTCTCTTGAATTTGTTAAGGCGGTTTCGTATCTTACTATAATTTGATCCTGACAATTCTGCAAGGTCAGATGAAAGATAAATATAATCAAAATAATCCCTATGTTCTTCAAATACTAATTTTTGATAATTATTTTCTAACCATTTTTTTGTTTCCGAATCAATAACACCGAAGGGATAATCTGAATTTTCTTTTTGAGCTAGTTTAATTACTTGGTCAAAAACCTCTTTTTTTCTTTTACCGGAAGGAGGTCTAAATCGTATTTGGCCATTAATTTTCGTGAACATTATTAAATTATTTTCTAAAATTATATAATGGTAATTGGAATAACCCATCCAACTAATAATTGTTGTAAAAACATTATCACTATGGATAGTAGGATATTCTTTGTAGTGTTTATCAAATATCTTTTTATCTTCCAAAGTAACAGGTTTAAAATCGTCGATTGAAAGCATTTCAATCCTCTTTTTCATATTTCATTGGGACATATTTTAACATCTGTTTAAATCCGAGTGGAGAATAGAAAGCATCTTGATCAGGTTCTGCAATAAGTCCAATCCAAAGCAGCCCTGCAGATGAGCATTTTTCTAAAAGAGATTTAACAAGTTGCTTGCCTATTCCCTTGCAACGATATTTGGGAAGGATAACAAGATCCTGTATATATGCATCAGAGACTCCATCAGATATTATGCGGCCCATACCTATGGCTTTTTGATATTTTTTATCAATGACAACAGCAAAAGCAAAACTACCTTTTATCAATGGATTGATTCCAGACGAACTGTACGATTTCTTCCACCATCCACCTGCTTTGTATAGTTCTACGATCTCGTCTTCAGGCCAAGAATCAACAAATTTTATTTCTATATTTTTGGCATTCATATTATTTTAACAGGATTTGTGTTCAATTGCCTCATGCGGGCATGAGCTGACACAAGCACAACACTCAATGCATTCCCCAACGTTTTTTGCAATTGCTTTTCCATCGACTAATTCAAATATTTCTACGGGACAAGCGGTGACACATTCTCCAGCACCTGTACATTTGTCATAGTCTATTGTAATTTTTATGTCTCCCTCTTCAAAATCTTTCTTCATACATATCTAACCTCCATCTAAAAGCGAGATACCATAAACAAGTAACACTATTTTAGCGTTTTCTAGTGTATTATTACCAACATTATTTTAGAAGCTTTTTTGAATATACGGCCGTTTCACATTAAGATAGTGGGATTATGTCAATGGAAGAGATCGTATGGAAACCAACAACAAATTATGTAGAAAAAGCAAATATAACTAGATTCATGAAAAGATATGACATCAAAAACTATGATGATCTGATAAAAAAATCAACCGACGACATTGAGTGGTTCTGGGATGCAGTGATCAAGGATTTGAATATTGAGTGGTTCCAACCTTACGAAAAGGTTCTTGATGCTTCTGATGGAATTCAATGGACTAAGTGGTTCATTGGTGGCAAAATTAACATCGTCCATAATTGCCTCGATAAACACTTGAGATCTGATAGAAAAGATAATATAGCCATCACCTGGGAAAATGAAAATGGAGATGTACGAAAATTAACTTATAACGACCTATCTAAAAAAGTCAACAAATTTGCAAATGCATTGAAAGGGCTGGGTGTCAAAAAAGGAGACAGGATAGGGATATATATGCCAATGGTCCCTGAAATCGTCATCGGTTTTTTAGCGGCAATGAAAATTGGTGCCATAAGCATTCCAATATTCTCTGGTTTTGGCGGGCATGCTCTTGCCTCAAGATTAGACATTGCTGGAGCTAAAATTTTACTTACTGCAGATGGTTCTGTAAGAAGAGGTAAAAAGGTAGAGATTAAAAAAGAAGCGGATAAAGCACTTGATAAATTATCAACTCTAGAACATGTTATAGTCTATAAGCGACTTGGCATAGATGTCATCTGGGAAGATGGCAGAGACATCTGGTGGGATGATGCCTTATCCAATCAATCAGATGAATGCGAAACTGTTCAGATGGATTCCGAAGATTATGCAATGATCATATTTTCTTCTGGAACTACAGGCAAACCCAAAGGAACAGTCCATACTCATGGTGGAGCTATTGCCCAAATAGGGAAAGAATTAGGTTACTATTTTGATGTTAAAGAAGATGATGTATTTTTCTGGTTAACTGACATGGGTTGGATGATGGGACCTTGGATGATCATAGGTGTTCAGAATTTCGGCGGCAACATTGTTATTTTTGAAGGAGCACCGAATTACCCAAACCCAGATAGGCTATGGGAACTTGTTGAGAAAAATAAAATTACAACATTTGGAATTTCACCAACCGCGGTTCGCTTGCTCATGACATATGGTGATGAATGGGTTAAAAAACATGATCTAAGCTCCTTGAGATTGTTAGGTTCTACTGGCGAACCTTGGGATCCTGATTCATGGAACTGGTTTTTTGAAAAGGTTGGTAATAAAAAAGTTCCAATTATAAATATTTCAGGTGGTACAGAGATTGTAGGTTGTTTCTTATCACCACTTCCAATTACTGAGTTAAAACCTTGTACTCTTCGAGGGCCAGGTTTAGGGATGGATATTGATGTTTTTGATGATGAAGGCAAACCAATTAGGGGAAAAATGGGGCATCTTGTAGCAAAAAAACCTGCACCATCAATGACCAGGGGATTCTGGAATGAACCAGATCGATATATTGATACATATTGGTCGAAATGGCCAGATATATGGTACCATGGTGATTGGGCTAAAATAGATGAGGACGGTTTCTGGTCACTTCATGGACGAAGTGATGATACAATAAAAATTGCTGGAAGAAGAACTGGACCTGCTGAAATTGAGGCTGCACTAATCGAGCATCCTGCTGTATCCGAGGCGGCAACAATTGGTGTGCCTGATGAAATAAAAGGCGAGGACATCGTTTGTTTCGTTGTACTAAAACCAGGTTATAAATCTGATGAAACTTTGAGGTATGAACTGAAGGGGCAAGTAGTGAAAATAATGGGAAAAACTTTGAAACCGCGTGACATAAAATTCGTGAAGGATCTTCCAAAGACTAGATCTGCAAAGATTGTTAGAAGGATAATCAAAGCGACATTCCTTGGAAAAGATGTGAGTGATATTTCATCGGTTGAGAATATTGGTGCTGTAGAAGAAATAAAAAATTCCATCTAAAATAATGGAATTTTAATAATTAAATAATTTAATAAAAAGAAAACATTTTTCAATGTATTTTCTATTACAAGTTCCAGTGAAATAGGGGATTTTATAAATTTTTTTTAGTCCCGTGGGGAAGAGGTATAAGATATGACGAGAAAAGTATGTATTGTAGGTGGAGCGACAACGCCATTTGATTATGGTCCAACCGGTTTTGAAAGTATAGAAGGAGGCGCAGCAGAGTGTATAAAGGAAACTCAAAAAGACATTCCTGAATTTTCAATGAGGGACATCGATTTGATGATTTATTCTCATTTCTCTGTACATTTTGGACATCAACTATGCTCTGAATGGATTATCCATGACCATCTAGGCTTGGTAGGCATCCCTCATTATCGTGTAGAAAATGGTGGCAATACGGGAGGATCCGCCCTATATGCAGCTGCACTTGCCGTGCTGTCTGGCCAACATGATGTTGTTGGAGTTATTGGTTGGGAGACTATGGACTCAGTATCTCAGTCGAAAGGTAGTGAATTTATTGCTCTGGCATCTGATATTAGATATGAACTTTTAGTCGGTGGAATTTACCCAATTTATTACGCTGCAATGGCCAATAAATGGATGAAAGATAACAATGTAACAGAAGAAGAAGTGGCGACAATTGGTGCAAAAAACAGGAATAATGCAATGGATAACCCAAAGGCCCAATGGTATAGAAACGAACACAAATATATAACACCAGAAGATGTAATGAATTCACGACTTATATCATACCCAATAAAGAAATATGACTGTTGTCTGATGTCTAGAGGCGTAGCATTTGTTCTTGTATGCTCTGAAGAATACGCAAAAAAAGTAAATCCCGATAATTATGTCACCATTGATGGCATGGGGCTTTCTAGTTGTACCATCCGAGCTGGAGATCGGTTGAATTTCCCTGGATGGACCGAAAGATATGGTGCCGGTTATCCAGAGATGACTGAGTTTGGTGCATGCAGAAATGCAGCAGATAGAGCATATAAAATGGCAGATATTGAGAATCCTTTGAAAGAAATCGATTTCGGCGAGATACATGATGCATTCTCCACATCTGAAGCACAGATCTATAAAGCATTATATCTTGCAGATGAAAATAACATTGCTCAATTTTTACGTGATGAAAGCACGCACATGCATGGTGAAATTCCTATGAACCCAGGTGGAGGGTTGATGGGATATGGACATCCTGTTGGTGCAACTGGAATTATGAGTACGGTAGAATGTTTCTATCAGTTATCAGGACTGATTCCAAAGAAACATCTAAGCAAAAAGACCGAGGTGCCTGATGCAGAATGTGGAATAGTAAACAGTCATGCTGGTACGGGTACGAGTATTTCTAACTTCATATTGAGGAGAGGTTAAAATGAGTGGTACAATAGTTGTGAAGAAAAAAAAGAAGTTTGCAGATGAGCCGAATTTCACAGAAAAAAAATCCTATAGACCAGAAGGTGTGAAAGAAACAGGTCTTGCCTTTGTCGGCCATGAAATTTCTGAAGATGGAAATGCAATGAATCAATTCCTCCATTATGACCAGTTGTACACAATTAGACACGGATGGAACAGTAAATTCTTCAAAGGATTACTTGATGGAAAAATCTGGGGAACAAGATGCCCGAAATGTGGCGATACTTGGGTGCCAGTAAGAACCCACTGTTGGAACCTTGATTGTAGCCTAGAAAAAACTGAATGGATCGAAATGCCGCTTACCGCAAAAGTTCATACTTGGACAATTGCTGGTTGGAGTGGAAAATCTTCTTTGAAAAGATTACCGATTGTACTAGTCTATGCCGTAATTGGAGATAGCAAAGTCGCCATTGCAAACGAGCTGCACGGTATTGAACCGTGGAATGTCGAATTTGGTATGCCGTTAAAGATTGTGTTTAAACCAAAAAAAGAACGAGTTGGTGCTGTCACAGATTTTCATTTTGAGCCAGCTGATGGATGGGAACCATCACCGATGACTGAGGAAAAGGAGAGAATACAGCAACTTGTCGAACCAGTTTATAAATGGGTTAAAACCATAGAATAGGTGAATAAGGTTTAAACATCCATCGTTATTTACGTTATTTTAATGGATTACGTTTCAGGTGAAATCCTTACAAAGAGTGGTTTTAATAAGAGTTACTTTGGCTTTGAGAATGGAAGAATAATTGAAACTGTACGTGGCACCCCTCCAAAAAAGCCTCTTTGTAATGGTTTTATCGTTCCTAGGTTGATCAATGCCCATACACACATTGGTGATTCATTCATAAGAAAAAAGAACATCGATCTTCCTAGAAACATTGAAGAACTTGTTGCACCGCCACATGGATTGAAACACAAGTTATTGAAGGAAGTTTCTGAAGAGGAAATAATTGCAGAAATGAAGATATCTATTAACGAAATGATAGAAACAGGTACATCTTGTTTTTGCGATTTTCGAGAGAGCGGGATTAAAGGAGTGAAACAACTAAAAACTGCATTAGAACATACAAACATCTCATCGTTGATCTTTTCAAGACCTGAAGGTTTAAATTACAACGCTGGTGAAGTTGAGCAATTGTTGGACAACTCTCAAGGCATCGGCATAAGCAGCACCTCAGATTGGGAATATTCGGAACTTGAAAAAGTAGCAAAACATGCAAAAAAACGAAAGAAGATATTTGCTCTTCATGCCAGTGAAAGAATCAGAGAGAACATTGATTGCATTCTTGATTTACATCCTGATTTTTTGGTACATATGACAATGGCCACAGAATCGGATTTTACCATTGTAAAAGAAAATAAAATTCCAGTGGTTGTTTGCCCGCGGTCAAATGCGTTTTTTGGGTTAAAGCCGGACATAAAACTTATGGAGAGCATTGGAATTGACCTTATGATTGGTACTGATAATGCCATGTTACACACACCAAATATCTTAGATGAGATAACATATCTAAAAACTCAATCTAAAGGTCGTTCAACAGAAGAGTTACTTAGAATGATTACATATGCTCCAAGGAAAGCTTTAAATTTAGATGATTGCATTCTTGGTCCGGATTCTCCAGCTGATTTTGTTGTGCTGGATAAAAAATCATTAAGACCTTTATATATTTCAGTAAATAAATGAGAGGGATGATATGAAAGTAGAAGACGTAATGTCACACGATTTAATTGTTGGATATGTGCCTGGTACTGTGAAAGATGCATTGAACATTCTGGCAAAACATAATGTTTCTGGTATGCCCATCCTAAAAAAGGATACAAAAAAAGTAGTTGGCGTGGTCACAAGATCAGATATCTTCCGTAATTTTGATGAGGACCAATTAGCATTAATTATGAGTACCGACATCCATACGGTAGAGAAAGAACAGGACATCAAGGATGCAGCTAAGTTATTGCATGAACATCGAATTCACGGTCTTCCAGTAATCAACAAAAGGAAAAATCTTGTCGGGATTATTAGCCCAACAGAAATCTTGAAGTCTATCCCAAAAAAAACAACCGAGGTTATCGAACCATATATCAAAAATTTGGCTGTTCCAGTATATCAAGAAACACCCATTAACATTGTCATGGAGATCATTAGTATCACTCATGAAAATGCACTCCCTGTGTTAAACGGCGATCTTAAACTAGCTGGCATTGTCAGTGATGGTGACCTTTTCAAACTGAGTCACATCAAAGAAAGCATATCACGTTCAGATATGGGGATGGGTTCCGATGAGGACCAGTGGACCTGGGAAGGCATACGTGACACAGTTAGAATGTATCACTCAATAACAGAAGTCGCTCTGCCTCCAGTGCCTGTAAAGGAGATTATGGTTACTGATGTCATCAAGGCATCCAAAAATACACCAATAATCGAAGTTGCAGAAAAGCTGATTAAGCATGATATAAGTCGAATGCCCATCGTTGATTCTGATGACAAACTAATAGGCATGATTACTGATATTGATCTCATGGCCTGCATGTTTTAAATCCCATAATCTTATTCTTAGTAGAAAACACGAGTGAGGGAATCCAGCTTATGCCCCAGGACATTTATGACAAAATCATGATGCTTGCAAAGAGACGAGGTTTCATCTACCCATCATTTGAGATCTATGGTGGCGTGGCAGGTTTTTATGATTATGGGCCTCTCGGTTCTCGGCTAAAACAACAGATAGAGGACCTCTGGCGAAGTTTTTATCTGTTGAAAGACAATTGTATCGAGATAAATACACCGAATATAACATTGAACGAAGTTTTACAAGCATCTGGACATGTTGATGAGTTTACTGATTTGACCGTGGACTGTAAAAAATGTAAGCGATCCTATAGGGTTGAAGACATAATAGAAGATGGCATTAGTGTCAAAGAAGCAGTAAAAAAAGATAAAGTAAAATGCCCAACTTGTGGCAAGAAATTAACAGATGCTCATCCTGTAAATTTGATGTTTTCAACGATGATTGGCATTGGTGAAGGAAGAAAAGCATTTTTACGGCCAGAGACCGCACAGGGAATCTTTACTAACTTTCATCTTCTGTATCGCTATGCCCGAGAGAAACTACCGTTTGGTGTCATCCAGGTTGGCAGGGGATATAGAAATGAGGTGTCACCACGACAAGGTGTTATCCGACTGAGAGAATTTTCTATGGCTGAAGCCGAGATCTTTTTTGATCCAGAGGATAAAACTCACCCCAATTTCAACGGTGTAAAGAATAAAGAGATGTCTCTTTTTGACAACAAAAAAGAAATGAAATTATCTTTAGAAAAAGCAGTTAATGACAAGATTATCAACAACCAGGCACTTGCATACTATATGTATCTTACCCAAGAATTTCTAACGACTGCTGGAGTAGATCCAAAAAAATTCAGATTCAGAAAGCATGCATCAAATGAACTTGCCCATTATGCAACCGAATGCTGGGATGCAGAGCTATACAGTGAGAGATTTGGATGGATAGAGTGTGTTGGCATAGCTGACAGGTCTGCATATGACATCGGCGCCCATATCGATGTATCTGGGACAGACATGTATGCTTTACGAAAATACGACAAGCCAAAGATAGTAGAAGCAAAAAAAATTGTGCCGAAGATGGATGTACTCGGCCCCCTCTTCAAAGGGAAAGCAGGGAAAATCAAAGAGCTACTAGAAAATACAGACGTAAAAGACACAAAAAGCGTATCTATTATTCTTGATGGTGAAACTGTAAAGATTCCAGATGGATGCTATGATGTTGTACAAAATAGGGAAAAAGTTGCCGGTGAAAAATTCATACCCCACGTAATAGAACCATCATACGGGATTGATAGGATATTGTACTGTGTTCTTGAGCATAATTACAGTGAAACAAAGAAAAAAGGAGAAGAGTATCATCTATTGAAGTTAAAACCGCGGGTTGCTCCAATAAAAGTTGGCATATTTCCATTGATAAGCAATGATAAACTCATTCATATTGCTCAAGAGATAGATCAGGATCTAAGAAATGCTGGCATTGCTGCCTTTTATGACGACGGTGGCACAATTGGTAGAAGATATGCACGGATGGATGAAGTAGGAACACCTTTCTGCATCACCGTGGATCACGATACTTTGAAAGATAATGCTGTAACAGTTAGAGATCGTGATACTGCGGAACAAGTAAGAGTAAAGAAGAAAGAAATAGTCAATCACATCAAAGAAAAACTCTTCTAAAATTTTTTAATCGTTTCACCTAGAATTTGAAGTGCTTCGTCAATCTCTTCATAAGAAATGATCAGTGGTGGTCGAAATCGTATAGAATTTGCACCACATCCTAATACAACCAAGTTATTAGCATACAACTTATTTTTTAATTTATCACGCTTTTCAGGAGTTTTGCAATCAAACGCACACATCAGCCCCAGTCCACGA
>Ga0272442_10001637_pt1 | contig 33606 bp, 31 predicted proteins | sample SSMForm2O_FD_200262 | JGI IMG/M metagenome (GOLD analysis project Ga0272442, IMG submission 200262) | Marine sediment archaeal communities from Little Sippewissett salt marsh, Falmouth, MA, United States - SSM-Form-2O | ecosystem: Environmental > Aquatic > Marine > Wetlands > Sediment ... | reverse complement strand
TCGTCGCGGGCAAGGCGCGACGACGAAGACATGGCAGCGTCATTTCGAGGAGGAGCAACGCCGCCAGCGGCGACGAGGGCCGCTGGAGCGGTGAACGAATTTCTGACTCGGGACACTAGCCGACCGGCTCAACGCCGCGCCGGATCCGAGCCAGGACCTGCCGTCTCGATCGTTCTCGACGGCCGGCCGCGTGGGCGACGATATCGTCGGCCGGATCCGGCAACGCATGTATGAGATGCTTCCGGGCCGCAGGCCGCCCGACTTCCCGCCCGGCCTCCCGTCGGATGCGGTGGTGGCCTATGCCTTCCTGCAGGCGAAGGTCCAATTCAAGATGCCCTACTTCGACAGCGAGGAGCCGGTCGACTTCAGGGACGCGTCGGGCAGTACCACGAAGATCAGGACTTTTGGCGTCCGCCACAAGGACCGATCCTCGAAGTTTGAACTCCGCACGCAGATGAGTGTATTGTTCGTGGGCAAACGTGGCCCCAGTTCTGGATTCGAACCCGCGGAATTCGCGGTGGACCTCTGCCGAAGATGCAATCCAGTTCAAGTTGTATTTGCGAGAGTGAATCCAGGAGAGACGCTGGCCACCACGCTAGACGACCTCCAGCGGAAAATCGACCAGGGCCCACCCTCATCTCACAAGTCGGGCAACCTCGAACACAATGACATCCTCCTCGTTCCTGACATGCACTGGCGGATAGCGCATGATTTCGAATCACTGATGAAAGGCACAATCGAGAATCGCGCCATGGCCGGATTTCCCATGGTCGTCGCACGACAGGATCTGCATTTCCGGCTCGATCGCAGCGGAGCCAACCTGGAATCCCAATCAAGACATATCGCCCTGTGCGCTCCGCTCGTTCTCAAGCCGTCGGGCCCCTTCCTCGTGTACATGAAGAAACGTCGAGCAGCCCGACCGTTCTTCGTGATGTGGGTGGCCAACGCCGAGCTACTCCGCCGTCACTGGAAGAGCTGATTCATTGGAGCCGGTGAGACGAATTCGCGTCGCCGCCTTGGCAGGCGTCCTGTTCTGTGCCGTATCCGCCTGGGGCTCGGACCGCGGCAGCGGCCGGCACGACGGGAAGCCCCTGCCCGCCGCTGCCAAGATCGACCGCCTGGTGATCGACAAGTCCGAGCGGCGGATGGAGGCCTGGTCCGGCGAGGTGCTGCTCAAGGTGTACGAGGTGGCGCTGGGCAAGGGCAAGCCCGGCCCCAAGCGGATGCGCGGCGACAACAGGACCCCTGAAGGGCGCTACCGCATCGACCGCCGCTTCGTGAGCCAGAAGTTCCACCGCTTCCTGCACGTGAGCTACCCCAGCGCCGCGGACCGCGAGCGCTTCGCCGAGCTCAAGGCCGCAGGCAGGATTTCCAAGTCGGCCAGCATCGGCGGCGACATCGGCATCCACGGCGAGAGGAAGGGCCTGGAGTGGCTGCCGCACAAGTGGGTCAACTGGACCCAGGGCTGCATCGCCGTGGACAACGACGAGATCGAGGAGCTGTACCGCGCGGTGAAGCAGAACGCCGAGGTGGTGATCAGGCCCTGAGGCGGCGGCGCAGAGCGCCGGCGAGCATAAGCAGTAACGGCGCGAAACCCGCACGGCCCGCCGCGGTCCCGCAGCCGCATCCGCCCTCGTCGTCCGCGAACGACACGCACAGACCGCCCGTGCAGACCTGGGAGCCGGGGCAATCCCCATCGTCCACGCAGGCGCCGTCCGTGTCCGAGTCAGTGTCAGAGTCCGAGTCCGAATCGGAGTCAGTGTCAGAGTCCGAGTCGGCATCGGAGTCGGTGTCAGCATCGGAGTCCGTGTCTGCATCGGAGTCCGTGTCCGAGTCCGTGTCAGTATCCGCATCCGTGTCGGTATCCGCGTCCGTGTCAGTATCCGCATCCGTGTCGGTATCCGCGTCCGTGTCGCTGTCCACGTCCGTGTCGCTGTCCACGTCCGTGTCCGCATCCCCAGCCGGCACGCTCAGCATGGCCAGGCTGATCCCGCCCTCGGAGCGGTCGCGATAGAACATCAGGAACTCCCGGCCCACGGCCGCGATCCGCGGCCGGCAGCGCCCCTCGCCGCCGTCCGTGTTGCGGCCCGTGTCCTGCTGCGCGGACCAGCTCGCCCCGCCGTCCGTGGAGTAGCTCCACAGCAGATCCGAGTCGGACGCGCCCTGGCTGCCGTCCGAGCGCAGCGCCACGGCGAGCACCACCTCACCGTCGTCGGAGGCGGCCACCGCGGACAGGCCGGTGGACATGTGCCAGTCGCCCAGCCCGTCGAAGAGGCGCACGTCATTGCCCAGGGCAAGCTGCCCGGACTCGCTGTACCGGTTGTAGTACACCTCGTGCAGGGCGCCGTACGTGAGGTGCACGCTGTCTGCCCGGTCGCGGTACAGGTCCGGGAAGGCTCGCCGCCCCGACCCTGCACGGTGCTCGCGGGCGCTCCCGGCCAGGGCGTCGCGCAGCCCCCCCCCCACATCGCCGAAGAGGAAGTACGCCACGCCGTCTGGGTCGCACTTGCCCGAGACCATGAACACGCGGCCGTCCCGGCCACGCATCCGCGCATCGGTGTCTGCGCGCCAGATGCCGGACAGTGAACTCAGGTTGCTCGAGCTCTCACCCAGTGCGTGCAGGTGCAGATCGCCCCACACGTTGTCGCCGCCCTGCGAGTGGAAGCCGTACACCTGCCCCGCACCGGCCCAGGCCACGCCCACCACGTAGTTGCGCTTCACCTGCGAGCCGAACACGTAGTCGCGGTCCCAGCTGCCCTGCGCGTTGCGCCGGCTATAGCGGATCTCGTGGCCGCTGCTCCAGTCGCCGCCGTGCCGCGTGACCGTGTGCACGCTGCCGTCGTCACCCACCGCGATCGCCGGCGGGAAGTCCATGCTGCCCTGCTGGCCGTCGCCCCGATCCTCGTCGAGCAGCCTGTTGCCGCTCGCGTCGAACTGGTAGTACCTCGCCGCAATCAGGTGGATCCGATCCTGCGGGCCGCGCACCGCGTCGATCTGCCCGCCCTCGGCCACGGAGCCGTAGAAGCTCCACTGCGGATCCTGCGCGCGGGACATTGTCGCCGCCCCCAGCGCCAGCAACCCGCACAAGATCGTTGCGCCGACGCGCCCGTGTCGCTTCATGCTCCTCCTCCGCTCACGGTCGCGCAGTACACCGACACCGGCGAGAACTTGCTCGCCAGCTCGGGCACCTCGCGCGCGTGATCCGCGGCGTCGAGCCGCTCCACCGAGTCGAATCCGGCCGCCCCGAAGAACCGCTCGATCTCCGTCGCGTCGCGAAAGCCCGCCGTGTGCCCCTGCCCGCGCGCGGACACGCGGATCATCAGTCGCAGGAACTTCATCGCGCCAGCCACCTTCGCGACCTCGTCCTCGGCGAACAGGTCGCAGACAAAGGTCCCGCTCCCACCACAGCCCGCAAGGGCACCGGCGATCGCCGCGGCCAGCCGCGCGCGATCTACGGGCTCGAAGTAGGCCAGCACGCCCTCGGCGATCACCGCGGGCCGCCGCGCGCCCTTGAGCATCGCGGCCAGCGCGGCATCGAAATCCTCCGACAGCACGTTCTGACACTCCACGCTGTGCCGGCCGTCGAGCCGCGCCCGCAGCTCGGCCGGCGCTCGGTCGAGGCGGCGCTGCTTGGCCGCCGCCATCTGGGCCAGATCCAGCTCGTGGTAGCGCACGCCGCGGTCAGCGGCCCACTCCACGCCCCGCGGCGACAGACCGGCGCCGAGCTCGACCACCCGGTCCGGCCCGATGCGACGGAGCTGGTTGTCGATCAGCAGGTGCCGGTAGCCCAGGTGCTGCTCCATGCTCGGCACCCGCCTCGAGAGCAGGGTCAGCCACTCACCGCAGAGCCTCAAGGCCCAGAACAGCCGGCGACCGCGCCGCGTGGCCATCAGCTCGGCGTGGGGCAGACCCATCCGGCGCCACACGTGCGCGGTGTAATGGCCGGTGGGGCCGATGCGCTCGTGCCTAGCTCGCGCCGCTGTCACGGCGCCATCAGGCAGAGCAGGTACTCGTCGCCGCGCTCGCCGATCGCGGCCCGCCGGACCACGGCCACCAGCTTCAGCTCGGCCTCGGTCGGCCCGTCGTCATCCGCGGATTCGTCACCGCGCTCGACCACGGTCACGCTCACCGGCACCGGCAGGGTCGGCACCTCGGGCGGCTCCTTGAGCCGCTCGACCACGTGCAGGTAGTGCACGCCGTGATCCCCGTCGACCAGCACCGGCTGCATCAGATAATGATGATAGTGCTTCTTGAACAGGAAGTCCTTGCGCGAGGTCTCGTCGAGCCGCATCCCGCCGGCCTCGGCGATCGTGCCGCCGAAGGTGGCCCCGCCGAGCACCGAGATCTCGATCCTGTCGCCCACGCCGAGGCGGGTGCGCTTGCCGGTCGTCTCGTCGAACACGAAGATCATGACTCCTCCAGCCGGATCGGCGGTTTGCCGAACACGACCACGTCCTGGTGGTCGTCCCAGGCCCGCTCGCGATACCCCAGGATGCGGATCCCTTCCAGCGCCTCGACCGCGGCGAGCACGAAGGACGGCCGGGCCAGGGCGATGCCGAAGCGCTCCTGTCCCGGATAGGGCGCGAAGCCGAAGCCGCGCTCCCGGAACCCGCGCTCCGCGATCTCGAAGTCCGCGTCGGGCAGGTACTTGAACCGGCTCGCCTGCACCTCCGGCGAGTACCGCCCGTGCAGGGTGGCAACGGCCACGCCTCGCTCCGAGAGCGAGCGGGCCAGCAGCGCCAGCAGCGAGCGGAACGACCGCTCGGGCAGGTGCGTCAGCAGCGAGCCGCACCAGATCAGATCGTAGCCGGCATCGAAGCTCATCGCGCCGAAATCGTCCGCGCAGCGGACCGTGTCCACGCCAAAGGTCTGGCCGCAGAACTCGAGGCAGGCCTCGTCGATATCGCAACCCACGACATGCGCCTCGGCCAGGAAGCTCACCAGGTGGCGCAGCACGCGGCCGTACCCGCAGGGCAGGTCGAGCGCGGTCTCGACGCGGTTGCGGCCCGCGAGCGCCAGCGCCTCGGCCACGAGCTCGATCGCCTCGCGGCCGACCCGGAAGTAATGCTCGAGATGCTGCTCGTCGCGCTCGATCAGCATCTCGTCGCGGTCCGCCACGGTCTGCACCGGCTCGCGCCCGCTGTACTCGCGCAGGCGCTCTGCCAGGCCGCTGATCAGTCGTTGCTCGAACACGGCGATATCGTAGCGGAGGGGTCCAAGGCACGTCAATGTTGCCCCCCCTTACGCCGGCCTTGATCCCAAGACCGCTCATCACTATCTTGTCGACGGGGAGCGCCCACCGGCGTTCGCAGATCGGAGTCCCGATGAGACCCCTGGTGCTCGCGACACTGCTCGCCGTGCTACCCGCCCCCCCGGCGCTCGGCCGGGGCCCCTTCGAGCGCAACATGCTCAGCGTGCCCGGCCGCGTGACCGAGGTCGTGGCCGAGGACTTCACCGGCGACGGCCAGACCGACCTGCTCGTGGTCCACGTGACCGGCCTGCCGCCGCTGGAGAAGCGCCGGATCTCACTGTTCGTCGGGCCCGAGGACCGGCCGCCCTCGCGCAGGCCGGACCACACGGTCCTCGCGCCGGGCCGGGCCGCGGCCTTCGATTTCGCGGACATCGACGGACAGGCCGGCCTGGACCTGCTGCTGCTCGACGCCGAGGGCATCTCCCAGCTGCCCGTCGGAGCCGAGGGCTTTGGAGCGCCGAAACGGCTGCTGCAGGCGCAGAACCTGGCCCTCAACGCGGAGGAGTCCGCTCTGCCGCGCTTTGGCTTCGCGATCGAGCTCGACGATGACAGACCGCGGGTGCTGTTCCTGCCCACTCTCTCAGGGGTGCGGATCTACCACTCGCTGTTCTCTGACGGCAGTACCGAGTCGGACCTGCTGCGGGTGCGCTACCGCAACCGGTACGGCACCGACCCTGGTGCGTCGCATGGCAAGCGCAACTTCGCCTTCCGGATCGACACGTACGTGCCCGAGGTCAGGGTCGGCGATCACGACGGCGACGGCGTCAACGACCTGTTCTCGCTGTGGGAGGACGAGGTCGAGGTCTTCACCCGGGACGCGGGCGGGCGCTTCAGGCCCGAGCCCGTGGCGCGCTACGACCTGGACATCGAGACCCGCAAGGAGAAGGAGCAGCGCAACTCGTGGGTCCAGCCGCGGATGGACGACGTGACCGGCGATGGCATCGCCGACCTGGTGCTGTCCAAGGTCTCGGGCAGCGCGCTGGCGATGTCGAGCTCGGTGCACGTGTTCCCCGGCCGCGAAGGCGGCGGGTACGGACCCGAGCCCGCGCAGGTGATCAAGCGCGTGGGCTTCACCCCGGCCGTGCTGTTCGTCGACGCGGACGGCGAGGGCGCCAAGGACCTGATCGTGGCCTCGGTCGAGTTCGGCGTGGCCGCGGTGCTGCAGGTGCTGACCAAGAAAAGCGTGGACGTGGACTTCAACCTGTTCCTCAACCAGGGCGGCCGCTACCCCGCCGAGCCGCAGACTACGATCGAGGTGCCCTTCACGATCAACCTCAAGGGCATGGGCGACATCCGCTCGGCGCCGCCCGTGCTCGGCCGCGACTTCGACGGCGACGGCATCACCGATCTGCTGCACGGCGCCGGGCCCGCGGCGCTGGTGATCCACCGCGGGATCAAGGGAGAGGAGGAGCTGTTCGAGGACCACTTCCGCGTGCGGCTCAAGGCGCCGACCTCGCCGTGGATGCGGGTCACCGAGGGCGACCGCCCCGGTATCGTGCTCTACTTCCGCAACTGGGACGAGCTCAAGGGTACGCTGTTCTGGTTCCGCAACCGCCACGCCTGGTGAGCGTCGAGAACGGCAACATCGATGTTGACCTTGCCGGTCTTGGCCCACCTGGCGTGTCCCTGCATTCGACCAACGGCCTGGTCTCGGTCACCGGCTTCGACGACGCGAGCTACACCACGAACACGGGAACGAACAAGGTCGGCACCCTCGGCGCGGGCGAAGCCACGATCACTCTGCGCGCAACCAACGGGAACATCCTGATCCAGTCACGCTAGAGCCGCCTTCGCCGGCGTACGGCGAGCCACAGCCCCAGGAGCCACGCGCACCACCCTCAGCCTGCTGGATCGCTGTCATCGGCTCGGTGCACGCCCGATCGCGGCCAGCGCTTCATCGGTCTCTAGCCGGGCGGGTTTCGAGGCATGGCCGTCACGGCATGTTCTGACAGGAGTACCACGAGCACTGCGAAGAGCAGTACTGCCAGCAGTCCGGCGGCGTGGTGCACTGGCCTCCCGTGCAGTAGCGCCAGTTGTAGCCTTGCTCCCAGCTGCAGGCCGAGCAGGCGCCCCAGTCCTCCCACTGGCAGTCGCTGCCGCAGGTGCGCGAGCGCGTGCCCGTACCGCAGTCGGAGCAGCCGCTCTGCTCCTGGGTCTCGCCCGAGGCGCACGGGGCCGCGCCGGTGCAGCTCGACCAGTCGCCCCACTCGCAGCTCGCCGAGCAGGTGCGCGAGCGCGTGCCCGTATTGCAGTTGCCGCAGCCGTCGTCCTGTACCTCGCCGCCCTCGCACTCGCCCTGGCCCGAGCACGCGCCCCAGTCGCTCCAGGCCCCCCACTGGCAGGTGTCGCTGCAGGTGCGGGTTCGGGCCTCCTTGCCGCAGCGCGTGCAGTCGCGCTCCTCGGTGCCGACCTCGCCCGCACTGCACTCTCCCTGACCGCCGCAACCGTCCTCGGCCTCGCAGCCGTCCGAGTAGTCGTTGTTGGCGTCCACGTACCCGTCATGGCAGCGCTCGATGCGGCAGATACCCTCGGCGCACACCGGATCGGCATGGGCCGGGAGGGGATCGCCGCAGAGATCGAGGGGATCGCCCTCGTCGGTATCGCGGTCGCAGTCGTTGTCCTGGCCGTCGCAGGACTCTGCGGTCGGCAGCACCTCGCCGTAGCAGGTCACCGACCAGGTTCCGCTCTCGCAGCGCTGCTCGCCGAGCCGGCACTGGCCCACACAGCCCAGCGCCGGGCAGGCCGCGGGCGGACCGGTGAAGCACGACCGCGGCGGGTCATTCACCGAGCAGCCGCAGTCCTCGTCGGTGATGCCGTCGCAGTCGTTGTCCTGCTCGTCGTCGCAGACCTCGGTCGCACCCGGGTGCACCTGGTGGTCTCCATCGTCGCAGTCCGGTCCCAGGCAGCCGGAGCCCGTGCCGTACCCGTCTCCGTCCGCGTCTTCGCAGTCGCCATGCACGCGATGCAGGGTCACCGTGATCTCGCGGACGCGCCCCGCGACCAGCTTGAGCCGCGGGTGCTCCGGGCCGCTGGTGGCCACCTGGCGCGTGCCGTCCGTGACGCAGGCCTTGAGCTCGGACCAGCCGAGCGCCTCGCTGCGCGGCGCGGCGCCGTCGCCGCAGAGGAAGCCGAGGATCTCGATCGCGATCTCCGTGCCTCCGGGCGCGTCGGCCAGGATCAGCAAATCGAGCGGAAACACGATCCGGTTATCGTGCAGCGAATCGCGGTGGTCGGCCAGCTCCGGGTGCAGCAGATCGTACGGGCGCGAGTAGTCGGCAAAGACCCCGGAGCTTACGTGCAGGCTCAGCGCGTCGAAGTCGGTGGGCGCGTCCAGGTCCTCGGCCTGGATCAGCAGGCGGATCCCGGTCTCCTCCTCGGTGCCGCAGGTGACGAGCAGCAGCGCGCCCAGCGCCAGGGCAGCGGCCACTCCGCCACGGACCAAGGTGCGAAGGCCGAAATGGTGTTTCGCCGATTTCATGCTGGCCCGTCCCGCTCGAATCTACCAGATTCGGTGGAAAATAGCATCGCCAGGCTGATTAGCAGTTCATTTCGCGGCCGTCCAGTGCAACAATACGGACCGTGGCCCCGCCAGGGCTCACGGGAAGGAGGTCCGACCATGGCGGAGAAGAAGGGCTGTGAGAGCTGCCCGCTACGCGCCCGGTACGACAACAACCCCAGGAGCATTCTCGGACGCATCTGGCGCTGGCATACGGGCTGGTGCCCGGGCTGGAAGAAGTACATCACCTCGCTGCCCGACGAGCAGCGCATCGAGCTGGCGCAGCGCTACGGGCTGAAGAAGTACGCCGACTAGAACCCGCCATCTCGGCCACGTCCCGCGGCGACCATCGGGTGGCCGTCCGGCGTTGAGCTCGATCGCAGGATCCGCTTCGGAGATCGCAGGGATCAAAAAGAATGGCGTCTGATTACGACCTGATCGTCATCGGCTCGGGCATGGGCGGGCTGACCGTGGCCAGCCTGATGACCCAGCTCCGCGGCAAGCGGGTCCTGGTCCTCGAGAAGCACGACCACCCCGGCGGGTACACCCACGACTTCAAGCGCGGCCGGTACCACTTCGACACGGGCCTGCACTACCTCGGCATGCTGCACGAGGGGTCGATGATGCGCAACCTGTTCGACCTGATCCTCGACGGCCAGGTCGAGTGGGTTCCCATGCCCGACCCGTACGACACCTTCATGTACCCGGATCTCCGGGCCCACATCTACTTCGACCCCAGACGTACCATCGCAGAGCTCTGTGATCTCTTCCCGGAGGAGGCTCGCGCGATCCAGCGCTACTTCAAGCACATCCCCCGGGCCGCCGCCGGGCTGGCCATGCGCATCCAGCGTCGCAACGGCTGGGGGCTGATGCGCGCCATCGCAGCGGTGCTGCGGAGCGTGCTGCGGCCATCTCCCACGCAGACGGTCAAGGCGTACCTCGACGCCCACTTCCGCGACCCTCGGCTCAAGGCGGTGCTCGCCTCCCAGTGGGGCGACTACGGGCTGCCGCCCGGCCTGGCTCCCCTCGGGCTGCATGGCATGGTCGTCAACTTCTACTCCCGCGGGGGGTACTACCCCCGGGGCGGCTCCGGCGTGATCGGCGCCAGCGCGCGGCAGATCGTGGAACGCGGCGGCGGCACCGTCCTGCTGCGGCGGGAGGTGCAGCGGATCCTCATCGAGAAGGGCAAGGCCGTGGGCGTGGAGGCGCGCAAGGTCTCGGCCAGGGGCGCAGGAGAGCCGGAGCAGTACTTCGCGCCGGCGGTGGTGTCCAACGCGGGCGCGGCCGAGACCTACCTCGGCCTGATCCCGGAGGACCAGCCGATTCCCTTCCGCGACGACATCCGCCGCTTCCTGCACGACCATCCGCCCACGACCAACCTGGCCCTGTTCCTCGGCCTCGACCGCGATCCGCGCGAGCTCGGCTGCAACGGCGCCAACCTCTGGATCTACGACGACCTGGATCACGACGCGACCTTTGCCCGGCGCGCCGACTGGCTGGACGGCAAAAGCCCGGGGCAGGCGTACGTGTCATTCCACTCGCTCAAGCAGCCGGACGCCGAGGCCCACGCGGCCGAGATCCTGGCCTTCACCGACTACGCCCCCTTTGCCCGCTGGCGCGACCAGCCCTGGATGAAGCGCGACGCCGAGTACCAACAGCTCAAGCAGCGGATCGCGGCGTCGATGCTCGCGCAGGTGGAGCGATACGTGCCCGGACTCACCGACAGCGTCCAGTTCCAGGAGCTGGGCACGCCGCTGTCCAACGAGCACTTCACCTGCCACACCCAGGGAGCCAGCTACGGGATCACGTCCGTGCCCGAGCGCTTCGACGAGGCCAACCTCACCTGGACCCACCCCCGCACGCCAGTCGAGGGGCTGTTCATGTCCGGCCAGGACGTGGCCGGGCTGGGCGTGTCCGGCGCGATGATCGGCGGCCTGATGTGCGTGAGCCACCTGCCCGACCGGATCACGATGCTTGACGTCCGCCGGGCCGCGAAGCGGAAGATCTAGCGGCTTGTTGGGCCTGGGGTGGGATGCCGTCATGGGTCTGCCCTGGCGGCCGGGGTTCTCCGGCCATCGGTCCTTCCGCGTCCGGCTCGGAATGCGGCATTCGGGGGCGCCGGGGAGTGGGTGCCAGCCTCACAATACGGCTTGTCCGGGTGATATTCCAGTAAAGTATTGACAAATCATCATTTCTACTGCAAACTACCCATACATGTGGATTAAAAGAGAAATTACAGCGCAACTCCGTCAGATCGCCGCTCAAAGACCGGCCCTGGTCCTCACCGGCTGCCGCCAGTCCGGCAAGACCAGCCTGCTGACCCGCGCCTTCGAGGAGCACCGGTACGTGTCCCTCGACGTGCCCGCCATCGCCGAGGAGGCCGAGCTCTCGGGCGGCGAGTTCCTCAAGCGCAATCCGGCGCCGCTGATCCTCGACGAGGTCCAGCACGCGCCGGCTCTGCTGCGCCACATCAAGCCCGACATCGACGCGCACCGCGAGGAAAGCGGTCGCTACCTGATCACTGGCTCGCAGAAGTTCCCGCTGATGGAGGGCGTCACCGAGAGCCTCGCCGGGCGGGCCGCGGTGGTGACCCTGCACACCCTCTCGGCCCGGGAGCTCGCAGCGCATCTGGACACGACCGTGGAGCGCCGGACGCTGCTTCAGTGGATGCTGCTCGGCGGGTACCCCGAGGTCCACGCCCGCGGTCTCGACCCGCAGCGGTTCTACGCCGACTACCTCGCGACCTATCTCGAGCGGGACGTGCGGTCCGTGCTGCAGGTGCGCAGCCTGCGTGACTTCGACCGCTTCATGCGCCTGTGCGCGACGCGGACCGGCCAGCTGCTGAGCATGAACTCTCTGGCCTCGGACCTCGGCGTGAGCCCGAACACGGTCAAGAGCTGGCTCTCGGTACTCGTGGCGTCGAACGTGGTGTACCTGCTCGAGCCGTACTTCGAAAACCTGGGCAAGCGCATCGTCAAGACGCCCAAGCTGTACTTCCTCGACACCGGGCTGTGCAGCTACCTGCTCGGCGCGCGTGACCCCGACGACTTGCTGCGCAGCCCCATGCTCGGCCCGCTGTTCGAGACCCACGTGCTCGGTCAGATCGTGCGCCACTTCGACAACCAGGGGCAACGTCCCGAGATCTACTTCTACCGCGACCACCACGGGCGCGAGGTCGACTTCCTGCTGCCGCGCGCCGGCCGTTTCGCGCTCGTCGAGTGCAAGTGGGCCGAGTCACCCTCACCCGCGCATCGCGGCTTCGATGAGCTGAGGGCGCTGGTCGGCCCGGAGCGGATCATCTCGCAGACGATCGTCACGCCCGATCCCGGTCAACGGAGGATCTCGGAGACCACCAAGGTCGCCGACAGCACAGGGCTCGCCTTCCTGAGGCATGTCTGAGAGAGAATGGGCCGCACCCTCTCGGATGCGGCCCCTATCGAGCTGGCGGGGTGTCGTGGACACTTTTAGAACTCTCTGTGTGGCACCGGACCCGGTTGCGGCATCACTGCTCGACGCGATGCGGCCAGCCGGAATTCTGATGGCAGGATAGAAGCAGAAAGTCGCCACGCTCTGACCGCACGATCCACAGCTCGATTTGAGTTCGTGCTCCGATCCCGCCCCGGACCAGCCCCTTCCGGTGGTGAGCCAGTCGCGACTAACAACCCCAAAGACGATTGACACCATTAATTAGCCCTGCTAATATCGACCAGCAATCGGAGTTGGCCATGTTTCAAGAGGCAACCAACAACATCCTGCTCGCCGACAATCCGTGGCTCGAAGGCGCCAGCGCCTCCTCCTGGATCGGGCGGCAGCTGCCGGAGACCTACGTCCAGCGCAGCCAGCAGATCGAGCTCGGCGACCGCATCGCGCTCGTCGTCGGTCCACGCCAGGCTGGTAAGTCGACCTTGCTCTGGAAGGCGATGTCGCGGCTCGAGTCGCCCTGCCTGTTCGTGAACTGCGAGGAGCCGACCATCCGGCACAGCGCCACCTCTCCGGCGCTGTTCACCCAGGGGTTGCGGTCGCTGGTACCGCCGCGAACCGTGGTCTTCTTCGAAGAGGTGCAGCACCTGCAGGATGCAGGGTTGTTCTTGAAAGGTCTGGTCGACCGCCGGTCGGGGTACCGCTTCGCCGCAACGGGCAGCTCGTCCTTCGAGCTCGAATCGAAGACCCGCGAGTCGCTCGCGGGCCGTGCCAGCCGACACATGCTGCTGCCCTTCTCGTTCCGGGAGATCCAGGCCACCCAGAGCGGTCCTCCCGCTCAACGAGCCCGGGCCGCAGCCAAGACCATCGAGCAACTGATGGTATTCGGCGGCTATCCGCGCGTGCATCTCGGAGAGAACAAGCAGGCGATCCTCACGGGCCTTGTCGAGTCCTTCGTCATCCGAGACGCATCGGACCGGTTCCGGATCAAACGCATCGATGCGTTCCGGCGGCTGCTCGAGCTGATGGCGAGCCAGATCGGCAATCTCTGCAACTACAGCGAGTGGGCATCGATTACCGAGATCTCGGCCGACACCGCAAGAGAATACGCAAGCCTCCTCTGCGAGACGCACATCACCCGATTGATCCAGCCCTTCGTTGGCGGCAAGCGCGCCGAGATCACCTCCACGCCCAAGGTCTACTTCCTCGACAACGGCATTCGAAATCGTCTGTTCGGTGGATTCGAGTTGCCGGACCGCCGGCCGGACGCAGGCGCATTGCTGGAGAACCTGGTCTTCACCGAAATCGCCAAGAACACAAATCCGCTACTCGACAGCATCCACTTCTGGCGCAGCAAGTCTGGCGCCGAGGTGGACTTCGTGCTCCGCAGCGGTGACACGCTGGTCGGCATCGAGGTCAAGGCCGGCAACGCCCGCGGCAAGCTCACCCGATCGGCGCACAGCTTCATCGACGCCTACTCGCCCGAGCGCTTTGTCGTGGTCAACGACAGAGATCACGCGGCGTTTACCAAGCGGAACACCGAGGTCGTCTTCTGCACGCCAACCGACCTGCAGCAAACCCTGTTTGAAGGTCCAGCCGCCCTTCGTTGACCCACAACCGAATCAAATCAGCGACCGGCCGACGAAAAAAGGGCCGCACCCTCTCGGATGCGGCCCTCTATCGAGCTGGCGGGGTTGACGGGACTCGAACCCGTGGCCTCCGGTCAGCCCTCCCCCTCGAGGCTGGCCACGTCGGCGAGATCCTTGGCCCGACCGGTGGCACGCTTGTTCTCGAGGAACTCGGCGCGCCCGAGGAAGCCGACGGGCTGGTCGCCCAGGTGACCAGCGACCCGACCGCGCCAGGCGTCCTCCCAGCTCACGCCGGTAATCGAAGTGATGAGATCGATCCGCAGCGGGGGGTTGCCAAGCTGGATCGTCTGCTCCGGCCTGGTGAAGTCCGCGGCGGTCAGCCCGAGATCACCGAAACCAAAGGCCCCCAGCGCCGCGATGACTCGCTCCGCGTTCGCAGCCTCCGGGCGGACGTACAGATCCAGGTCTCCCGTGTAGCGCGGTGCGCCGTGCAGGGCTAGCGCGTGAGCACCGACGACGATGTACTCAACGCCGTGCTCGTTGAACAACGCGAGCAATTCCCTGAAGTCGGTAGGAAGCTCCATGTTGGCGAACTCGCAGCTCCTCTACGGCTGCCAGACGTGTGCCTGCCGACTGGGCGAGCCAGTACCGCAGGTCATCCGCAGCCTGTTGGTGATCGTTCAGAGCGTACCGGCTGACCACTTTCTCGACCATGTTTCCATTCTCTCGCGAGCGGGGAAAGAAGTAAAGCGGGCCGGGCGCGACGGCAATAGAAAGGGCCGCACCCTCTCGGATGCGGCCCCTATCGAGCTGGCGGGGTTCAGTGTACGCTATTGGAATTCTGTGCCGCGCGCCCGACGCGGCCACGCGGGTTATCCTGGCTGGAGCACGCCAGATGTCCACTCTTTGATCCAAGCAACAACTGAACGCAGAGGCTGAACTCGCAGGTGGCGTAAAACCACTTGACACGGGACGCGGTCGCGGTCATTATTTAGTTGGTTGACTAACTAACTTAAGGAGTCAACATGCCGAGGCCAACCAACCGAGCAGAGCGGCGGACGCAGATCGCAAACGCTTTGCTAGAGGTCATGGCCGAGCGCGGCTACGAGCGCTCCTCCGTCGCCGAGGTGGCCAGGCGAGCCGGGCTGAACCACGGCCTGCTGCACTACCACTTCAAGAGCAAGCACGAGATCCTGCTCGCCGCCCTCGAGGAGCTGACGACCCGGCATGAAGCCCGGCTCGAGGTCGTGCTCGGTAGCGCGCCCGACGACCCGGTCGAGCAGGTCCGGATCTTCCTCGACTTCCATCTCGGCCTGGGGGCCGCAGCCGACCCAACTGCCCTGGCCTGCTGGGTGGCGATTGGGGGCGAGGCACTCAAGCAGCCAGACGTGCAAGCCCGGTACGCGGCCTCCTTGGAGGCCACGACAGGGCGCCTGCTCGAGATCATCGAGAACGGGATCAAGTCCGGGCAATTCAGGTGCCCAGAACCGGCAGCGGCAGCCAGCGCGCTGGTCGCGGTGATCCAGGGCTACTTCGTGCTGGCGGCCACGTCCCGCGAGCTGATTCCCCGTGGCTCGGCCGCTGAGTCGGCCATGAAGATGGCCGAGGGTCTACTCGGCACCGATTCGGTCATTGAGGGACACCAACGCGAACCCCGGCCATGCGCGGTGTACGCCGGGACGTTCGACCCGTTCACCAAAGGGCACCTCTCGGTCGTCGAGGCGGCTGCGCGGCTCTTCGACCGCGTGATCGTCCTGGTCGCGGTCAACCCGGACAAGGACCCGGTGTTCACGGCCGAGGAGCGACTCGCAGCCATCGAGTCGGAGACCAAGCACCTGCCCAACGTGAGCTGCGCCAGCACCGAGGGCTACGTCGTGGAGTACGCGCGCGACCACGGGGCCAGTCACCTGGTGCGTGGGCTGCGCGACGCGACGGACGCCACGCAGGAGACCCTGCTCGCCCAGCTCAACCGGCAACTGGCGCCGGAGGTCCGCACGCTGTTCATCCCGGCAGATCCGGAGTTCGCCGAGGTCAGCTCGACCCGCCTCAAAGAGTTGGTGCTTGGCGGCGCGGACGTGTCCGGACTCTGCTCTCCAGATGTAGCAGACCAGCTCGCCCGCCGACTGGTGCTGAACAAGGAGGTGGCAGGATGAGCAGCCCCTTCGAGGTGCTGGTGCTCGGTGTCGGTGACACCTTCTCCGAGGTCCACAACCCGACCGCGCTGGTGCTGTGCTGCGAGGGACACCATCTGGCCGTTGACTGCCCGGACATGTACCGCAAGGTGCTGAAGGACTTCCGTGAGTCCTCCGGCCGCGACCTCCAACTCTCCGATATCGACGACTTCCTGATCACCCACGTCCATGGAGATCACATCAACGGTCTCGAGGGCGTGGCCTTCTTCAATCGATTTGCACTGCAGAACCGGACCAGGGTCCACACGATCCCAGAGCTGGCCTCGGTGCTGTGGCGCGAGCGCTTGCAGCAGAGCATGGGTGCGATCTGGAACGGTGAAGCACGCACGTCGATGCAAGCGCAAGACTACTTCGACCTCCAGCAGCTCGACTGGGGTGCCGAGCACGCTGTCGGTCCGTTCAGGATCCAGATCCGGCTCACGAAACACCACGTTCCGACGGCAGCCTTGCTCGTTTCGGCAGGCGGACGAACTCTGGGATATTCCGCTGACACAGCCTTTGACGAGTCCTTGATCGACTTCCTCGCGCCCGCCGACCTGATCATCCACGAGACCAACCTAGGCGTCGCCCACACACCGCTCGGCGAGCTGGAGGCTTTACCGGAGGACCTGCGCCAGAAGCTACGGCTGATCCACTACCCGGACGGCCTCGACGTCTCTGCCGCAAGCATCGTGGCGCTGCGCGAAGGCGATGTGCTCGAGGTGTGAAGGGAGGGATCAAGATGATGAAGTGGTTTCGCGTGGGCTTCGACCACGAGGGGATCCACCTCAAGGTGAAGCGATTCCTGCGTCGTGGCTGGACTGCAGATATCGCCTGGCACGAGATCGTTCGCGTGTGCTTCAAGGCCGAGGACTTCACCCTGTCCGATGGGATTTACCTCTTCGTGCGCGAACGACCTGAGAGCTATGCCGTGCCGGTGGAGGCGGTCGGCGGGCAGGAGCTTCTGGAGGAGCTGATCCGGCGCGAGCTGTTCCCGGCCGACCTCGCGATCAAGGCTGCCACCGCCGTGGAAGGGGTATTCTGCTGGCCTGGAGAGTGAAAACAGGTCCGCGAGAACAACCGAACGGCCGCCACGCGACCAGTATCAACTTGCTGGCATGTCAGAGCCATGCTGTAGTCTCCACCGTTGGGCGCGTTCATTCTCGTCCAAGCGGGGGTTGCTATGAGTGACGGCAAACTGAAATTCGACGAGATCGGATACTGGTCAGAAATCAAACTCGACATCATTCGGGAGTACGCAACCGCATACTCCACAATCCTGACCAAGCAGACCGGATTCTCGCATGTCTACATCGACGGGTTCTCCGGCCCCGGCGTTCACGTCTCCAAGGCCACTGGCGAATTCATCCAGGGCAGTCCTCTCAATGCCCTCGCCATTCAGCCTCCGTTCACGGAGCACTTCCTGATCGACCTCGACGGTGACAAGATCGACCACCTCAGGGGACGCGTCGGCGACCGCCGCGACGTTCACCTGCTCCAAGGTGACTGCAACCAGGAGCTTCTCACGACAGTCTTCCCGCAGGTCCAGTACGAGCAGTACAGACGTGGACTCTGCCTTCTCGACCCCTACGGTCTACACTTGAACTGGGAGGTGATTGAAACGGCGGGTGGGATGCGAACTCTCGACATGTTCTTGAACTTCCCCACACATGATATAAACCGCAACGCTCTTTGGCGGGATCCAGACGGAGCGTCACCCGAGGGAATGGAGAGAATGACCAAGTTCTGGGGCGACGACTCCTGGCGAGAGATCGCGTACCAACCCAGCCCGCAACTCGGCTTGTTCGGAGAGGACAAAGAAAAGGTCGAGAACGAGGTCGTGGCCAGGGCGTTCTGTGATAGACTGCGGGAAGTTGCAGGTTTCAAGCACGTGCATGAGCCGATGCCGATGCGCAACACCAGGGGAGCCGTCGTGTACTACCTGATGTTCGCCTCGCAGAAATCGGTCCCCATCAAAATCGTGAATGACATCTTCAAGAAGTACGCCGACAGGACGGGCTAGGGATGGCACTGTCAACGATAGAGTGGACGGACGCGACCTGGAACCCGGTCACGGGCTGCTCCAAGGTCAGCCCAGGCTGCAAGCACTGCTACGCCGAGCGAATGGCGAAGCGACTCAAGGCCATGGGCCAGTCCAACTACCGCAACGGCTTCTCTGTGGCCATGCACGAGCACATGCTGACGCGCCCTCTCGGCTGGAAGCGGTCTCAGATCGTGTTCGTCAACTCAATGTCGGACCTGTTCCACGAGGACGTCCAGCTCGGGTTCATCAGGAAGGTCTTCAAGGTCATGGCAGACGCGGACTGGCACGTGTTCCAGGTGTTGACCAAGCGAGCGGAACGCCTTGAGGCCCTGAGCGAGAAGCTGCACTGGCCTCCGAACGTCTGGATGGGCGTGAGCGTGGAGAACGAGGACTACCTCCACCGCATCGACCACCTGCGCCGCTCCAGCGCCCAGGTCAAGTTCCTGTCCCTCGAACCCCTGCTCGGGCCGCTGCCAAATCTCGATCTGGCGGGCATCGACTGGGTCATCGTCGGCGGGGAGTCCGGGCCGCGCGCGCGGCCGGTCGAGGAGAAGTGGGTACTGGAGATCCGTGACCAGTGCCTGGATGCGGATGTCCCCTTCTTCTTCAAGCAGTGGGGTGGCACCAGGAAGAAGAAGGCCGGACGTCTGCTCCAGGGCCGCGTCTGGGACCAAACCCCGCCCTTGCCTGCCGCCTAGCAACCCTGTATCGAACTCTGAAGTCCCCCAAGAAAAAAGGCCGCCAGGATCGCTCCTGACGGCCTCATTGGGAACTGGCGGGGTTGACGGGACTCGAACCCGCGGCCTCCGGCGTGACAGGCCGGCGTTATAACCAACTTAACTACAACCCCGTTGTCGAACCAAAGAGCGTTGCTGGTGGGCGGGACAGGACTCGAACCTGCGACCTCCGCCTTGTAAGGGCGGCGTTCTCCCAGCTGAACTACCCGCCCCGCACCTTCCAGCGCGAGACCGTGTATCTACTGATCAACGGCTCGCCTGTCAAGAATATTCGACTCTTGGACGTCTGTCCAGACCCTAGTTGAGCCGCACGTCGCCGGGCGCCTCGGGATCCTCGCGCCGGGCCGGCGCGGGCTCCTCTTCCTCGTCCTCGGGCGGCCCGACCGGGCCCTCCCCGGGCCCACCGCCGGGCTCGCCGCCGGGCTCGTCGGCCGAGCGCACGCGTCTGAAGAAGGCCTCTGGATCGTCGAGCACCAGCGTCTTCTTCAGCACCTCGTCCATGTGCTCGACGAACTCGAACTCCATGGCCTTGCGGATCCGCACCGGGATGTCGGGAATGTCCTTCTCGTTCTCACCGGGCATGATCACGCGCTTGATCCCCAGCCGGTGCGCGGCGAGCACCTTCTCCTTGACCCCGCCGATCGGCAGCACCCGCCCGCGCAGCGTGATCTCGCCGGTCATCGCCAGGTCTCGCCGGACCTTGATCTTGAGCAGCGCCGAGGCAATGGCCACGGCCATCGTGATGCCCGCGCTCGGCCCGTCCTTGGGGATCGCCCCCTCGGGCACGTGGATGTGCAGGTCCACCTCCTCGTGAAACTTGGGATCGAGCCCCAGCTGCACGGCCCGCGAGCGGATGTACGTCACCGCGGCCTTGGCGCTCTCCTGCATCACGTCGCCCAGCTTGCCGGTGATGGTCAGCTTGCCCTTGCCCGGGGTCACCGTGACCTCGGTCAGCAGCAGCTCGCCGCCGTGCTCGGTCCAGGCCAGGCCCGTGGACAGGCCCACGGCCGGCTCCTCCTCGGTCTGGCTGCGGCGGAACTTGGGCACGCCGAGCAGCTTGGGCAGCTGCCGGGCGTTCACCGAGTAGGCCTTGTCCTTGCCCTCCTTGACCACGCGGATCGCAGTCTTGCGGCACAACGTGGCGATCTCGCGCTCCAGGTTCCGCACCCCGGCCTCGCGGGTGTAGTTGTCCATGATGCGCTGGATCGTGCTGTCCGGAATCTTGAGCTGCACGTCCTGGATGCCGTTGGCCTCCATCTGCTTCTCGACCAGAAAGCCCTTGGCGATGGCCATCTTGTCCGTGTCGGTGTAGCCCGGCAGGCGGATGATCTCCATCCGATCCTGCAGCGCGGGCGGGATGCCCTGCAGCGTGTTGGCCGTGGTGAGGAACATCACCCGCGAGAGGTCGTAGTCCACATCGAGGTAGTGGTCCTGGAACTGGTGATTCTGTTCCGGATCGAGGGTCTCCAGCAGCGCCGCCGCCGGGTCGCCCCGCCAGTCCGACGACATCTTGTCGACCTCGTCGAGCAGGAACACCGGGTTGTTGCTGCCGGCCTTCTTCATGTGCTGGATGATCTTGCCCGGCAGCGCGCCGATGTAGGTCCGTCGGTGCCCGCGGATCTCGGCCTCGTCGCGCACGCCGCCGAGGGAGAGCCGCACGAAGCGGCGGCCCGTGGCCCGCGCCACCGACTTGCCGATGCTGGTCTTGCCCACGCCGGGCGGGCCGACGAAGCACAGGATCGGCCCCTTGGGCCGCTCCACCAGCGTCTGCACCGCGAGGTACTCGAGGATCCGCTCCTTGGGCTTCTCCAGCCCGTAGTGATCCTCGTCGAGGATGCGCGCCGCCTCGTCGAGGTCCTTCTTGTCCTTGGTCACCTCGTACCACGGCAGGCCGATCACCCAGTCGATGTAGTTGCGCACCACGGTGGCCTCGGCCGACATCGGCGACATCATGCGGAGCTTCTTCAGCTCCTTCTTCACCTTGGCCGTGGCCTCCTTGGACATCTTCTTGTTCTTGATCTTCTCCTCGAGCTCGTTGAGCTCGTTGCGGAACTCGTCCTTCTCCCCCAGCTCCTTCTGGATCGCCTGCATCTGCTCGTTGAGGTAGTACTCCTTCTGCGTCTTCTCCATCTGCTTCTTGACGCGGTTGCGGATGCGCTTCTCGATCTGCAGGATCTCGATCTCGCCCTGGAGCAGCTCGTAGATCTCCTTCAGCCGGGGGTTGGTCTTGGGGTTCTCGAGGATTTTCTGCTTCTCCTCGAGCTTGACGCCGAGATGCGCGGCCACGGTGTCGGCGAGGCGCTCCGGGTCGTCGATGCTGGCCACCGAGTGCAGCATCTCGGGCGGGATCTTCTTGTTCAGCTTGACATAGACCTCGAAGGCGCTGTGCAGCCCGCGCATCAGCGCCTCGGACTCCTTGTCGTCGCCGGCCCGCGGCCGCAGCACCTTGACCTCGACCTGGAAGAAGCTCGGGTTGGGTAAAAAGCTCGTCACCTCGGCGCGCCGCTTGCCCTCGATCAGCACCTTGATCGTGCCGTCGGGCAGGCGCAGCATCTGGATGATGCTGGCCAGCGTTCCCACGCGGTAGATGTCGTCCGGCTTGGGGTCGTTAGTCTTGGCCTCCCGCTGGGCCGCGACGAGGATGTCCTTGTCCCGGTTCATCGCGTCCTCGAGGGCGCGGATCGACTTCTCGCGGCCCACGAACAGCGGCACCACCATGTGTGGGTAGACCACGATGTCCCGCAACGGCAGCAGCGGGTACGGTCGGGGTGCAGGCGGAGGCCCCCCGGTAGTGGGGCGATCGGGCTTCTCGGTCATCGTGCTTTCCTCCGGCCGGGATCAGGCGAGGCGCTCGGCCTCCTCGCCGAACATGACGAGTGGCGGCTCCCCGGCCTCGACGAACTCCTCGTTGACCACGACCTCGACGACGCCCTCGCGGGAGGGGATGTCGTACATCAGCTCGAGCATCGCGATCTCGAGGACGGAGCGCAGCCCGCGCGCGCCCGACTTGCGGGCCAGCGCCTTGCGCGCCACGGCCCGCAGGGCGCCGTCGGTGAAGCTCAAGTCCACGCCGTCCATCTCGAAGAGCTTTTGGTATTGCTTGACCAGTGCGTGCCTCGGCTGCACCAGGATCTCGACCAGGGCGTCCTCGGAGAGGTTGCCCAGCGCCGCGAGCACCGGAAGCCGGCCCACGAATTCGGGAATCATGCCGTACTTGATCAGGTCCTCGGGCTGCACCTCGGACAGCAGCGCCTCGATGTCCTTCTCGCTGCGGCTCTTCACGTCGGCACCGAAGCCGAGGACCTTCTCGCCGATGCGGCGCTCGACGAGCTCTTCCAGCCCGACGAAGGCGCCGCCGCAGATGAAGAGGATGTTGGTCGTATCGACCTGCAGGAAGTCCTGCTGCGGGTGCTTGCGCCCGCCCTTGGGCGGGATGTTGGCCACCGTGCCCTCGATGATCTTGAGCAGGGCCTGCTGCACGCCCTCGCCCGACACGTCGCGGGTGATCGAGGGGTTGTCGCCCTTGCGTGCGATCTTGTCGACCTCGTCGATGTACACGATCCCGCGCTGGGCGCGCTCCACGTCGTGGTCCGCGTTCTGCACCAGCGAGACGATCACGTTCTCCACGTCCTCGCCCACGTACCCCGCCTCGGTGAGGCAGGTCGCGTCGGCGATGGCAAAGGGCACGTCGAGGATCTTGGCCAGCGTCTGGGCCAGCAGGGTCTTGCCCGAGCCCGTGGGGCCGACGAGCAGCATGTTGGTCTTCTGCAGCTCCACGTCCGAGCCGCCCCGACCCTGGTGATAGTCGATCCGCTTGTAGTGGTTGTACACCGCAACCGAGAGGATCTTCTTCGCGCGCTCCTGGCCGACCACGTAGTCGTCGAGGCGGAGCTTGATCTCCTGCGGCTTGGGCAGCTCCTCCCGCCCGCGCCGGCGATCCTCCTTCTCGACCTCCTCGGCGATGATGTCGTTGCACAGCTCGATGCACTCGTCGCAGATGTACACCGTGGGCCCGGCGATCAGCTTCTTCACCTCGCGCTGGCTCTTGCCGCAGAAGGAGCAGTACAGGTTGTTGTGGCCCTTACGATCGCGATCAGCCACCGGCCGCCTCCTAGCTTCCGCTCTTGGCCCGGCTCTCGACCACCGAGTCGATGATCCCGTACTCCTGGGCCATCGCCGCGTCCATGAAGTAGTCCCGGTCCGTGTCCTTGGCCACCTGCTCCACCGGCTGTCCGGTGTGCTTGGCCAGTATCTCGTTGAGACGCTGCCTAAGTTTAACGATTTCCCTGCTGTGGATCTCGATGTCCGAGGCCTGGCCCTGGAACCCGCCCATGGGCTGGTGGATCATCACCCTCGAGTTGGGCAGGCCGAAGCGCTTGCCCGCGGTGCCAGCGCCGAGCAGCAGGGCGCCCATGCTCGAGGCCTGGCCCATGCACAGCGTGCTCACGTCGGGCTTGACGTACTGCATGGTGTCGTAAATTGCTAAACCCGCTGAAACCACACCGCCAGGGCTGTTAATATACAGGTTGATGTCCTTGTCTGGATCCTCGCTCTCGAGGAACAGCATCTGGGCCGTGATCAGGTTGCTCACGTCGTCGTCCACTGCTGTTCCGAGGAAGATGATGCGGTCCTTGAGCAGGCGGGAGTAGATGTCGTAGGCCCGCTCGCCACGGTGCGATTGCTCGACAACGATGGGGACCAGCGTCATCACTCCCCCTTTTCCGGCTCTGCATCAACAGAGTCCTGGGTTTTGGCCTCCAGAGAGATAATGTTAGCCCGCTCGACCAGGAAGGCAAGGATTTTCTCTTCACGAAGCTGGTATTTCAACGCTTCCAGGCGGTTGTCGCGCTGCAATTCACCGCGCACCTTGGCCGTGGGCTGCTGCGCGCTCTCCGCGATCTCATCGATCCGGGCGTCGACCTCGTCGGTGCTGACCTCGACCTCCTCGGCCTCCCCCACGGCGTCGAGCAGCAGGGCAATCTTCACGTCCCGCTCGGCCCGGGGGCGCGCCTCCTCGAGCAGCTTGTCCGGGTCCAGCCCCAGCTTCTCGGGCTCCACGCCCTGGAGCCGCAGGCCCTGTAGCGTGCTCTGCACGACCTCCTCGGCCCGGCGCTGGATCATCGTGCCCGGGATCTCGAGCTCGTTGCGAGCCAGCAGCTGCTCGCGGATCTGCTCGTGGGTCGCCTCCTTGGCCTGGCGCTCCTGCCGGGTCTTCAGATCGGCCTCGATCTTGTCCCGCAGCTCGGCCAGGCTCTCGGTCTGGCCGAGATCCTTGGCGAATTCGTCATCGATCTCCGGCAGGATCTTCTCGCGGATCTCGCGCGGCAGGATGCGGTACACGATGCTCTTGCCGCGCAGCTCCTCGCGGGGCGCATCATCTCCGACCGCCTCCTCGGCCTGGACCGCCTGGCCCAGCCTGGCTCCGACCAGGGCCGCGGACACGCCCTCGGGCAGCCCGGCGCCGCCGACCTGGTGCTCGATGTCCTCCTGCTTGCCGCCCTCGAGCAGCTCGCCGTCAACCGAGGCCTCGATGTCGAGGAGCAGGATGTCATCCTGCTGCACCTCGTCCCTGCCCTCCACGGTGCGAACCTGGGCCACGCTCTCGCGCAGCTGGTTGATCTGCCCGTCCACGTCCTCGGGCTTGACCTCGGTGTCGACCGCATTGATCTCGAGTCCGAGATAGTCGACCGCCTCGACCTTGGGTCGAATCTCGACCCGGGCGGTGAAGCTGAAGCTCTGGCCCTTGCTGTAGTCGCCCGGCTCCACGTCGGATACACCGACCGCCGGGATCTCATGCTCGCCGATCGCCTCGTCGAGGGCCTGGCTCATCAGGGCCGTCAGCACCTGGCCGCGCACCCGGTCGCCGAAGTGCCGCTCCAGGAGCTGACGCGGCGCCTTGCCCGGACGGAAGCCCTTGAGTCGCGCCGTGCGCTTGAGCTGTGCGTACTCGGTGTCGAAGGCCGCATTGACCCGATCGCTGTCAAGGGTGATCTCGAGCTTGCGGACCACCGGAGACTCTTCCGTGATTTCGCACTGTACGGTCATCGAGCCGCTCCACTTCTTCGCCCTGATCGAGCGCCGATTGGTGCGAGAGGGGGGATTCGAACCCCCACGGCGCTTGGCCACCGGCTCCTAAGGCCGGCGCGTCTACCGATTCCGCCACCCTCGCGGTCACGCGCGCCTGTCGCGCGCGGAAGGCGTCGGATAGCACCGGGGAGGGAGCAATGTCAAGGAAAGCAGCCAAGAAAAGGGGAGGCGGGAGCCGCCGCTCGGCGACCCCCGCCGTGGTGAACCTGGAAGGACTCGAACCTTCAACCTCCGGATTAAGAGTCCGCTGCTCTACCAATTGAGCTACAGGTCCGCAGCAACCCCAATATCAAAAAACGTGGTGAACCTGGAAGGACTCGAACCTTCAACCTCCGGATTAAGAGTCCGCTGCTCTACCAATTGAGCTACAGGTCCACGAACCTCCGTCTCGACATCGACTCCCTGGCGCGCCCGGCAGGACTCGAACCTGCGACCTGCGGCTTCGAAGGCCGACGCTCTATCCAGCTGAGCTACGGACGCCGGTGTCCTCCCGTGCCCTTTATTACGCCTGGCAGGACTCGAACCTGCGACCTGCGGATTAGAAGTCCGCTGCTCTATCCAGCTGAGCTACAGGCGTTCGCTAGCCGCATCCTATCACACCCCGGTAGCGGGCCGGAGCCGCATGGTCGGGGCGACTGGATTCGAACCAGCGACCGCCTGCGCCCAAGGCAGGTGCGCTACCAGGCTGCGCTACGCCCCGCCTCTCGCCCGGCCGTGCCGGCGCGAGGGCCCGTAATTTACGGATACAACGCGATGATTGCAAGTACTTTTTCAGCGATCCCGCAGCGCCGCGACCAGCTTGCGCGCCGCGCGCCCGCGGTGGCTGATCGCGTTCTTATCCTCGGCAGACAGCATCGCCATGGTCCGCCCGTCGTCGAGCAGGAACACCGGATCGTAGCCGAATCCGTTATCGCCGCGGGGCTGCCGGGCGATGCGCCCCTCGCACGCACCGCTGACCACGATTGGCTCCTCCGACCCATGGACGTACGCCATCACGCAGCGGAAGCGCGCGGTCCGCCGCTCCGGGGGCACGTCGGCCAGCTCATCGAGCAGCTTGGCGTTGCGCGCCTGGACGGTCTCGGCGTAGCGTGCCGAGAGCACGCCCGGCCGGCCGTCGAGCGCGTCGACCTCGAGCCCCGAGTCGTCGGCCACGCAGGGCAGACCGCTGGCAGCCGATGCGATCTCGGCCTTCTGCAGCGCATTGGCCTCGAAGGTGTCGCCGTCCTCGCGCAGCTCGCCCACCTCGGGGTGCTCGTCCAGAGACTCCACCTGGATGCCGAGATCCGCGAGCAGGACCTGCAGCTCCCGCACCTTGCCCTGGTTGCGCGTGGCGAGCAGCACGCGAGCCGGGCTCATGCCCCGGCCTCGGCCAGCGCGGCCCGCTGCAACTCGGCCAGCCGGGTACAGCCGGCCATGGCCAGCTCGGCCATCGCCTGGAACTGCGGCAGATCAAAGGTGCCGTGCTCGGCCGTGCCCTGGATCTCGACCAGCCGGCTCTTTCCGGTGATCACGAAGTTGGCGTCGACCTCGGCCGTGGAGTCCAGCGCATAGTCCAGGTCGAGCACGGGCCGGCCATCCTTCAGTCCCACCGAGACCGCGGCCACCGAGTCGGTGAGCACGTCGTCGGGCAGCACTCCCTGACCGGCGAACTTCCGCAGCGCCAGGGCCAGGGCCACGTACCCGCCGGTGATCGAGGCGCAGCGTGTGCCGCCGTCGGCCTGCAGCACGTCGCAATCCACGGTCACGGTGCGCTCGCCGAGCCGCTCCATCGCCGACACCGCCCGCAGCGAGCGGCCGATCAGACGCTGGATCTCCAGCGTGCGGCCGCCCTGCCGGCCGCGGGCTGCCTCGCGGCTGCTCCGCTCCGGCGTGGAGGCCGGCAGCATCGAGTACTCGCCGGTGACCCAGCCCTGGTCGCGGCCCACGAGGAAGCCCGGCACGCGGTCCTCGACCGTGGCGGCGCAGAGCACGCGGGTGCGGCCGACCCGGATCTCGGCCGAGCCGTGGGCGAAGTCCAGCGGGTTGGTGATGATCTCCACTGCGCGCAGGGCATCCGGCGCGCGGTCCAGGGTCTTGCTCTCGTTCACGTCGGTCTCCTCATGATCTGGGAATCGCTGCGCTTGGCTCTCCGGCGCTCGCGGCGGGGCCGCCCCGGCGCCGGCACCTTGGAGAAGATCTGGCGCAGCTTCTGGCCCCGCTCGGGTCTGGAGATATCCGGCACCACCTCGATGTCCATGCTCACGACATCGTCGAGCTGATGGCGCTGGAGGTACGCGTCGAAGTTGGACTCCACGTTGCGCGCGGCCTCGCGGCCGTCGTGGGTCGGGTCGCAGACGAAGCGGATGCGGAGGTAGTTCTGCCATTCGTGCACGAGCTGGTACTTGATCAGGCCCGGCACGTCGAGGAACAGCACCTCGAAGGGGATCGGCGTATGCGGCTGGTAGATCCCGTTGCGGTCCCGCAGCCAGATCGTCTCGTCGGTGCGGCCGTGGACCTCGATCACGGGCAGCGGTCGGCCGCAGGTACAGGGCTTGTCGTGGATCACCACCGAGTCGGTCAGCCGGTAGCGGATCACGGGCTGGGTGTAATTGGTCAGGTTGGTGACCAGCACATGGTGCGAGAGCTCCCCGGCCGCCACCGGGCGATCCTCCTCGTCCACCGCCTCGATGATGGTGTAGTCGGTGTTGACGTGCAGCCTGCCGTCGAAGCACTGGTTGGCCAGCGTGAGGCACTCGGTCGAGCCGTAGGTCTCGCTGATGATCGCGTCGGGAAAGGCCTCGTACAGTGCGGCGCGGGCCACCGGCGTGAAGGGCTCGCTGCCCACGGAGATGAACTCCGGCGCGAAGCCGATACGGCCGGCCAGCTTCTCGTGGGCCAGCGACTCGATGTACGTGGGATAGCCGTGGATGTAGTGCGGCCGGAAGCGGTTCAGCTCGAGCACGTTCTCGGCCAGCGGGTGCAGCACCGAGAACTGCCGCACCTTGGCCATCAGCGCGGCTGCGGCCGGGTTGTCGATGGCCAGCTGGTACGTGATGTACGGACCGCCGCCCGCGATGACGAAGGCCATGCGGTAGCGCCGGCCGAAGCTGAAGCGGCTGATCTGGTACGGGGTCAGCCGGTCGCGCAGCGTGCGGGCGAACACGGCTCCGCGTGCGCTCTGCCAGGAGTTGGGATCATTGAGGAAGTAGCCCACCTGGCCCGAGGTGCCGCTGGTGATCGAGAGCACGTACTTGCCCCGCAGCCGAGCCCGCTCGGCGCCCGGCTCCTCGGCCGCGCGCCTCACCTCGTCAAAGGTCACGGCCCGATCCGTGACCGTCTGGTCAAAGGCCGCCATCATCTCCTGCTTGCTCACCGGCGGCAGATCCGAGAGGGAGAACTTCTCCGGATCAAGGCCCTTGAATCGCTCGGCATAGAAGGGCACCCGCTCGCGGGCGTGCGAGATCAGATTCGAGAGGCGCTTGGCGCGCAGCCGGTCGAACTGCTCGACCGAGTAGTGCCGATCCCGCCACAGGGCGGCCAGCGCGCTGCCGATGAAGCTGAAGAAGGACATCCTCCGCCTTCTCCGTAGCCCGGATCTTTTCAGTCTAGCCCGCGCCTTTCGGAGCGGTCAAGAAAACGCCGATGTTTCGGCACCTTCTAGTGGTACTGTTGCACAAGCTTGCGTTATTTTCACAATCATCTGGTGGTGGAAGCGAAAAGTGCGTACCCTAGTGGGGTGGGGACGGAGGTCGGATGAGCGACGACTTGTGGTGGATCGCGGGATTCTTCGTTGCCTGGTTCCTGCTGCAGGCCGTGATCCTGCCCCGGCTCGGGGTGTCGACCTGACTCCGTCCCAACTGCGCCCCCGGCGGGGGCGAGGACAATCCAGACAAGACCGACCAGGAATAGCAAAAAGCCCGGCTAGCCCGTCCGCTCGTCGAGCTGCTCGACGAAGGCCTCGATCGCGGTGCGCGCCTGCTCGTCCGAGTACAGCCGCAGGTCGTTCAGATCGCCGTTGATCGTGACGAAGGGGATGCCCAGCCGCTCCTCGAGCCGCTCGGGCATGCCGTAGCGGTTGTTCGAGTTGGCTGGACAGGTCTTGGCGTCGTGGAACAGGATGCCGTCGATCTTGAAGAAGTCGACCATCCGCGAGATGTACTCTTCCTTGGCCGAATCCGAGCGCACGATGAACAGCTTGGTGTACGCCCGCGCCATCGAACGGTACGGATCGTCCGGGTCGAGATCGGTGAAGATCCACGAGTTGCAGTACGTCGAGGCGACCACGCAGGTCTCCAGGCTCGAGAACTGCGTGCTGTGGTCCCGCAGCTTGCCCCACACCGGCATGCCCTCCCAGTAGAGCCGGTGCCTCTCGCCCTCCACCGCTCCGACGCCGTCGGCGATGCGCTGCTTGAGCTCGGCGAGCAAGGTCTCGTAGTACTCGTTGGCTCTCGGGTCTCCGCGCAGCACCACGGCCGGGCCCATGTGGATCGTGCCGTCGAAGAAGGTCAGCGGCGAGGGCACGGCCGCGCCCGTGTCCAGCACCTCCTTCCACAGATCGGAGCAGCGCCGCGATAGGGCCATGCAGCTCTTCAGCGCCTCCGGATCCAGCTTGCGGCCGGAGATCTGCTCCAGCGGCTCGACCAGCGCCTCGAACTGCCGGGCCTGGGACTCGAAATGCGCCTCGGTCAGATCGCCCACGCCGCGGTGGGTATGCACGCCGATACAGGGCACGTCCAGCTCACGCGAGTACCACATGAACCAGTCCTGCACGTCGCGGCACTGGTTGGTATTATAAACCAGCACGTCGGGCCGGGGTAAGGACTCGATGCCGGGGTACGCCTTGGACAGCGGGGTTTCTCCCTTGAGGTAGCTGCCCACGTCGGCGGTGAGGTAGCTGCAGATGTCCGGCGAGTAGCCCACCGCGTTGGCTTCGGGGATCATGTCGGTGGCCATGCGCGTGGCGCCGAGCATGGCCCCGTGGTTCTCGGGGAAGTGGACCTTGAACCCGCAGGCCCGCAGCAGCTCGGCCGGGCCCACGCTGGTGCACCAGGCCACCTTCTCGGTGTCGCTCTTGGCCGCTGCGTCGAGCTCGTAGAAGTAGTCGGCCATCAGCTTCTTCATCACGCCGGCCGCGGCGATCTTCTTGAACGCTGGCTTCTTTGGTTCGCTCATTTGTCGCTCTTCCTCTGGCGCTGCCCGGTGAGCTCGTCGATGCAGAGCAGGCAGTTGGCCAGCGCCCGGTTGTACGGCGAGTCAACGCCGTGCCGCTCGCCGTACTCTGCTATGCGGTGGTTGAGGAACTCGGTCTCGGTCCGCCGGCCGTCCTCCACGTCGCCGCGCATCGATGGCATGTGGTGTCCGGCCTTGCGGTAGTATTCCAGGGTGTCATCGTAGAATTTCTGGTCGAACTCGTACCCGACCTCGGCGGAGACCGCCATCGACTCGGTGAGCAGCTTCTCGACCAGGAACAGGCTGCTCGGAGACTCCATCACCTGGGCCATGTCCATGCCGGTAATCGCCGAGACCGGCATCAGCGCCGCGTTGCGGATCGCCTTCTCCCACACGTGGTGGTGGATGTCGTCGGTGAACTCGGTTTGCAGATTGGCCTCCGACAGCGAGGCGGCCACGCGCTTGGCCATGTCCTCGGCTGCGGGGTTGCCCTTGACTGCAGCGCCCAGGTAGTTCGGCGGGTTGAAGAAGGTCATCCGCACGGTGCCGATGCCCATCAGGTTGCCGGCGTAGTTGACCGCGCCACGCAGCATCCGCTCCGGCCCGAGCACCTCGAGCAGGCCGGCCTCGGTATCGAGCCCGTTCTGCCAGCTGATCGCCACGCCGTCGTCGTTGAGCAGCGCCGGCAGGCCCGGCGCCACGAACTTGATCGCGGTGGCCTTGACGCAGACGAACACCCCGTCGAACTTCTCGCCCGCCTCGGCCGCATCCTCGACGGAGTAGTACGTGTTCTCCACCTTGACCTCGAGCTCGGCCGCGCCCTCGATCGAGATGCCTTTCTCTCGGATGTGATCGAGATGCTCCTTGAAGATGTCGATCGCCACGACCGGCACGCCGCTCCGGGCATAGTACGCCGACAGGATACTGCCCACAGGCCCCACGCCGACAACCGCGACTCTTGGGTTGCTCACCGCTCACCTCCATCCTCGGCCCAGCTTTGCGCAGCGCAGAGAAACACAGCCGGAAAGGACTGTCAACGCAGCGCTTCGACGCGCTGCGACAGAGCAAGGCCTGCAGGCTCGAGCCTCATTTGACCTCCTCCTCACGGCTATGCTACGCCGAGCCGCAGCGCTGTTGTGTCTCGGAGCACACCATGGAAGAGCTGGCCCTGCCCGAAGAGCTGGTCCTGCTTCGTGATTCGGTGCGCCGCCTGGCCCGGGACAGGATCGCGCCGATTGCAGGAGAGATCGACCGCGAGGGCGAGTTCTCCCGCGAGGTCGAGGCGCTGTTCTGGGACCAGGGCCTGCTGACCCTGATGCTGCCGCCCGAGCACGGCGGCCTGGAGCAGCACCGCGGCCTGGGGCTCTGCCTGTGCGTGGAGGAGGTGGCCCGGGTCTGCGCGTCTTCTGCGCTGATGATGATCATCCAGGCCGTGGGCAGCTTCCCCTTCCTGCACGCGGCGAGCGACGCGCTCAGGGAGCAGTTCCTGCCCCGGCTCACGGCCGAGGGCCGCAACCTGGCCGCGTACCTGGTCACCGAGCCGGGCGCCGGCTCGGACGTGGCCGGCATCCGCACCACGGCGAGGCGCGACGGTGACGGGTACGTGCTCGACGGCACCAAGGTCTTCGCCACCAACGGCGGCGTGGCCGGGCTGTACACGGTGCTGGCCCGGACGTCGGACGCGCGGCACCAGGGGCTGACCTTCTTCCTCGTCGAGCGCGACACGCCGGGCCTCTCGGTGGGCCGCAAGGAGGACAAGCTGGGCCAGCGCGGCTCCAACACCACCGAGGTGATCCTCGAGGAGGTCCGCGTGCCGGAGAGCCACCGCCTCGGCGAGGAGGGCGACGGCTTCATGATATCGATGAAGGACTTCGACATGTCGCGCCCCGCGATCGCGGCCCAGGCGCTGGGCATCGCCGAGGGCGCGCTGGAGCAGATGCTCGCGCACGCCAACGAGCGCAAGACCTTCGGCAGGGAGCTGGGCCAGCACCAGATGATCGCGGCGATGATCGCGGACGCCGGCATCGCGATCGAGGCCGGCCGGGGGCTGGTGCATCGCGCGGCGCGGCGTTTCGACCTGGGCCTCTCCAACACCGCGCTGGCCTCGATGGCCAAGTGCTTCTGCGGCGACTCGGCGATGCGCATCACCACCGATGCGATCCAGGTCTTCGGCGGGTACGGGTACACCCGGGACTACCCGGTGGAGCGGATGTTCCGCGACGCCAAGCTGACCCAGATCTTCGAGGGCGCGAATCAGATCCAGCGGCTGGTCGTGGCCCGACGGCTGCTCGAGGAGGGAATCTAGCAATGAAACTCGACGACATCGTTTGCATCGGCGCAGCGCGCACGCCCACCGGCTCCTTCGGCGGCACGCTGCGGGACCTTGCGGCGTACGACATCGGCGCGGTGGCGATTGGCGAGGCGCTCTCACGCGCCGGCGTCTCCGCCGACCAGGTCGACGAGCTGATCTACGGCTGCTGCCGCCAGGCCGGCGTGCGCACCAACCCGGCGCGCACGGCCGGGATCCGCGCCGAGATCCCGTACCCGGTGCCATCGCAAACCCTGAACATGGCCTGTCCCTCCGGGATGAAGGCCACGATCCTCGCCTCCCAGGCGCTGCGCCTCGGCGAGGGCAAGCTCATCGTATCCGGCGGGATGGAGTCGATGAGCCGCATCCCCTTCATGCTCGAGAACATGCGCTGGGAGCCGCTCAAGCTCGGCGACAAGAAGATCACGGACGGCTGGAACGACAACATCGACCCGACCACCAACCAGGGCATGGGCCACACCGCCGAGAACGTGGCCGAGAAGTACGGGATCAGCCGCGAGGCCCAGGACGAGTTCGCGCTGGAATCGCAGCGCCGCTGCGCACACGCCCAGGACGAGGGCTGGTTCGCCGAGGAGCTGGTGCCGGTCACGGTGCCGGCGAAGAAGAAGAAGCCCGAGCAGCGGCTTTCGCAGGACGAGACCAACCGGAGGGACACGTCGCTGGAGAAGCTGGCCAAGCTCAAACCGGTGTTCCGCGAGGGCGGCTGCGTGACCGCGGGCAATGCCTGCGGCATGTCGGACGGCGCTTCCGCGCTGGTGATGACCACGCGCGAGCACGCGAAGAGCCTCGGGGCCACGCCGCTGTTCTCGATCCTGGGTCACGCCTCGAGCGCGGTGGAGAACCACCTGATGGGCGAGGGGCCCGGCGTATCGGTGCCGATGGCGCTGGAGATGGCTGGCAAGACGGTCGCGGACATGGACCTGATCGAGATCAACGAGGCCTTCAGCTCGCAGGTGCTGGCCAACATCAAGGTGCTCGGGCTCGATGCGAGCAAGCTCAACGTGTGCGGCGGCGCGATCGCGCTGGGCCACCCGGTGGGCAGCTCGGGCTCGCGGATCGTGGTCACGCTGTACCACCAGCTCAAGCGCACCGGCGGCGAGCTGGGCGCGGCCGGGATCTGCGGCGGGACCGGCGTGACCTGCGCGTTGGTGATCAGGAGAGAGAGCTGAGCAGACCCCTCCCCCTGTCCCCCTCCCCCGAGGGGGGAGGACTCCCCACCATTTGTCAAGGAGCAACCCCGCGGGCGGTAACCCGGCGGCGGCTCCCGCATCGTGCCAGCGAATACCGTCCTGCATGTCTCCGTCGTCACGCCGCCGCCTCTTGGGCAGTTCGAT
>Ga0272442_10001636_pt1 | contig 33628 bp, 24 predicted proteins | sample SSMForm2O_FD_200262 | JGI IMG/M metagenome (GOLD analysis project Ga0272442, IMG submission 200262) | Marine sediment archaeal communities from Little Sippewissett salt marsh, Falmouth, MA, United States - SSM-Form-2O | ecosystem: Environmental > Aquatic > Marine > Wetlands > Sediment ... | reverse complement strand
ATCGCTTTGCTCTTTTATCGCTCTGCATCGGTAACTCTCCTTGCTAAACTCTTCATTTCTCTTTAGGAGTGTTACCCTATTTTTTTAACTCTGATTTGTCATTATCTGGCGATTAAGGCACTCCATTGCTCAGTAGTGGACTTGCAAAGGTGTGGCGGGTGTTCCGTTGACAACAAGGTGTGTGAGTATTATGCTGAAGCTGTTCTGCCGGAAAACAAACTCACAATCGGAATCTGCTGCAAAAAACTGCTCTCTGGGGAATCAGCAAATAAAAACGTCCCAAAGGCTTTGAAGATGGTCAAATAAGATATTATACAAGAATGTACAGATGGGTGTAGATAACTCTACGGAGTTTATGAATGTTCAGGGGCCAATAGAGATTTCCTCTTTTTGAAACGCTCCTGCATTTCAGACGTGATAACAATTTTATACTTTCTTTTTGATGATCATGAAAGAAGCCCCCGCTTGTGCTAAAAGCACCCCCTTGTCATCTAAAATATCTGCTTGGACGGTTAATACCCTCTTGCCCTTTCTTATTACCATCGCCTCGGCAACGATACCACCCCGAACTGTTCCCTTCAGGTAACGAATGTTCATCTCTATCGTGGCGGTATTTTCACCGGCACTCACATTGGCCAGTACCACATGTGCCATCGCCTCATCAGCCAGCGTGGCCATAATTCCGCCCGCAATAGCTCCAGCGCCCTGAATAAAATTATGCTGAAACGGCAGGCGCAGGATAACCTTTTCTTTCGAAATCAATTCAACGGCAATCCCCAAAAAACTGAGAAGCGGGTTAACCTGTTGCCCCTCCTTTTGTACATTTTTTAAATACGCCTGTGGCATACAATAACTCCTTTGAACAAACTATATTTTCAGATACCTTTGAGTTATAATTAAACGTTGTGTCTGACAGAAAAAGTGGTGTATCCCTTCGGGCAATAATCGTCCAATGCATAAAGCCTAAAGAAGGGACACAACGTGCAAAAACTTACTATATGGCAACTCCAAAAACAAGAAGAAAAATATCTGTAATCTACAACCTGAAACCAGTTTTTCATACATTAGTAAGACAGTAGCATCCGACAAAGAACAAATGCTGACTGCCCGAGAAGCAATGGGGCAGGCTGCCCCAAATGCAAAGAGCTTAAAAGGACACAGAAGAATTGAACTACCACCGTCTACAAGACGGTGGATTCAGTATTCCCGACGTTTCGGGGTTGAAGAAAAAACTTAACCCATAAAATGATCCTTCGGAAGCTACGCGCTCCTGAGGGCAGAACAATTTCAATAACGCCAAATCCCTTTTAGTAATCATTCTTCGCATGTCGAAGATCCCGTCTGCGGGGAAGGCGAGGGGTTTTAAACCCCGAAGGAGACAATAATATCGTTTAAGATGCTTGACATATGTTGTATGGATTTCTTTAGCAAACCTGCAGTCTGCAAAGGTGAAGGATTGGTTTGGTATCCTTCAGGATTACATATAGCCGTATTTTCCCAAAGAAAACGAAAACAGCAGTTCAGAAACAATGAAGAATATATTGCATTTCCTGCCGATTATGTCGGCAGTGACAACCGGAGTTGACACACGAGAAAAGCTGTCGGCACTATGACGAAACTGCTATATAGTTTATTTTCCTTTGCACTTATTGATTAATGTATTATATCATTTCAGGCAGTAGTTCTGCTTATAAATCCATGTTTAATTTAGGGGCCCATATTTTCTATGACCTTGGTATATGCAACGTAGTCCCTGATGCGGTGTGTGAAAATATTTTATATGCTACCACATACCGGAGTGGATTAATTATTTAGATGCGGGGGGCTTTATATGAAGTATAAGATTTCTATAGTTGGAATATGTCTTTTATCAATAATTTTTATCAATCCAACAATTGCTGGAATCGGTGGGACTGTCGTAAAAATCGGCCCACAATGACGGTTTCAATTACACCTTCTTTGTTCGTCTGCAGGAGATTTGCCGGTATTTCCTATCAATTATCCTGGTATATTTCACAGCCCTTAAAGGTAGCAGAGAAGCCATACCAGCGCGTGAGCATTTGCATCGGAAACGCAACGGGCTGAGCCACGCCCTGTGCAGTGTAGAGCCTGCCCCCGCGGAATATTTCTCCACTGTCAAGGCGAAGCTCATCATCATGCCGACTGAACTGAGCAGCACGGGTATAAATAGCAGCAGGTATATGTGATACCGGGTCTATATAGACAAGGACCCTCTGATCATCCAGCCCATTGATAAGGGCACCGCCCATTGTACGAAGCTTTTTCAATGGATAGAAGCGGTGTGTATTGTCGGTCCACACACCAAGCCCCATTTCCATGCGTTTCAGACGTGTGTCCTCTTTACCCATGGTCTTTTTGAACACAACGGGAGGGAAAACCGCCCATTTGGACCTAAACAGGGGCCCTGTGAAAAAAATCCGCATACGCTGCATCAAGGAAAGACTCGTGGATATGGCCACGTGAACGTCGGGCCATTGTGACAGGGCCTCTGCTGCATTCATGTGTAAAAGAGGGAATATATCGAGCTGATGACCCTCAAGCGGGCCATGCAAACATGTTCCGGTAATATGGTCCCAATATGAACCGGTTTCATGATCAGCTAACAGGAGCAGACCATTGTAGAGCCCCCGCACGCCAAAATGATGTGTTTTACCGTTAACCACCGGGGACAGACTGACCCCGCTATTGCACACCGGTCAGAAAATGACCATCCATTGCCGTCCTTCCATTTCACCCCAGGCCAGGTGATGTGACACTATCTGCTGGGTAAGAAACGCCAGTATTCCTGCCTGGTGATTCATTACAAGGACGGGTGTGCTGTTGCGCACTGCGCCTCCGGCACGTGCTTCACGCAACGGGTACGTGGACGTTACATGAAATGGTGCAAAAAGGTCCTTATCTCTTAAAATAGCGCGAGTAAGGTCGAACCCGGTGGTTGATTCTTGCGGTTGATTGTTCCGGCGGCTCGTTTCGTTGTTTGTTTCGATCATTATTAACCTCACCTTCTGTGTTTTGTATGACGTTAATGTTGACTGAACAGCCTCCGGTCGGGATTATCACGACCAAAGGTCGCTCCTACCCTGTCGGCTACAAATATATTCGGCGGTGATGTGCTGTAGAATAGTCAGGTGCAGTGGTGCTCGTATTCTTATTTTTTGAAACGCAGTAACTATGCCATATCACTTGTTTTGAAATACTGCAACTACTATCATACAGATACATGTCGGCACCACACCTGCCTCACGCTTGTTTGTGTAGAAGTGCCGGCAATGCGGGCATGTGGTACCCGAATTGTAACGGCTAAAAATATTTTTTTGAGTTGTTAAAGAGTCAAAAAAGGAATCAAGTCTGCTGATGACTCATATTGACCTGAGGGGCAATGAATAAGAGGCAAGGGCAGACTTGAGGCTTTTAAGGTGTGTGCGGTTACAGGGAATCAAGAAATGCCGCCGTTGTCTCGACCACCAGCGAGGTCTGCTCTTCCCGGCTTATGACGGCGTCGCCGTCGTAGGGCTTGTGATCATTCTGGTACCAGCCGAACTGGAAGTGGTTGCCGCCTTCAATTTCAACCATCACCGTGCCGGGGGGCAGATGCTCAAGCGATTCTTCTACCGTCTCGGGGGTGTAGATACCGTCGTAGGTGGCATACAGCGTCAGTGCCGCAAGGTCCGTCTGGTCAAGCCTGTTGTCTTCCGTTGGATATGACGCCCACATGATGACCGCGTCGATTTTGTCCAGGTTGTCCTTTGCATAAGCGCTGGCCGCAATGCCGCCCATTGAGTGCCCGCCGATTACCCAGGTGTCCACGGATGCCAGGGCGTCGATAACCGTGTCCGCCCGCTCGGGAGCCAGCAGCGCCATGTCGGACGGCATCGACACGAGCACCACCGTGTATCCCTGTCGGGCAAGGCCGTAGGCGTGGGGGGCGTATGAGCGGGGGTCGACCTGTGAGCCGCCGTAGATGATAAACGCCGTTGCCGCATCCCCAGCGGCGGGTGAGAAAACATAGTACGGACGGTTGTCCCAGTCTGCCACCGGCACTTCTACACAGGTGACCTCACTATCGCTTTTGATGTACTCAAGTGCTTCGTCCATGGGCGGGTGTGTTTTCTGGCCGCAGGCGCACAGGAGGAGAGCGCAGGCAATGGCAGTCAGGCTGATGCATTTAAAGGAGATTATTCGTCTCATATTGCAGTCCCTTTCCGGATAACGTTAAAATGGATTGCATTAATCAATACACAACTGTTATCATATAAAAAGCAGCTTTCATATAATCACTATAGATTAATTTACTAATTATTTTCAGCTAATCACACGTGTTTTTATCGGGGAACAACTGAAATATTTTCAATGGGGACAGTTTTTTTACTAGCAGCGAAAGGAATATAAGGAAGGTTATACACGTAAGACTAAAATATATTACCGCAGGGGGCGGCCTTTTTTAAGCAGGCCGTCCCCTGTGGTGCTGGATTATAGTATCAATGCGCCAGCCTGACCGGGTATTTACGGGCAGTTGATTTTCATGGTACAGTGCCCGTCGGGGTCCGCCATTTCCGACCCGTCGTCAACCTCGTTGGAGCCGATCATCGACTCGCAGGCAGTGGCCTCACCGCAGTCACTCCAGGGTGAATAATTGTCATAGTAAACAATTTCAAACTCAACGCCCGGCGTGGTGCAGGAGCAGTATTTGCCTGGGACCGGTGTCGGTTTCGGCGTTGGAGTCGGTGTCGGTGTCTCTGTGGGCTTAGGGGTTGTGGTCGGTTCCGGCGTTGCGGTAGGCTTCGGTGTTGCAGTCGGCTGGGGAGTCGGGGTGGGCGTGCACAGGTTGCCTTTTGAATTTGATGCGCCTTGTTCATCAAACCTGGGAGTGCCGTCTACCTTCATGATAGTACCTTCTCCAAAGCTGCCTGGAAAGCCGACATTATATGTGGAATCGCCTCCAGCACCAGCATTACCGCCGATGGCTTTCTGTAAACCCAGATAGGTATCCGGGTCTTCTCCAAAAGGTATTCCAGAAAAAACTTCCCAATCTAGAACAGAATAGTTTCCACCCTTAGCATGTGCATTCCCGCCATCCCCGCCTTTTCCTCCTGTGAATGAAACGTTATCGGGACATTTCCCGCCGCCGTCTCCCCCGTCTCCGCCCTTCGCTCTGGCTGGTCCCCCGTTGCCGTCAAACCAAAGATATCCTTTATTACCACCAAAGCCTCCATACGCCTCCGCCCAACCACCTTTTCCTCCGTTACCATCAGGATGGGCGCCGCTACCACCGTCCCCCCCGATTGCCCATGCACTACCGCCGTTGCCTGCCCTGGAACCGAACAAAACATTTCCCCCATCACCGGCCTTCCCTACTACTGATTGACCGTCTTCTCCGCTACCGTCAGCGCCTGGCTGACCGGTAATAGATGCGTTCCCGCCATTACCTGCGCTGAACCAGCCCCTGCCTCCATCGTCTCCCCATTTTTTTTTATCCGCCTCCTCATCGAAAAAAATTCGTGTGTGTGAGACAAGTGGCGAGTTGTCCGTTTCGGTCCCGTTGTCGGTTGGCCAGGTGATGGTGCCGTTGTCATCCAGCCCGTAGTAACAGTTGCCCGCGCTGCCGCCCATGCCGCCGGAGACGAGTCCCTCCAGGGTGAAATTGTAGAATGTTGTTCCGGCCGATACGAACACCTCGCCGGTTTCATTATCGGTGACGTCCTCATCAAAGCTCAGCTCCTCGTATGCCGCGCCGGTGATTGATGCGGCCTTGAGTATCAGCAGCCCCGAATCGCCGCCGCCGTTGGTGAGCTGCTCGTCGGTATCCTTTGTGAGCAGGTCCTCACCGTGGATGGCGATATCAGTACCGTCGGCACCGTTGCCGATGTGAATGATGCCCGTTGCTTCTGCAACATTGATAGTGCCCTGGGGGGCGGTCAAGGTCACCGACCCGCCGTTTCCCCCGGCCCCGCCGGTGATTATAGAGGACAGGCGGGGATTCCGCTGTTTCTGCAGGGCAGACGGGCTTTTGTCGGCAAGTATGCCCCCGGCGCCGTCGCCGGCTCTGATAGAGGCAGTGTCTGTTAAGATGATGTCACCGCTGTTTGAGGTGAGGGTAAGGTTTCCCCCGTTTGTCCCGGAGGAGCCGTTGCCCGCGGCTATGGTGCCCGACACGGTTATGTCCCCTTCGGCAATGATAGTGATGCTCTGGCCATTGTCGCTGTCTGCCAGCAGGGCGCCGCTGATGTCGGCGGTGCCGGTGCAGGTTACGGTGAGGTTGTCGGTCACGTATTTTATGTCACCTGCCGCTATGGTGAAAAAGTCGGTTTCTATTTCACCGGACAGTTTATCGCCGTCAATATCATCACACTGTGACAGGCAGAAACAGGCCGCGATCAGCACGCAGGCAAACAGAAGATATTCACACCCTTTTTTCATAGCAAATTCTCCTTTTGAAAAGATTTGATAGTCATAAAGATAGTGCATTTAAAATTCTGGCTGAAATGGGGAACGTATAGTCATTTATATTGTGCATATGCGGAGCGGTAATGTCAAGGATTTAGCCCGTAAAGCTGTTCAAACGATGTTTGCAGGCAACGTACTTTTAAAAATAGGGGAATATACCTATGCAGTTTCAGTAGAAAAGGGAAGAAATATGATAATAGTTTTTTTGGCTGGGTAAAAATAGTAGCTTTATGAAACCTCCATTTAAAAGCTCAGTGGTGGTCAAAACACGAGATCGCCACGCTTTGTTCGAGATGACAAAACAATGACACTGTCATTGCGAGAAGCGGCAGCGACGAAGCAATCTTGTTTTAAAACATATGCACATACAGCTCCAAAACAGCTGTTTTGGACAGGTTTGAAAAAAGCTATAATAAAATGATGCTTATGAGATTTTTGATACTTCCTGTTTTTGTTGCCGGCCTTTTTATGACGCATCAGAGCCGTGCCGACGAATATGGTCCCGATGTCCGGGTGAATGATTGTCCCATTATCCTTGTTCACGGTTTTGCCGGGTGGGGGCCCGATTCGTTTTCCCTGTATAACTACTGGGGAGGCTTTAACGACATTAAGGCAATACTTGAACGAAGCGGTTACACGGTGTTTGCCGCGAGCGTCGGCGCGTTTTCAAGCAACTGGGACCGGGCAATCGAGCTCTTTTACCAGATAAAAGGCGGGCAGGTTGACTACGGCGAGGAGCACTGCCGCACGCACGGCCACCTGCGGCGGCCGCCGGGGATGTTCTATGATGCGCCGCTGTACCCCCGGTGGGACGCGGACCACCCCGTACATTTCATCGGCCACAGCATGGGGGGGCAGACCCTGCGGGTGCTTTCCGCACTGCTCGCGGACAAACATGAGATGTTTCGCGATGTGCTGCTGGACCAGGATGGTGCTGCCTTTACCCCGGGCGAGGGATGGATAAAAAGCATTACGACCCTGTCCGCCCCTCATAACGGTGTAACAACCTTCAACAGGTTGGACAGCCCGGCCGCAATGGCATCTATTGTCGCAAGCCTTGCCGGCATTGAGCTGTTCAATGTCATTCCCGATGATTTAAACAACTACGACCTCCCCCAGTGGGAGATGCAGCGGCGTGATGGTGAAACGCTGGAGGAGTACATCGAACGTATTTTTGACACCCTTGGTGATACGGAGGATTTCAGCATACGGGAGCTTTCAACCCGGGGGGCCGAGCGGTTAAACGCTCTGGTAAATTTTACCACTGTTGACCGGACTGCCTGTTATTTTTCCGTTGCAAATTCACAGACCGTTGCAGTGCCTGTTATCCCCGCTTATGTGCCTTCCGTGGACATGAGTCCTGCGCTCCTGCCAAATTCCCTTGATATCGGCGTTTCTGCTGAGTTCGACCCGCTGGGTATCGGAATACGCTGGCGGGAAAATGACGGTATCGTGAATACCGCGTCCATGATCGCGCCCCTTGCGGGCTGTGACGACGGCTACGTGTTATATGACGGCACGGCCCGTCGCGGTGTGTGGAACTACATGGGGAAACTGTGGTGGGACCACGGCGACATTCTCGGACACTTCCAGGACACACAACGGTAGAGAGATACGGTCTGTTCATTTTACCTTCAGCTGGCGGCATTGCTGTGCAGCTTACAGTGATGAGATATGCTTCTTTTGTATAAGCACGTTACCATGAAAAACCGCTGTACTGTTTTCCTGTGGTTTGTTTGTTGCCTGTTCGTTCTTCTTTTACCTGCCGGGTGTGATGAAGATATGTCCATACCCCTGACTGCCCCCCTTGCTGAGACATTTCCCGTTGACGGTGTCATTGATTTTTCACTGCTTTGGCGCGTCAAACAGCAGACGCTTATATTTATGGACATGCCGGGCTCAGAAGGGGGAAAGACAACCGTTGTTTTCTGGGCTGTGGCAAACGATGATACCGATCTGTATATTGCCGTTGCATGGACTGACCGGTCCCACGATCATGAGTACACGTTTTCAGGCCCGGTTTGTTTTGACGGCGTACAGCTCCTTATCGATAATAACGGTGACGGCACACACGACCAGGGCGAGGACAAGAAAGTGCTTATCGCGGCCGACATCGGCGCCTATTACATCGACCAGCATGTTGCGGAGGGAGATGAAACGGATGTGATCGGTGACGGAAAGGCGTGGCTGACCTATGAAGAAGATTCACACACGTATCAGGCAGAGTTTCTTTTTCCCCTGGTCCCGGACGCCCGGGGCGAGGACGGGCACATATACGATGATAGCCGCTTAAATATCCTTATCTATGATGCTGTCCGGCTTGCCCAGGGAACGGGAAATATTGCAGCTATTTCACCAAGCCTTGACACCACGGTGAGCTGGCAGCCGGTGGCCCTTCGGCAGGAAGGGCCCTTTGAACCCCCGTCACTGTCCGATGACCTGACCGGTCTTATTGTCTTTACCAGCACCCATGATGACGAACGCGGAGAGATTTACGTGTTTGATCCCGCAGCGCGGTCAACCAGTCGCGTCACAAATAATGAGCTTTTCGAGGAGAATGTGTCCCTTTCCCATGACAGGACACGCATTGCCTTTCACGGCGCACCCGAAAGGGATGATTACGCAGGCTATGAAATATATTCCATCACTGTCGACGGCACGGAACTTACCCGGCTGACGGACAACAGGCTTCTTGACGGGCACCCCGGATGGTCGCCGGACGACACGAACATTGCCTATGCGTCTTTTCGTGACACGGGTGCTTCAATTGTCGTGATGACCGATGAGGGCGATGAAATAGCCGACCTGACCCCTCCCGGGCATGACGACAATGATCCGGACTGGCTTGCGGACGGCCGTATCGTGTTTAAAACAGACCGCTTCAGCGATCCGCCCGAGATACGCATAGCCGTTATGGATGAAGACGGCGGAAATGTTCAGCAGCTTACAGACGTGTCGGGTGTGGTTGACCACGATCCCCTAGGCAATCTTACCGGTGTGCTGTTTGAGCGGCTCATGGCACCGCTGAGCTATACAGAGGATATTGCCGCCCTTTTTACTCCCTGGAACGTAATCGAAGTAAACCTCGAAGACGAAACAGAACGCACCCTTGTTGCCGATGTCTGGGTAAACTGGCTGCCGGTGTATGACCCCGGCGGCCGGTACGTTGCGTATCTGAAAAATGCGGGCTATACCGAAGCACGCCTGATGACCCGGGAGGGCAGGGACCTGGGGCGGCTCATACCCGGCATCACGAACATTACCTACCTGGACTGGAAGTAACGCCGGGAAATCGTGCCGGCTCCGGCGTAACGTAACACGTGTGGGCGAGCCGATGGTTGTGTCGGGCAATTACCAGCCCACAGCATGCACAAACCTGTCAGGTTGATTTCGGCGGCAGGACGGCTTACAGTAGGTTTATCCAGATATCGCCTTTCATAATTCTGTCCGTGATCAGTTTCGCTTTTGCAGTAGAGCTTCTTCTTTTTCAGTAAAGGCCTCATTGAAATACGGTTGGTCCTTGAGTACATCATGAACGCTGATGTTTAATTTCTGGTCGGTAATGCCCAGCGCTTTGTGCAGGCCGACCACCGCCTGGTAATAATCGACCAGCGCGTTCAGCTCGGCAAGCCGGGCATCGGCAAAATCGTTTATTGCGCGAAACACGTTGAAATTATCCGTCTCCCCGTTGTTGAATTTTGTCAGCTGTTCAGCGATTTGTTTTTCAGATTCCTCCAGAGCTTTCTTCGTTATGGGGATTCTTTTTTCTGCGGACTGCACACTTCTTACAGCTTCTCTGACTTCTCGCTGAACGGTTTCTTTTACCTGCTCCAGAGAAAGCAGAGCCTGCCGGCGTGTTATCTGTGCCTTGACGTAAGAACTATCGTCGATGGTGTTGGGCACCGGAAGCTGCAGGCCCACGCCGAGGCTGAACGTCACATCATTGAAATCCCTGAAATCATGCAGTACGTCTTCCTGATACCGCAGGGTGTCAGAGGTGTTGTAAAACCGCATAGTAAGATCCAGGTCGGGGAGCAAAGCATTTTTGGCCACCCTCTCGCTAAGGTAAGCTTTCTCTACGGCTGCCAGTGCATTGCGCACGTCGGGTCTTTTTTGAAAGGCGGTGGTCATTTCCATGCCTTCGAAGCTGTAGACAGGCATGAATGACTTTACACCCAGGGGAAGCTTCATCGTCGGTTCCACGCTGTAGAGAAAACCGGCCCGAAGCAGCTGCAGCAGTGAATCTTCCTGGTCCCGGTAGTTTTTCCAGGCAACAATTACATTGTCCTGTCGTGAGGCATACTGTGCTTTTGCAACGGTCAGCTCGCCTTCCGGTACCTTTCCTATCAAGGCAAGGGCCGAGGTCCTTTCGGCCTGTGCCCGGGCAAGCTCGAGGGTCTGACGCTCTATGAGCAGTGCATCAAAAGTCCTGAGAAGCACGTAATACTGAGAGCGAACGGTGGAAAGCGTTCTGATCAGGGTGTCCCGAAACGACTCTATTGAAATTTCAGCGTCTTCACGTGCCAGACGGTAATCGGAAAGGTTTATTTCAAGCCCCATCCCTTCCAGCAGCGGCTGACTCATTTCGAGGAAAGCGGAATAGGCGTGGGTGTATTTTGACTTTGTATCATCCAGGGTAATCCAGTTTGAGCCGATTCTGACCTGGGTGCCCGTGATGAGCTTTTCCGAGATTGCCGTGCTCAGTGTCTGTGTCTTGCTTCTCAAAATACTCTCCTGATCATGAACCTGCTGGCTTGCCCCGACGGTAATGGTGGGATAGAAGGCAGCTTTTTTTATGGCAATGTCCAGCTGCTTTACAAGAGGGTTCTGGGCGCCGACGGCTATGGAAAGGTTTTCCTTCAGGGCAACAAGGGTGGTTTCCTGCAGCGACATAAAACGTTTTTCTTTTTCCTCACCGTCCTCATCAGTTTTGGAAAGGCCTTCTTCGGCATCAAGAGATACGGGCGGGTAGAGCCGGTTTAGTATTTCACGGGAGATTTTCGTCCTTGTATCGCTTTCAGACACCTCCTGTGGCTGCACGAAACCATCCGTTTTCTCAGGTTTCGACGGTTCCTTCAAGGGCCAGCCGTGCTTGTTTACAACCGGTCCGACTGCATCATGAAACGGGACCGCACTTCGGGTCCAGAGCCGCGCCGCGGTCACATAGTACAGGAGGGGGTGCTGTTGCGGCAGTTCACCGCTTTTTTCACCAAGAAGAGAGACGATGCTGCCGATAAGTTCCTTATCGCAGTCCTTGTGCGTTACGAGCATCATAACGGTACTGATGGTTGCAATCAGGGTTTGCTGGTGGGGATAGGCTCCCGATGAAATTGTGGCCGTGGTGAAGTAAGGATACCTTTTAACCAGTCTGTCGATCAAACGACCCGGCAGGCTCAGCATACGGTACCGTCCGGTTGCCAGCACGCTGGTTAAAAATTCCGACGGGTCCGTGCTTACCATGAAGAAACAGTCTATCCTCTGTGCCTGCAGTTCCTGTAATAATTTTACGGGGTTGTGAAAAAAAAGGTCTTCTTTTTTGAGCTTGTGGTAAATGCCCGCTGCCTCAAGAACTTCTACCGCGTTGAGCATGGTGCCGCTTCCGAGCTCGCCGAGATTGATCCGCTTGCCGACGATATTCTTCAGCGATGTAATGCCGCTTTTTTTCGACACGACGAGGTGAACCCGTTCGGGAGACAGACAGGCAACCGCGCGCAGCGACGGCGATGACGGTACGGCATCAGTTGTGCCGGTGAAAGCCTTGAATGCTATATCGCTCTGAACCAGAGCCAGCTGGGAGTGCATATTTTCGATGGCGCTGATGTTTGCCATGGCGCCGGATGATTTGCGTGTAAGGACCAGGGGCCCGAAAAACCGGTTCAAAAATTTACCGAGGGAACGGCCCACATCATAATACGTGCCCAGGGGATCGCCCGTGTACAACTCACATCTGCTTTTATAATATTTTCTTGCGCCCTGATGAATGGGTATGGGTATGCCTTCAAGGGCATGGGACAGCAGGGGCAATATTTTTCGGTTTATGCAACACGCGTGCAGGACCGGGAACAGTGCCTCGCAGATTTTTCTGACCTGATCAGGCGGTGCATCTACTCTGGCGAGCAGCAGGTTTTTGACCATCACCGAATAGACAAGTTCCTTTTGATGTGCATAGGTTTCCTGAGCTATATTGAAGGGAAGATAATACGACCTGTCCTTGAGGAAATTGCCGATAAATTCGAGTGGAAAAGAAATAATATCAACGAGGCCGTCCTGTAGGAGCTTATCGATTGCTTCACTTCCGAACGGTGCGGTTAAAATTGCGGCACTTACGTCTGTTCTTTTGCACTCCTCGCGTGCCTGTTTCAGGCCGGATTCCGCATAGGAAAACCGTTCGGGGTCCCTGCCGCATTGCCTGAGTATCTGACGGGCAATTATCGATCCCCCCTCCCAGAGGGCGTCGGTGACGATGGTTGAGCCCTCGGGGATCCCTTTTATCCCGGCCTTATTTTGTTTCTTTTTCAGGAGAATGTGCACCACCATGGGCTGTAGAGCACAGATTGCCCGTGCCGCGTCGGTCCTGATCTGCTGGTTGCGGCCCTGATACGCCAGGGCAGCATGGTCGGCCCTGACCGTGGCCAGAAGCGCATTGCCGGATGTGACGCGTTCGAGGCTTGCCAGGGACCCTTCGGTCACGGATAAGTCAAAACCGATGGTTTTTCCTGCGGCCGTTGCATCGGTTATGGACCGCGCGAACAAAAACGCATCGGAATGTTCAGGCCCAACGGCCCAGAGCCTGGGAAATGCCCGTGGTTGGGGCGGGGTGTACACATGCATATCTTTTATATATTTTCTCTCATAGCTGAAACATCCCCAAGCCGTTACCAAGCTTGTCACAAGAAGTAAAGCAATTCCGAACGTATTTTTTTTCATTACTTAACCTCCTGGGAAAGTCAACCCGTGTTTGTCGAAATGTTATGACTTAGACAGCCGATGAGGCCCCTTCGGCAGAAGTAACCGAGGCCCGAATGTCCAGCTTGCCGCTGCACGGCCCCTCTCCCATGTAGACGGTACGGTGCGGGAAAGGTATCTCGATGCCGTGTTCGTCGAATGCCTTCTTTACCCGCTTTCTGAATTCACGGGCAACGTCCCACTGTTTTATGGGTACGGTTTTGAAAAACATCCTGATGTTGACCGATGAATCGCCGAAGGAGTCGAGCCCTAAAACGGTCATGGGTTCAAGAATGAGATCGCTGAAGCCGGGATCATTTCTTAATTGTTCACCAACGTCTTTCAAAATTGAAATCACATGGTCGACATCCTCCTTGTAAGCGACACCGATCTCCACCAGGGCGCGGGACCAGTCCCTGGTGAAGTTTGTGGCAACGTCGATGCTGCCGTTGGGAACGATATGAACCCGGCCTTCAAGATCGCGCAGCCGGGTTGTCCGAAGATTGATGGTCTCAACGATACCCGCCACACCTGCAACATTAACGACATCATCAATGCGGATCTGGTTTTCTAGGATAATAAAAAACCCGGTTATCATGTCTTTTACTAGGCTCTGGGCGCCGAAACCGATTGCAATGCCGGCAATGCCCGCGCCTGCCACCAGGGGGCCGATTGCGACCCCGAACTCAGCAATGATCATCAGCCCTGCGGCGACATATATGGCTATGGTAATCGTTGTATTTATAATACCGCTCAGGGTTTTGGCCCGTTTTACCTGTTCAGACGCGGCGATCCCCTGTTGTGTTAATTTTTTTTCAAATCCGGTTACCGCGACCTTCAGCATTTTTTTTAAAAACAACGAACCCAGCATTATACAAACAATGGGTAAACCGTGGGAGAATATCCACATTTTTGAAGCTTCCAGCAAAGTTTCCATAACAGTCCCCTCCTGTTTTAATTGCGCATATTGCATTACAGCCATTTTTTATTCTTAAAGTATACGAACATGACCGCGCTGGCCGTCACAAGAACCGCCCAGAGCGTCGGGTAGCTCCATCGCCAGTGAAGCTCGGGCATGTGCTCGAAATTCATGCCGTAGATGCCGGCGATAAAGGTAAGGGGAATAAAGATGGTGGCAATTATGGTCAGAACTTTCATGATTTCGTTCATTTTGTTGCTGATGGCCGACAGGTACATGTCGTGCATGCCGGATACCAGGTCCCGGTATGTTTCAATTGTTTCTACGACCTGAATCGTATGATCATATATATCCCGAAAATAGATGGTGACGGGTTCGGTAATAAGTGCCTGGTCGCCGCTCTCAAGATCGTTGATAACTTCCCGCAACGGCCAGACGGATTTCCGAAGAAAAATCGCCTCGCCCCGCAGGGCGTGAATGGCATGAAGCGCCTCTGGAGGGGGATCGGACATGAGAACATCTTCAATGACTTCTATTTTTTCACCGATTTTTTCGAGAATGACAAAATAACCGTCGACCACCGCATCCATGAGCGCATACAAAAGATAGTCGGCACCCTGTTTTCTGATACGCCCCCGGGCCTTTCGTATCCGTTCGCGTACCGGGCCGAAAACATCGCCGGCAGCCTCCTGGAATGAAATGACAACATTGCCGATAAGAATCAAACCGACCTGTTCTGCTTTTACCTCCCGGTCGAGTTCGCTGTAATACAGCATCTTTAAAACAATAAAAACATAACTTTCGAAATCCTCCATTTTCGGCCTTTGGCCTGTATGGACGATGTCCTCCAGCACCAGGGGGTGCAGGCCGAAATGAGAACCTATTTTACTGATTAGTTCAGTGTCGTGAAGTCCGTTGACGTTGATCCAGGTCACCGTCCGGGTGTCCCGGTAAGGAAAGCAGTCCTCAACTGCCTGAACCTGTTTCTCACTGCAATTTGATGCGTCATAGTCGATGACGGAAATCGTTACCTCCTCGACTTTTTTTTCACCTACGTGGACAAGCGTACCCGGCGATTGACCGGTCTTTTTAGCGGCACCTTTGGTGACAAGCTTTAAAATTCCTGAGTGTTTAATGCCTGCCAGTGCCTGTGAAATGTTTGGTTTTATCATTGCGCACCCCCTTTTATATTAGAATATAAGCTTCACGGTATGCCTGCCTGAAAAAATCAACGTGTCGCTGTTTTGCCTCCGAGTATTTCTCCCCTGACTTTGGGAAGGGAATCGGGATAGCGCTGCTGAATAAAATCGATCAATTTTTCCCTCACCTCGCAGCGAAGATTCCATGCCTTCGACGCATCAGCTGTACTCATGAGAGCCCGCACTTCCATGGTACGCTCCGTTGTATTGGTTACCTGTAAGCCTCGTACTTTGCCGTCCCACAGCTCAGACTGATCAAGTATCTCAAAAAACTTTTCACGAATTACTTGGACTGAGGCAGTGTAATCTACATAAACAAACACGGTACTGAGGATGTCGGCGCTTACACGCGTCCAATTCTGAAAGGATTTTTCCGTGAAGCAGGTTATGGGGAGGACTAGGCGCCGCAGGTCCCATATCCGCACAACCACATATGTCAGCGTTATTTCCTCAATTCGGCCCCATTCATTTTCAACGATAACGACATCATCGATCCTGATAGGCTGTGTAAGGGCGATCTGCAGTCCCGCAAAGAGTGTTGCCAGGCTGTGCTGCGCTGCAAAGCCGATAATGATTCCCACTATGCCGGCCGAGGCCAGAAGGCTTGTGCCCAGCAGTCGCACCCTTTCGAATGTCATCAGTACAGCACAAAACCCTACGACAATAATAACAACAATAACGATCCTTTTTATGACCCGGAGCTGTGTGTGCATCTTACGTGCCTGCAGGTTGTCTTCTGTTGCAATATTGTACTTCTTGAGAATGAAATCTTCCAGCCCGGTCACCAGCCTGATACAAAGCCAGCTGATCGCGCTGATAATGCAGACAGCCAGGACATGCCGCAGCAGGTTTGCTGCAGGTGCTGTGATTTTCAACAAGGGAACGACAGCTGATAACACCAAAAGTACGGCACAGGTAAGAACCGGCTTCCAATAATATCTCAGAAAAAAACCAGCCGGTTTTAAGCTATTTTCCATTTTTATCCTCCTTGTTTTTCGACTTGCCGTGTTTCCGGGGCAGCGCATTCAATTGCTCAGCGGTCTTCACTGCAGCCTCGGCCTTGGCGGACGCTTTGGCTGCCTTTCTGGCAATCATGCCGGCCTCAATGTCGGCATCAAGGGCTTCCTTTTCAATTTTAAAGAGGACATCATCCTGCGTAATTGTATCGACCGCTTTTTGAAGCCGGGTTTTTTTTTCAGCCGCTTTTTCGGCTGCTTCTTGGGCCGCTTTTTGTGCTTTTTCCGCCTTTTTTAGGGCATCATTTGCAGCGTCGTGTACGGCAGCCGTTTCGGCAGCTTTTCCCTCTTCAGGTTCTGCCGCCAAATCAATATCTTCAGCAGCAAGCACCAGTGCGGCCACGGGCAGACCCTCAAAAAGGGTTTCCAGCTTGCCGCCGAACGGGTCCACAAGCTGGGTGCCCATAAGCCTGAAGGGAAAAAACACCATGGAGGCGTCACGGGAATGTCGCGCAACGGCAGTGGACCCGGTATCGGACACGATTTCAATTTCAGCATCAATTCGGGTTTCGTCAAGCATCTGCCGTATATGTTCGAGTATGACGTTGCCGCTGTTTAGGGCCATGGCCAGAACCCGTATGCGGGCCTCATCCCACTGCGGGCTTCTGGTAAGCAGGTAGGCAAACAGGAGCATAAGCCTGCTTGATGCATTGTCCCACCACCACACATCAATGATGCGCTTGTCCGGGCGCACCCTTTGCAACAGCTCCCACCTGTCTTCCGGTGCGTGTAAAATGACGATATTGCATCCCAGGCGAAAGACATTTCTGAGGTTGCGGCCATAGCGCAGCTCGTGTATGCCGGGTATTCCCCGTGACATCTGCTGCATCCAGTTGAGCAGTACCGTATTGACTTTCAGGGGCCCGACGCCGAATGATTGAATGACGGTGGAAACACCTATATCGATGTTAGGGGCTGTTACGACAAGGGAAAAAGCTTTCAACTCGTGTGCGGCCAGATCGGTTTTCAGCTCGAATTCAGCGTCTTTGCGCTGCTTGAGCATTGTTATACCGTCTCCTTCCAGTATTCTGACAGCCGTGGTCAGTCCGCTACCCCCCTCAAGCCACGAGGCAAACCGCAGAAGGCGTTCTCGACGGTGTGCGTTGTCTGAAAAGGCCAGTATCTGTGGTCGCCAATTACGGGGGTGTTCCGGCTCGGCAGATGCTGCGATCAGACCCTGGCGGACCTGCTGCAAATAGAATGAACGTCGAGTATCGGCCCACCTTGATGGGCCGGCAGTACGCTTAAGGTACTGATATACGGCCGCCAAAACGACAAGAGCCATACCACCTGCCGATGGACCAATTGCCATCATGGTCCCGAAACAGGCAACCCACCCGATAAGGCTAAGACGCATGTTAAAAAAACGAAATTGAGGGCGAAAAGACGGACTCTTAGAGCGTGCCTCAAAATAGGTTGCAAAATTAAGCAGGCCGTATGAGACCAGAAAAAACATGGAAACAATCGGCGCAATAACATTCAGATTACCCAGCCCCACGGTGGCAAAGGCGATGACTGCAGAAAGCAGCACCGCCCTGCGGGGGTTGTTTGCAGGCCCGTGACCTTTAGCAAAAGGCAGCAAAACGGGAATAATTTTGTCTGCTGCAAGGGACTGCAGCACCCGGGGGCCTCCCAGAAATGAAGCCATTGCAGAAGACAGCGTGGCGGCGACGACACCGGCGGTAATGAGAAAACCAACGAGTGAAATACGCTTCATTGCCCCGTAGTCCTGCATCAGGATTTCAGGAGGAACCGTTGCCGCAGACACGACAGCTGCAGCACAATAAATACAAATGGACAGTCCGACAGCAGTAAAGGTGCCCAGGGGTATGCTTCGCCCCGGATTCTTCAGATCGCCGGACATGTTGACCCCTTGGGTGAATCCCGTCACCGCAGGAAAGAAAATAGCAAAAAGCACCCAGAACTCCAGGCCATTATCCGGAGCACGCAGGCTGTTCGTCAGGAGTGAAGCATCCCAATTAACCATTCCCCCAATAAAAAATGAGACTATCGAACAGGCAAGCACTGCCATAACGGCGTATTGGAACTTTGTGGCCCAGTCCGCCCCGAGCCAGGCAAACACAAAAAGAACGGCTATTGATAGGGCTGCTATAGCCTGGGGAAGCCATGCCGGTGTGTGGGGAAACAGCGCAGCAACAACCTCACCGAAACCTATGCAGTAAAAAGCAATGGAGATCGATTGGGCGAAATAGAGCACGATGCCGATTGCCCCCCCGAACTCGGCGCCCAGAGTACGCGAGATAATATAATAGACACCGCCCACCTTGACCTTGAGGTTCGTTGCGATGGCAGAAAGAGATATGCTGGTAAGCACGGAAATAATGTTTGCGATAGCGATGATGAGCAGAGCATTCCATAAACCTGCATGCCCCACCACATAGCCCAGGCGCATGAAAAATATGATGCCGATGATGGTCAGGAAGCTGGGGGTAAAAACGCCTGCAAACGTGCCCAGAGTGCCGGATGTGACATGGTTTTTTTGTTTTGGTGGCTCTTGCTTATTCATTTGTTCCTGCTGTATGTGAGGTTGTTTGTGCGGATTTAAATATGCTGTGGGAAACCCCGTCTTTCCCTCCCCGCTTCACTGAATACATCAGGTTGTCGGCGAGTTTTACCATCTCACGCACATCGGGAGTGCCGTTTCAAACGTAACCGTACCGATGCTGAAGGTTACGGGCCATTCGTCCTTTTTCATTTTACTTACAAGAATTGCTTTGATTTTATCAACCGCTTCTGCGGAGGTTTCATAGCCCGTTTCCGGCATCAGCACGGCAAACTCGTCACCGCCGAGACGGGCAACAATGTCTGTTTTTCGTGTGTTTTCCTTCATTGCTCCGGCGACTGTCTGCAGAAGCCTGTCGCCGGTTTCATGGTCGTGCTCGTCATTGACTTTTTTAAAATTATCCAGGTCGATGTAGCTGATGGAAAACGGTCGTGCGTATCGCCGGCACCTCGCCACCTCGGCTTCAGCCCTTTCATAGAACCCCCTGGTGTTGAAGACAGACGTGAGCTGGTCCACATCGGCAAACTCCTCTTCCGACAGAAGTTTCTTTTTCATCTGGGCCAGCAAATGTGAGACGATTATGAAAAAAACGAAACGCACAAATGCATTCCAGTAGGGGATGAAAGCATGTGAGTACCGATAGCCGGAAGCTTTATCCGCCAGCAGCCACATGCCTGCACAAAGCATTGCCGTGCCCAGCCCCGACAATCCGGAAGCATACCAGGTGGCGATACAAACCCGGGCTAGATAAAAGAGTGAAAAAGAAATCTCGGAACCGAAAAGTATGTCACAGGCAAAGACCACTGCGGAAAGACAAAAACACACACAAATTATAGATCTGACGGATAGAGTGGAAAAGTACTTGTTCAGTATTTTCACAGTAAAGCTCTCTTAACAAAACGCAAGTAACGTTGTTATAAGGTCACAGTCCTGTGAACAAGTCAATTTTTATGGCCGATCAAAACAGAAAGACACAAAAAATATTATCATGTTAGGATTTAACGATCTATGTTTATTTTTACAGGATTGATATGCTAAATTATAAGATTTTCTTAAACAATCGCGTCTAATCAGGCAATTATAGCAATTTTTCATATCAGGACAGTTGATTTTTTTTCTTTACATTTCTTTTTTCTTGGCCAAAATTATCATCAACAACACTATCACTTCGCCGCCGATTCTTACTAAGACTAATTTTTCATGCTATGAAGTATATGTGTCCGACAATTTATTTTCTGTAGCTGTTCAATCTTCATAAACAAGCCAAAAGCATACTGGATTTATGAGTATTGATATGAATTAGTATGGTCAGATACGGTACCCAGACACGGTACGTAACGGAAGTTGATTTTTAGGTGTCGTGTCGTCTCCTGCAAATCGAGCAACACATAGACATGTATAGGCAATAATCTATGAGAGTGTTAAAAGTCTCACCGGGTATACACTGGGTTGAAATTCCGGAGGCCGGGCTGTTCATACTGTGCGGCTGCCCGGCCGACAGTGTCAAACATCTGATGAAACGCGGGCTTATCGCAAAAGTAGAAAAAGACGGTGTTGTATTTGAAAGCGGCCCCAATGCGATACTGCTTTCGGACGTCTCTCTCCAGAACGAACGGTTTGCCAACCTTGCCGAATTTCCTGTATTGCAGATGCTTTACCGGCAGGGAATGATACTTCCCGGGCACCCGAACAATGACGGGAGAAAGCCTCTGCTGATAGGGCTTGAGCAGCAGATTCATGATCAGACAGAGTATATTTTTCGGGGCAATTACGGACTTGCATCTGCTGAGGAGCTCATGGAGGCCGGTGCCTCCGAAACGCTTGCCCGTGAGATGATGCGGCTTAAGCTCAGATTCGCCTTTGAAAGGGTCAGGAAAACCGACGATCTGATTGAAACAAGAGTAGTCAATGAAGATCCGGTGGAACTCCGAAACGGTTCAGCAGTAAGACGCATAGGACTTAATGTGTATGAATTTTCCTGTAACGGGGAGTTTGTCACGGTTGATCTGAACCTCTCGGAAAATGAGGACTATGAGCCTCCCTATCAGCTCGGATTCAACGAGATACGGCGGGAGTATTTCTCCGTAATACACTCGGGAGAAGGCGACGGATGGGACGCCGGCCGCCCGTGCATGTCGAGCATACTGGTGTTCCAGGGAAAGATTTACCTGATTGATGCAGGTCCCAACATGCTTGCCGGCCTCAGGGCGCTTGGCATCGGGGTGAATGAAATAGAAGGTATCTTTCATACCCACGCACACGACGACCATTTCAACGGTCTGGCCGTGCTTTTACGGTCGGACCACCGGATAAAATACTACGCCGTCCCGCTGGTGCGTCACAGCGTGATGAAAAAACTTGCAGCCCTCATGCCGGTCGGCGCAGACCGGTTTCCGGATTTTTTTGAAATACACGATCTCGGAGAAGGAACATGGAACAATATCCAGGGACTGGAGGTGAAACCGGTTTTTTCTCCCCATCCCGTGGAAACGACGGTTATGTACTTTCGCACCCTGTGGAATGAGGGGTATACAACCTACGCCCATCTGGCTGACATAGCATCCTTTGATGTGCTCAAGAAAATGATAACCGAAGACGATACGCAAAGCGGAATCAGCAGACACTATTATGATGAGATTATCGACACGTATCATGAACCTGCCGATATAAAAAAAGTTGATATCGGCGGCGGCCTTATTCACGGTGATGCCCGTGATTTCAGCCACGACCCTTCGGGAAAGATCATACTGAGCCATACCGAGCATGCTCTGACAAATCAGCAAAAAGAGATCGGTGAGAGCGCGTCTTTCGGCATGGAGGACGTTTTAATCCCTGCCGAACAGGACTATACAAAACGTTTTGCCTTTGCGTATCTGCAGCAGTATTTCCCGGATGTGCCCCTTCATGAGTTAAACATGCTTCTGAACTGCCCCGTGTACACGTTTAATCCCGGATCTATGCTCGTCAGGTATCAGGAAAAAAATACATATTTGTTCTTTATCCTGTCAGGTGTTCTGGAGTTTATCGTACACGGCCGCAGCATCAGCAATACCCTTACCGCCGGGGCCATTGCCGGTGAGCTTTCCGCCCTTGCCGAACGGCCTTCTTCAGGTACCTTCCGGGCAATAAGTATTGTCAACGCCCTTCGCATATCCCGCAGCATGTATGCAGAGTTCTTGAAACGAAACAGTCTTTTTGATCATATACTGGGAAATGTCAACAAACGGTGGTTTTTACAGGGGACGTGGCTTTTCGGCGAGCGGCTTTCCTGTCCGGCAAAAAGCACCATAGCAGCGGCGTTGAAGCCTGTTAAACCGGCCGTGGGAGAGGATATTGTTTTCGGAAACGGTCCCGGGATTTACCTTGTGGAGGCGGGGAAAATAAGCCTGCTGTCGGGCGATGTCATAATAGACACCCTCGGGACCGGAGATTTTTTCGGCGAAGAGTCCATTTTCGGCAATTCAGACGGGCACATTACCGCCCGGGCCGGCAGGGACTCGATCCTGCTTTTTATTCCCGCCGGAAAGCTTGACGGGATCCCCATAGTCCAGTGGAAGCTTTTTGAAACATTTGAACGGCGCATGAGAATCATCGATCCGTCTTTGGGCATACTTGCAACGGCAACATAACCGCCGGTTCATGAAACCATGGATACATGAGAACAACGAGAATACATTATTTTTTTACATCAGCAACACCATATCTCATTATCGGCCTGGTAGTGTGTTGTATGGCCCGGAGCTATGGTGCTGAATCCCGGGCCGTTCGGGCAGCTTCTTCCAAAGATCCTGCCGTGGCCGAGGCGTTTGTGTGTACCGAAGTAAGAAACGGTACACCCCGGGGAAAAGCCGTGGTGTTTTCATTACGGCACGGTAAGCTCTACTGCTTCACCGATTTCGATCATGTGGAGGAAGAAACGGTTGTACAGCATACATGGTTTTTTAAAGACAGCGTGGTTTCGCAAATAAAGTTGACACTCAAGCCCCCGCGCTGGTCGACATACAGTTCGACTACCCTTAGAAAAAACGACAGGGGACCATGGCGCATAGAGATAACCGATACGAATAACAGTCTGCTTGCAACTTTGCCTTTCAGCGTTGTGGATTAGAAAAGATACGTAGTATGCCTTTTCTTGCGACAATACAGTGGCAGGATGTCGTTGATATTTTACTGAACAGTTATGTGCTGTTCAGGCTGTATGTCCTTTTCCGGGGAACGAATGCCTTCAGGGTGTTTATGGGAATTACCATCCTGTGGTTTTCCCAGAAACTGGCCGTTTCGGTCGGCCTTGTTCTCACAAGCTGGGTTATTCAGGCTATTACCGCGGCCGCTGCCCTGATCATCATTGTGGTATTCAGGCACGAGATCCGGTCGGTTCTGCAGACCAGGAACCTTAAAGCTATTTTATGGGGATTCCCCCATAAGGGACTGGAGACACCCGTTGATGTTCTCGTTGAGTCCGTGTGGACCCTCGGGGAGCAACGTATCGGTGCTCTGATCGTAATTCCCGGCCGGGAAGAACTCAGCCAGCACCTCCACAGCGGCATCCCTACGGACTGTCTCATGTCACAGGAAATGCTCACAAGCATCTTCCGGCCGGACAACGCGGTTCACGACGGTGCTGTTATCATACAGGGTAACAGAATAAAGGATGTGAGCGCGATATTGCCGGTTTCACAGCGCACCGATGTGCCGTCCTATTATGGAACCCGCCACAGGGCCGCCCTGGGACTTACCGAGACCACCGATGCTCTTGTTATCGTTGTTTCGGAAGAGCGGGGGACAACAGCAGCGGTAAAAGAAAGCCGTGTGAAAACAGTTCACACCAAAAAGGAGCTGGAAAAGGCGATACAAAAGCACCTGCAAACAGGTTTTCAGGAGAGGGGCTTTTTAAAAAGAGAACGGACTGAAATGAACCTGGCGGCCCTTGCCTGTTTGTGCTTTATTACCATTGTCTGGTTCAGTTTTACCAGGGGCGATGATACGCTCATCAGCTATGAGATCCCCATAGAGTACATGAACCGCGCCCGCTTTGAGTATCTGGATACGGAGGTACATGCGGTTCGTGTCCAGCTCAGCGGACCGGGAGCATTATTGAAATCAATACCGCCCGGCCAGCTTAAGGCACGAGTTGATTTGAGCACGGGAGCAGTCGGGCTGAACCGGTTCCCTATAGAAGAGGATACCATCAATCTGCCTCCCGGTGTTGTTTTGAGAAAGGTTGCCCCGTCAAGCGTCCAAGCAACTCTTGATGTTGCGGCAGAAAAAGAACTGCCCGTCCAGGTCGATTGGGAGGGAAGGCTTCCGGAAGGGATAACCATAGAAAGCGTTTCGGTTATTCCCGCACGTGTAAAGGTCATGGGTGAAAGTCTGCTGCTCAAAGAAATTCCAACGCTGTATACGAAAAAAATCAAGGTCGACGATATAAACGAAAGCGGGAAAATGACCGTCAGGCCAGCTTTGCAGCCGGAAAAATTCAGGCTGAAACCGGGGACGACCGACAGCGTTATTGTGCACTATACGGTAAAAAGAACAAATAAATAATCTACGAGCATAGAATATGCACATGAGATCTACAAAAGAATGAGAGTCCTGTGCTTATTGAAGCCGAGCGGTTTCCCCGGGAAGCTCTTGCCTCTCTTGAAGAGCGAGGCGTTGCCGTACAGCCCCTTGATGCATAGCCGGAGGGTTGCAGCTGTCGACATTTGACGGCAAGCTGTATATAGGCGTAGGAGAGCCCAGAAGAGACGGGGCCGCTACAGTATTCATCCAAGAAAGGAGTAATGACGTGGTCATTTTGATACTCGTGGTACTCATAACCATTTTTGTTTCGGCACAGTGTTCTCTTTACGAAGCAACACTCTATTCGACCAGAATAGGTTCCCTTGAAGCCGCAAAGTCCAAGGACAGATTGCAAAGCCTTGCAAGACAAATGATCGTAATGAAGAAAAACGTAGCTATACCCATAGCTGCGATCCTTATTTTAAATACCCTTGCAAATACGGCAGGGGCAACCATTGCCGGCATGTATGCACATAAGGTGCTTGGTTCTTCGCTTGTACCGGTTTTTTCAATATTGTTTACCCTGGCTATTCTGTTTATAGCAGAGATAATGCCCAAGACCCTGGGCGCCGTGTACTGGCGAAACCTCTGGCCCTTTATCGTGTGGCCGGTTATGCTGATGAAATACTCACTCTATCCCTTCATCATGGTAACACAAAAATTCACCGAGCTTCTTACCAGAGGGCGTTCAACGCCCCCGATAACCGAAGAAGAAATTCTTGGAGTGATTCGGCTGGGGGCCAAGGAGGGAGAAATATCACTTCTTGAGAGCAAAATGGTTCATAACATTATAAGCCTTGAAGACAGAAAGCTCCGGGAGGTTATGACACCCCGAACGGTTGTTTTTTCACTTGATGAAGGCCTTCCGATAACCGATGCCCACGAAGCGGCCTTTCAAAAAGGCTTTACACGCATTCCGATATACCAGGGCGACAAAGAGAACATAACCGGTTATGTGATGATTCACGAACTTGGTTCTCCAAAAAGCATGGAAAAAACGGAAAAAAAACTTTCGACTATTGCCAGACCCATGATGGTCGTCAGTGAAGAAGAGAACTGTCTTACCATGCTGACCGTTTTTTTAAAGAAACGCCGTCATATCGCCGTTGTTCACGATGGATTCGGGGGTGTGGCCGGCTTGGTAACGCTCGAAGACCTGCTGGAGACGATGCTCGGTGCAGAGATCGTAGATGAGACCGACAGGGAGGTAGATATGCAGAAAACAGCGCTGAAAAGAAAGAAAAGGCAGTAGGGTTTCTGCATTTCACTATAAAAGGCTTTTGTTGATGTGCTGTATGAGTAACGGCCATAAAAAAACCCCGCATAGAACCTGCGGGGTTTGGGCTTTTCTATTGCAGGAGAAGCGGCACTTACTCCAGCTCATCACATGCGGCCAGGCACTCCTGTGAAATATTTTCACAGTTTGTTGAGCATTCCATCAGTTTGTCGATGTTTGACATGTCTTCCTGTATGTCGTAGAGTTCCAAACATTTCTCCAGGCAGCTTTGGGTCGCGCTGTTGCAGGCATCCCGGCACTCTTCGGCGGTTATTGCGTTATCCTGGGGCCTTTCAGTGAATCGCGCAACCAGGGTGTCGCCGTCCTCCTTAAAGGTCACTTCAACCGTGTCCTCTGATGACAGAAGCTCCGCGTTGTAATACCAGCCCTCAAGGTCATTGGTGGGTGAAAACGAAGCAATAAAAATATGGTTTGTTTCTGTATCCGTTGTAATGGACGAGCTGCCGTTGTCGCCGTCCCACCCTGTTGTAATATCACGTATTACCCCTGCTCCTTCTACCTGAACGGTTACCTGTATTGTCTGACCACTATCACAGCCAAATGAGCATATCCCGATACAAAAACACAGCGCCGCAACGAAAAATGCCTTTTTAGAAACCGGTAAACATTCGTGATCGTTCTTCATCATGCAGAAATCTCCTAACGTAATATGGTATGTTTGATTTTTTTGATCAATTATGACATTTCATTTCCATTTGTCAAGGCAGCTCTCGGCAGGTGTTTCTCCGAACAATCAATAGAATGGGTTTTTTCTTGAGCATTTGATTTTTCAGTGAACATTTGTGTTTTTTCCTTGACAAAAACGGATTTTTAAATTAACTATGAAAACCGACCAGTCAGTATACTTGCCCAAAACGAAAGCATGTGTCAAAATGCTTTTGCAGAAACTAAGGGTTTAACAAAATGCTTCTGTTATTTTTTGAAATTGCGTGAACAAAAAATCTTGACAGAACGGCAGTTTGAAACTATTTGTATGTATACTTACTGGGTAAGTTACAAAAACTGTCTGAAGTTTGTTTCTCACATTTTTAGGAGGTTGAAACATGATGTATGATGTTGCAGTGGTCGGTGCCGGGCCGGGCGGCCTTATGGCGGCGAAAACAGCTGCCGAGCAGGGATTGAAAGCAGTGGTAATCGAAAAAAGAAGGGATGTATCGACAATAACACGTGCCTGCTGCGAGCAGTTTATTATGGATGAGAACTATTCGGGTGACACCATCAGGGTGGAGCAGGGAAAGGTTCTGTTCACAAAAAACGGCTTTTCGGTCGATTACAGCGGGCCGTTGATGAACGTAACCGACAAGTATTATTATTCACCGGGCGCCAGAAGGATACATTTTGCCAATGAAGACAAAAGCCCTATTGTCATTAAATTCGACAAGGGCCGTCTGCTGGGTGGCCTGTGGGAGCAGTGTGAAACCGCCGGCGTCGCGCTTAAACCAGAAACGGTTGTGTATGATCTGAGTGATACCGGAGAAAAGGTTGACCTGTCTGTTACCTGCAGGGGGTGCCATGATATAATTTCTGCGCGGAAGGTCATTGCAGCCGACGGGGTAAACACCGGCGCGGCGGAAGCCCTGGGCCTGAACAAAACCCGCCGCCATTTCGCCACGGCCCTGTGTATTGTCTACTACATGGCGGGGATGGAAGATTTTGAACCCACCGCGCTTAAGACCTATTTCGGACGCAGCTATCAGGGGCTTGCACCCATCATGATCGGCCCCGCCATTGAGGACGAGAGTGTCGGCTACGTTATCTGTACCGGCAACGCGAAATATCCGCCTCCCCAAATTTTTGAAAACGTTACCAAAAACGGTGCTCTTGCACCCGTTTTTAAGAACGCGCGGCTGGTAAAAAAGGTGGGATGTACCTTGAAAACGTTTACCCCCCTGCAGGTGCCCTGGCAGGGCAACAGCCTGGTGATCGGTGATGCGGCGGCCTATGTTGAAGTGGAAACCCAGGGCGCCCTTATGTGCGGCTATCATGCCGCCCGCGCCGTAAAAAAGGAGCTTTCCGGCGAAGAGGGCTTCAACGACTATACCCGGTGGTGGCAGGATTCCTTTGAATTTATCGGTGATGATTTTATGCGCGTTGCCCAGGGGTTCGCGCTGGTCCCCACCTACAGCGATGACGAGTTGGATTACCTGTTCGGCCTCGTCGAGGACGAGGTCCTGGAGGGGACCTATAACCAGTATAAATCACCAAAGGTCATGTGGGACGCCATCTTACAGCACCGGGAAAAAATCGCACAGGAACGTCCCGAGCTGTATGAAACGATAACCGGCAAGCAGGTATCACTCAGTGATATGCTCTAATATCTTTGATGGGTACAGTGAAAGGTTTACAATCAAGTATTAAGGGGAGAATTTTATTATGGCGGTAGAAATAGATAGCGATCTGTGTATCGGGTGCGGATGCTGCAGTGATGTCTGCGCGTTCGGTGCGCTGGAGCTGGATGACAAGGCTGTCGTGTATGAAGAGCACTGCGTTGAATGCAAAAGCTGCATTGAGATGTGTCCAGCAGTTGCCATCACGCTACAGGAATAACATGTGCGTATAACGAAGCGGTGTCAGATAGTAAAACCTTTTTTATTTTTTTAACAAAAGTTTTCTATATGACCGGATTTTATTAATTATTTTGTGAGGGGTACAGCAATGAAAAAGGATAAGATGATTATTGTCGATTTGACGGCTGAAAAGATCGATGTGCAGCCGATGCGGGAAGACCTTGTCCGTGATTACATGGGCGGTGAAGGCGTGGGGACGCGGATGATCTGGGAGATGGTCGAGCCCCACACCGAGCCATTCACCCCCGGCAACGCCATCGTTTTTGCCACGGGTCCCCTTAACGGCACCATTTTCCCGGCAGGGCCCCGCGGGTGTGTGGTCTTTAAATCTCCCGAGACGGGAACGATCTCGATGTCCAACGTCGGCGGAAAATGGGCTGCCAGAATGAAATTCGCCGGGTATGCGTTTGCCGCCGTAACCGGCAAGGCGGACAGGCCGGTATATCTGTATATTGATGATGACAGGGTAGAGCTGCGGGACGCTTCCCATCTCTGGGGAAAAACAATCCCCGACATGGAGGCGGCGCTGCACGATGATCTCGGCGAGCCTGATTTCGATGTTATCGGAATAGGGCCGGCGGGCGAGCGGCTCGTGCGCATGGCCTGCGTGGCAAACAGCATACGTTTTGCCGGCAAGGGGGGCGGCGGTGCGATTATGGGCTCGAAAAACCTGAAAGCGGTTGTTGTCAGGGGCACGGGGATGGTGCCGGTACAGGACCTGGTGCACCTGCGCGATCTGAGCATGGTCATCATGGAGACGATGAAAAGCGCTCCGCCCATTCAGGCATTAAAGCAGGGAAGCTCAGCTGCCTTCAACCAGACCGTTTTTGAGATCCAGGATTTCGGGTACAAGCATTTTCAGGAGGGCGGATGGACCGACAAAAATCTGTACATAGAAAATATTGCCCCGACCCTTCATGGAGAACGGCGGGCCTGCTACGCCTGTCCCATCGGCTGCGGTGTCATCAGCCGGATCAAAACAGGTGAGTTTGAAGGCACCGAGACAGGGGGGCCCATGGCTGAAGCATACTGGAACTGGGGCTGGAAGTGCGGCATAACCGATGTTAATGCCATCTGTAAAATTACCGAGGTGTGCAACAAAAACGGTATCTGCGTGAACTCCGCCTCTGAGCTGGCGGCATGGGTCATGGAATGTCAGGAGCGGGGGCTGCTTTCCACCGAGGAGACCGACGGGCTGCACCTGACCTGGGGAGACGGGCCCGGGTCGGTCAAGATGCTGGAGATGATGATCGAAAGAAAAGGATTCGGCGACGCCCTGGCCGACGGCGTCAAGCGGGCCTCGGAAAAGGTGGGACCCGGCACCCGTGAATACGCCATGCATGTCAAGGGCATGGAGCTTGACGGCGACGAGTGGCGACAGAACAAGGCCTCCGCGCTAAACGCGGCAACGGCTGAGCGGGGTGCCTCGGTAGTGCGCCCGTGGGGCTTCCCCATTGATATGGGCGTGCTGTTCAGCGACATAACCGGTCTTACGGAAAAGCCCGATCCCAACAAGGAGACCGGTATCGCACCGTGGTATAAACCCTACAAGGAGTTCACCATCGCCTCAAACTGCATGGGCGTGTGCCTCTATCCGGCTCTTTTCGATATTCCCACCGTTCACCAGACCCTCGAAGGCTACACCGCCATAACGGGAAGAGCCATTGATCTCAAAGAATATTTGAGAATCGGTGAGCGCACCATCTGTATACAGCGGGCCTTTAACGGCATGGAGGGGTTTGACCGCAAAGACGATACCCTGCCTAAACGGATCCTCGAAGAACCCATAAAGGGCGGAAAATATGACGGGCAGCGCATCGAGAACCTGGACGCAATGCTTGATGAGTACTACGAAGAGTCTGGCTTTGACAAAAAAACAGGGTGGCCGACACGCGGAAAGCTCGAAGAGCTGGGCCTCAAGGATGTTGCCGACAAACTCTATAACGCGTAATGCAGGAGGAGATACATGAAAGATACCTATGATGCCATCGTGATAGGCGCCGGCATGGGCGGCCTTACCTGTGCCGCCTGGCTTGCCGGCAAGGGAATGAGTGTCGCCGTTGTCGAGCAAAACATTCAGCCGGGGGGGCTGTGCTCTAGCTACCGGCGCGAGGGAGGCTTTAACTTTACCCCTGCCGCTTCCATTATAACCGGCGCAGACATGAAGGACGGTATTTTTGAACGGCTCGCGAAAAGCCTGGGCATAGAAAATGCCATCGAGTTTATTCCCCTTGATCAGGGCTACCATGTTCATTTTCCCGATTTTGACTACAAGATGTACTCGGGAAGCGATGAAGCGAGAAAGCGGTTTGTCGAAAAGGTCATCAGCCTGTTTCCCCAGGAAAAGCAGGGCATAACGGATTTTTTCGCTACCCTGGAAAAAATCTATGATCAGTCATCCTATGCGACGTTTCTGGGAACAGGTCCCAAGGATGTAGCCCGGATTCTCAGGAACTGCCCGACCCTGCTAAAGCACATGGGCAAGGGAATTATGCCCTTTGTCAGCCGGTTTGTCAGCGATCCCAAGCTGAAAGCGGTGCTGTCGATTAATTCAACCTGCGCAAACCTTCCCCCGTCAAAGATTTCGGTACTCGCAATTGCCGGTTTGCTGATTGAGGGGGGGAAGTCAAACCCCCATGTCGTGGGCGGTTCCCAGGCTGTTTCCGAGGCCTTCGCGTCCTGCGTGCGTGACAAGGGCGGTGAGGTGCTGCTCGGAAGACTGGTTGACAGGATACTTATCGAAGGCAGCCGCGCCGTGGGCGTTGAGACCGTCACGTCGCCCCTTGCCCAGGAGCGGGGCGGCGCACCCGCCGGGGAGCAGCGGGAGACCCTGCGGGCGAAATATATTATCTCCAATGCCGCTTCACGGCAGACCTTTCACCGCCTTGTGGGTGAAAAGTATGTGGGCAGGAAATTTTTGAGCAAGCTGGATGCCATGGAGCCGACACCCCCTTACTGTGCGCTTTTTCTGGGGCTTGACATGGACCTGCGGGCACAGGAATTCGTGCCTGCCCTGCATATCCACACATCCACCTATGACACGGACGAGCAATTCAGAAACGTCAACGCGAAGCTGCTTGACGAGGCGGGTCCTGTTCCCTTTTTCCGCTTCCAGTTCGCTCCGCTGAGTGACCCCACATCGGCACCCGAAGGAAAGACCGCCTTTGTTCTGCACAGTATCCCCGCGCCGGTGCTGCACTGGGAGAACCCGGAATGGCAGAAGCGGATAACCGAGCTCATGATTAAACGCGTTGAAAAGGTAATCCCCGGCATTTCACAGCACATAGAGTACCAGGAGCTGGCAACACCCCAGACAATGGACCGCTTTACCCGGTGCGGCCCGGATGCCAGCATAGGCTGGGCGTGCACGCCCAGGCAGATCGGTCCCAAGCGTCCGTCCAACAAGACCCCGGTGGACAACCTGCTGCTTGCCGGTCACTGGACGGCGCCGGCAATCGGCGTGATGGCAGCCGTTATTTCAGGGCTCCAGGCAGCACGCATAGTGCTCAAAACAGAAGGTGTCGGTGAGCCGCTCGGGGACATGGGCATAGAGGACGGGTTGATGGTCTGACAGACGCACGGTATATTTTATTGAAACACCGGAGGATCGAAGATCCCGCTACAGCGGGATTGGGATACCGGAATATTGTTGAACACGATTTTTTCCACCATTCCGGTCTTTTACAGCGACTTTCAGGCACGTGTAATTGCGATTATACATCACATTACAGGAGGGGAATGTGATGAAGGTAGTATCGCGCCATTTTTTCCCGCTATGTGTGTCGGGTGCCGTGCCCGGGACGTTTGTGTGCTGTCATGCAAAAGCAGATATTTTTTACGTGAGCTGAATGTTGACGTGCGCCGGCGCGGCATTTTACCCATGCCTTTTTCTGTGTTATATCCTATAAAGGAACGAATTTGATGAAACATAGCGTGGAGGGATGGTTATGAAGCACATACGTTTGGTTCTTTTGCTGGTTTTTCTGGCGACCGGAGGAACGCTTTTTTTTCAGGGCTGTGACACGGCGGAATACAGCGGGCAGACTATATCCTATGAAGAGCTTCGCGCCCTGATACATGAGGGGGCGCTTATAGACCCGACAACAACCATTGTCGACGTCAGAAGCCGGGAAACGTGGGCTGCCGGCTCTATACAGGACGCCGTCAACATTGTCTCCGGCAGTATCGTCGATGCTTTCGGCAACCTGATAGATAACGGCGAAGCCCTGACGTCAATGGTTGCCGACAAGGAAGCACAGCTTATCGTTTACGGATCAGGTGACGGCGAAGCCGTACAGGTGGCTCACCAGGCCGGGGAACTCGGCTATCAGGACGTGTACCTCTATGAAGGCGGTGCCGCGGACTGGGAGCTCAACGGTGATTACTTTGTTATGGCCTACGAAGGATTCAGGGCCTGGTATGACGAGCACTGCCCGTTTGATGACGGTGAAAACTACCTTGTCAGCCTCATGTTTCCCGACTTTTACACGGGCACTTTTTCAGCCAACCCTGACGGTCATATCCCGGGTGCCGTTAATATGTGGGATGAGCTGTTTGTATCAGGCGACAGCCTGCTCGATAACGGAAAAGCATTGACGGATATCATACCAGACACGGACGCAACGATTGTTATGTACTGCTACTATGCCGCCTGTCCCCGAAGCTATCATGCGGCACAGGGAGCCGTGTCCCTGGGCTATAAACATATCTACCGTTACCAGGACGGCTGGGTGGGGTGGCAGGAGGCGGGGAACAGCTTTGTTACGGGTGAGCAGCCGGGTACCTGTCCCTAGAGCAATTTACAAATTACTATAGCCGGTGCAAAAGACCGGGGCATTATAAAACGGTTGATATATCTGTCATTGCGAGGAGTCCCGCCATGGCGGGACGGCAATCTCCAACGTTTTTGCATATGCTGTGAGATTGCTTCGCCTCCGGCTCGCAATGACGCAGGTGGACGGGCATGTGTTGCTGCTTTTTTATTCGTGTGGGGCTACAATATTCTGAGAATTACTCTGTTATGAAACGGACTATGTCAATTGTAAAATGTTAAGAGCATATTTCCAAATAAATATAAGAAAAAGGTGTTCGGGGCCTCTTCGACGATGAATCAGTCTGTTATTCGTGGATTGGT
>Ga0272442_10001635_pt1 | contig 33650 bp, 29 predicted proteins | sample SSMForm2O_FD_200262 | JGI IMG/M metagenome (GOLD analysis project Ga0272442, IMG submission 200262) | Marine sediment archaeal communities from Little Sippewissett salt marsh, Falmouth, MA, United States - SSM-Form-2O | ecosystem: Environmental > Aquatic > Marine > Wetlands > Sediment ... | reverse complement strand
TAATTCTTGTAGGGCCGCTCGGCGCTGTTCGGCGGAAACATCCTCCATATTACGTATATCTTTAAACGCACGTTCCCACGCTTTAATCATAGGTTGCAAACGTTTATACTCCGCCCACTCTTCCATAGTCATATTAGCCGCGATGCGGTCCTTAAGATCTTCAAATGTATCTACCGCGTTTTGTTTTTCTAGTTCGGGTATGAGTAGCATCTCACGCCAAACTTTTTGTGCGGCGGGTGGTAGCTTTTCTAAACGCTTTGTTATCTCGTCCGCAAGTTTTTTAAACTCAGCGCGCAGATCCTCGGTTACTTCAGGTTTTAATGTAAGAGCGTTTGCCATGACCTCTTGAAGTTCTGTCGCTTGCCGTACGAGGTCGTCTGGAAAATCCCCATACGCACCTTCAATAGAATCTTTCACGCCCTCCCATAGATCTTTAATCTTACCACTATCTATATCTAGTACGCCTTCATCAACAAGTTGACGGATCTTAATAAATGCCTCAAGTACTTCGTTTGCCTTTTTCTTTAAAAGTCCTAGAGGCTCCTCTCCAAGCTCATGTAAAGCATTAATAGCCTCCGTAGAAGTATTAGTAACCGTCTCCGCCAATGCTTCAAACTCTGCGGGTACTTCGCCGAACGCCATACGAATTTTTTCTACGACATCTTCCCAAGCCTTTTCGATGATATCTGCTGATACTTGAGATTCTTTCGGGAGCTTAGCATTTTCCTGACTCACCGTCAATAACGCCTCAGCAGCCTTGCGGGCTTCATCTTGAAGCTGAGATGGAATCTTAACATCAAGGGTACTAAGACCCTGTACCATCTCTAAAGTATATCCAGTCATCTTCTCAGTGATTTCGCGGTACTTCTCTGGTATCTGTCCGAATGCGTCCATCAACTTAGGTACGAACCCATCTATCCAGATGTCGCGAAGTTTATCAGCGGAATACCCGCCATCCTTCCAAATAGTATTGAATGCCCAATCAGCTTCTTTTGCTATGTCTTCTAAATGCTGAGGCATATCCATACCCAAGATATTAAAGGCTGCTCTTAATCGTGCAGTGGTTGCACGTGCCTTATTGAACGCATCTGTCATTTCCTTCATCTTCTTACGTACGGCATCCGATATGCTCGCAGTTTCAAGTAGCTCCTTAGACAACTCGGTAATACGGTCTTTCAGTCTACCTGATATTGTATTATTATCGTGGAGAGCTTCATACATACCTACTAACTTCGCACGATTCTCATCTGTTAAATGTGCCCCGCGGGCTATTTGCTCTAATAAATCCGACCATGATGCAGCATATTGATCATTTTTGTATTTATTCGAAGCTAAATCATTTGAAAGATCGTTCATGCGTGCCTGCATTGCAGGTGTGAACTCCGTAACTTCACGCGCTGCATCGACAATCCCAAGAAGACCCTCTTTTGTTTCTTCTGAATACACAGGAGTAACTTTTAAAGATTCCGCGAGGTCGTCAAGACCTTTCTTCACCTCGGCTGTAAGAGGCGCACCTTTCTGTAATGCTTCGATTACAGCTTTCCACCTGTCTTGCAAGTCGTCAGTAGGTTTAACCGTATTATCTATAGACTCAGTTAGGGCTTGTAACCCCGCCGACAGTGTCTTTGCGTCGGATAGCTCTGACCAATTTTCACGAAGTAACCCGACTATACGTAATAACTTCGTAATCTTATCCCCAAGCCAACTTATCCACTTCCCAACATCTTTAATACCAAAAGATCCGGCAGAGAGTACTCGTATAAAGAGATCAATACCGCGTGTGACCGCTCTAAATTTTTTCTGTAGGTAAATTAACCCGCGTATAAGTATATAAATACTAGCAGCTACGGCTCCTACTAAAAGCATCTTACCTACCAAAACCCCTGCCGCGATTCCCAAAGCGCTCAATGCAGCTACTGTGACCAGTATAGCGCCAGTTAGGCCAGCAGCGACGAGACCAATGGCCGCAAGAGACCCTGCGAATTGCGCAAATCCTGGTGCGACTTTACGCATTGCCCCCATTATTGAGTTTATTGCCTCTACAATTTTTCGCGCGGTTGCTAAAAACGGTAACGCGCCTTGTATACGTAGTGCATTAAAGTTCTGTTTCAATCTGTCTAGTGAAAATGCCAAAGCTTTTGCTTGTTTTTCAAATGCTATTTGAGTTTCACCAGCAGCGTTAAGCATTACATTATAATCTTTTGTGAATCCTGTCACCTGCTGGATAAGAGCATTAACACCACGAAGCGCTCTCATCTGTCTAAACATTGATCCAACTTGTTCAGGAAGTATATCGCTAAGTTTTTCCATCACTGATACAAGACCTTCTGTCTGAAGCGTGGTCAAATCTAAATTAAGACCTAACCTTGCAGCGGCTTTAATCGCATCTTCAGTGGGACGGAAAAACTGTAATAGTGTCTGGTTAATAGATGTAATCGCAACGCCTGTATCCAGCCCTGCACGAGTCATTGTAGTAATAGCGGCCATAAGCTCTTCAAAGCTTACTCCCGCAGCTGCGGCGGTAGCGGCAGCTCTACCAATTACAGGCGTTAGTTCCGCAAACGTGGTAACACCCCGTCTGATCGTTGCAAAGAATATATCAGATATTTTAGCGGCTTGGTCGAAGGCCATATTATATGACATAAGTACTGAAATTATCGCCTTCGTTGCAGTTGCAGTAGAAGTCAGCCCTGCGCGTGCAGCACGCATTGCAACCGTTAAAACATTTATCGCATCAGACGCGGGAATGGTTGCTGACAGAATATCATACAAACCTTTTGTTGTAGCGGCGGTTGTTTCACCAAACTCGGCCGACAAATTTATGACATTCTGTGTAAATGTCTTAACCCATTTATTTACATAAGAATATGACTCACCCGCCCTATCGCGTAACAGAGTCGCAACGTTCGCCATCTCTTTTTGTAGTTCGATAGCGGGGCCTAAACTCTTTGCTATAGCGCGTGTTCCTATCGCAAACGTCGCGAGCAGCCCAGCCCCGGCTACAGCAAGCTTGCCCATTTTAGTTTGCAGTAACTCAATCGCAGCGCCGCCAATCTTAGAAAATGTAAGCAGCGTCATCTTCGCAAGTTTGAAATTGCGAATGAAGTTCCAGATCTCAGCGACGAGCTTAACTTTTAATATACCAAGAGCCATTATTTCTCCTCAACTAAATCACGTAGACCACGCATATCAAATTCTGAGAGGTCAACACCATTGTGATCTTTAACAGGCCCTTTATGAGCTCTAGGATCTGAGTATCTACCTTTTGGGGAGTTCTTGTTCATCGCTTCTTCTTGTATTTTTGCAGCAACTTCGCGTATGGCTGAAATCGCCGGTACTAGCTTTGCTATAGTTCCCCGAGACATACTTAAAACTTGATCGGGGGTGTAGTGACAGTTTATTGCAAAATACGCGAGGATGATGGCAACATCGTCTGCCACATTTAATGGGGGTTTTTCACCTTTGCCGTCGACAGACTTGCCTGTATTTGCTGCGTACTGGCGCCTAAGTCTTTCCCCATGGGCGCGATCGACTGCGCTAGCTGTTCCATCCTCTGACTTAAAAAAGGGATTAGCACCTTTATAATGGTGCCCAGTTCAAGACTATCACGTACGAAGTCTTCGTCTTTTCCTATGATAGTGGCAACCATTTTTGTAATCTCATCAGGTGCTAATTCGGCGACCTTCACGAGAAGTGAAAAGAGCTTTTCTCTATCGTTACCTGCCATAAGTTCTTTTACACCATCCCATGTAAGGTTGAGTTCGTCGCGTAGATTACCAAGAAGCTTACCTACGGAACGTATAACCTGGAGTTCCATACCCCAGTTAGCACGAGGTATTTGTACATCTTCGCCCGTGTTTGTTTGAATCACCTCAGGCATTGATAAAAGCTCTTCAAGACCTTGTGTTGGATCAAACATATCTGTTTTTTCTTTTGTATTACTCATAGAAGTCACTCTCCTCTTGACATAGTGAATTACGCCTTCTCGTATACTAGTTTGATCAGCCGCTTGTTTGCTGCAACAGCTGCTCCGGTCCAGTCCGTAGTGGACTCGACCGCGTTGAATGACATCGGGAACTCGTGCGCACCTTCTGCAAAGGTAACTTCGAAGCCAGCTCCGGCCTCAGCTTTCCAGAGATAGACAGAGATCGTATGTCCTGCGGGAGTTACGTGCACGAAACGCAACGCGTACTGGTCGATATCCATAGATCCACCAAACTCAAACGTTTCGAGGCTCGCATCGGATGAGGTAACGCCGCCGCCGGTTGAGAGCGACAGGTTACGCACATTCCACTCCATACCCGTGACATCGAGAGTTACTGATTCCTGAATGGCAAACTTCTTTACCACGGTTGAAGGAGATCCCTGTCTGAACTCAAGGATCTCTCGCGTGATCGCAAGTTTTGCACCTACAGTGACAGCACCTACGTCGATAGACGGTGTAGAACCTGTGGGGCCCATATACAGGATTCCAGGTCCGAACGAGAATCGGTCGGTGTCATACGAAGGAACGTTAAACGCCATATGTACTCACCTCCTTTCGAAATAAAATTCTACGCCGAAGGATTCTTCTCATCATTCGTCGCTTTATCAAGGTCCTTAAACTTCTCGGGGACCTTAGAAGTGTTGTTACTTTCGATGGTATTTGATGTTGCACATCTCCGACAAAGCTCAGTTACACGAACATCCGACCCTTGAATACTCAAATACAAATCTTTGTATTTAATACGCAAGGTATCTTTTTCAGGAGATAGTACACCTAGCAAAAATCCGCACTTACATTTCCACGGAACATCTTTTGCACCGAGCTGCAAGGAATCGTTGTGTGTATGGTCTTTCGCCATTTTTATGCCTCCTTATCACCAGCTTCAACTAAAGCTTTATGTGCTTCGTTAAATATCTCGTTGACGTGTTTTTTACATTGATTGTATGTACCCGTAACGAAGTCACGTGCAACCATTTTAGATGTACCGAATATAATATAGCGCGCGTGAGGTGCCTTACTCTCGTTAACACCTACCTCGGCTTCGTGGGACTTTTCAGGATCAGACACCGTTGTTTTTTCTATAGCACTCAACAATACACCTTCTTGAGTATGTACTAACCAATTAGGTACGTGTAGAGCTATTGGATGTGACTTTGCGTACGGCCCTCCAAGAAGACGAAGTTCTTGTATACTATGACACGTTAAACTTACATTTTCACGCATACGTTTGTATACATGATCTTGTGATTTCTTAGCCGCCTTTTTGAAGAGCTTATCAGCATTTTTCTCCGCATTACCAAACGCGATTAAGATCTCCGCCAGCCCATATACATGTTTAAGACCTTTCATGTCTCCGTGATCCTACTTTAATATCTTGTTCCCCTATAACACTTGTAATACTATTCAAAAGTCTATCGAGCATGTGATGTAGCGGATGATCGTTCGGAAGCAACTGTTTTGAATTTGTCAACCACGCTTGTCCTTGTCTGAGATACAAAAGTCCCAGCTCTTTATGCGCTTGATAGAAATTCGCGTTTAATGATATAGCATACTTGAGCAAACGCGTAGCCTCATTAAAGTTACCTTCATTTACATAATGAAGCGCAAGATTATATGGAGCTCGTGGGTCTTGCGGGTGCTCTTGCATCTGCATTTTATTTAAGCGTTCATACAGTGCAAGTTTTTTGTCCATGTATAAATCATCACCGAGGAACCCGTAGTGATGTAAAATAAGCTCAGTACGTAAAATACGTACTTTACCTTCATGCATACTTACATCGAAGTTTTCATGGACACGACCTGTGTAACGCATTTCGGGGATATTACGGAAGAGCCTTATAGCTTCTGACAAAGATACCTGCCCGCCTTTTTGATGATTATATACAGGAAACATGTATCCGTCACAGTCATTATCCATCATGCGCCTAAGAGATGGAATACGCTTGTGTTCGAATTCTTCATCCCAATCCATAAGCAGAATCCACTTCTCAGTTGCTTTCTCTATGACTTCATTCTTTAATTTACTGAAATCATCGTTGAATTTCACGGGAATTATTTTTGCATTAAAACGTTCTGCGGTGCGTACAGAATCATCCGTACCTTCGTTGTCCCCGTATATAATCTCATCGACAAAGTACCCAATTTGATCGAGGAGTTCCCACAATTTATGTCCACCATTCTTCACAGTCATTACAAGAGACAATCCATCGTCTTCGAACCATGGGTACGTAATCATCTTATCTTGAACGAGGTGCGAGTAATCTTCTTGGCCGATAAGTCCCGGCGATTTTTCTGTATCGATGGACTCATAAAACTTATACTTACGTGCGCACTTTTCACGTGAACAATATCCGTAATGCTTAATACGTACGTTCGTCCAACGCCCACATTCCGGGGGATGCAAGGGTATATTACCGCAGTGTAACCCAATATCCGTACCATAGTTGATACGTCTATTTGGTTCAATTTTGTACATCCGATATCCACTCATTTTTCCAAAGGTACCATCTATCCGGAAGCGTTCCGTTCCGTTAAAAAATGTACGCCAATTAAACCCATACATTTTTACATGTGGATTAGGTGGATGCATCAAACGTTCGACGTATGCACGATCAAACTTATCTTCGAATACTTCGTCATCGTCAATAGAAATCGCCCAGTCTGCACCGGACTCTTCCGCCATTATGACTAGCTGATTTCTATCACGACGCTCGTCAAATTCTCTGTTGGTTTTTTCGATGCGTGTAACTTTCAAAAAACGTTTTGCGATCTCTTCGGATTTGTCGTTCTCATCGGGGTTATCAATCAACACAACTATTTCGTCACAGAACGTTGAAGCCTTTTCTAAGCTTTGCGCGAAGTATTCATCAGGGCCTTTAACACGATACATACCTACAAGCTTTTTTGTACCTTCGTTTCTACTGACCCACTTATCTAGGAACTTATTGCGCGGAGAAAGTCCTCCTTCAGCCTTCGCAAATTCCGGGCGACGAAACGTTTTCGAACCGTGATGATGTACAAATGTAGAGCCGTCGATCATACCATACCAACCCTTTTCATTCGCACGTAGTAAATAATCGTTGTCCTCATAGCCACCGGGGAAAAAACCTTCTTCGAGAAGTCCTACGTCATCGATAACGGCGCGCTTTATCATCAAACAAAAACCTGATAAAAATCCTGCTTCATCAAGCTGTGTCAAATACTTCCTATGGAACTCTGCTGAGAATTGGTCAAGGCGCGTTAATTCATATTTTACGCCTGGTACGTTTTGCCTTCCACCGGCGTAGTTGGTCGCTGGGCCGACTAAACCTATGCGTTTACCCGACTGCTTCGTGTATCTGCGCATCGCGGTAAACATTTGAGACAGCCAGTTTGGTGTTACAAGGGCGTCGTTGTTCAGAAGAACAATAAATTCCCCGGTCGCATTTTTTATACCATAGTTACACGCCGCACCGAAACCTTTATTCTCTTCCAAACGTATGTAAGTGATATTATCGTGTTTGTGTAGCAGCTCGTTAATATACCCCTCAGTACCGTCGTCACTAGCGTTGTCTACGATGATAACTTCGAAGTCTTGTGTGTGCTCAAACACGCGCGGGAGAGATTCAGAGAGTAGTTGTAGCCCGTTTACTGTCGGAATAATAATACTGTACTTCATTTTGATCCTCCTTAGGATTCTAATCGTGTGACTATTGATTCATAATGATGTATTGTCGATGCCCCGTATACAGGGTGCAGGTCGGCCTCTAATTTGTAAACGATGCTTCCGTCGGTTAAATAATCACCCTTCTGCAACGCCGAGTCGGCGGCACGACACATAAGCTTAAGAGGTTGCTCTTGCACTGCTCCGACTTCATGTACGAATGCATCGGGGTTATGTCCATAAATCCTTCCATAAATAGTACCCTGTGTACGTCTTGTATTTAGTAGTTCGCCAGATCGCAAAGCACCTTTGATTGAAAAATTACCTCCTGTAAATCCTGCGGTTGTTATACCTGTTATAGTTTTGAATAGATACTGACTTATACGTGTGTCATCCTGTGTAAAAATAAAGTGCTCAGAAATAACGGAATCGTTTGCATCAGTACCTGTAATTAAACAATCACCGAAGACAGAACCTCCCGAAAGTTCTAACTGCAAAACACAAGGTTCTGAAGGTTGATACGTTACAGACACAGTTGTAGCAATAACTGTTTCTGTCACCAGATACGCACTATCTCGTGCGTACGTAATTGCACGCATCAATGAATTGAAACTCATTAGAATACCTTTTTATATTTTGTCAAGATTGCCATCGCAATATTATCAAGACCGTTCATAATAGTCTCTTCGGAAGTTTTGTACGAGTAATCACCTGCTTTTTCTTGTTCATACACAACGCCGGGTAATGAGTGTATGGTATACCCGACTTTGTAGATCAGGTATTGCAGATCCCGAGGGGCCTCCCCCTCGGCGTATCCGGCTTGATATAATAAGAGTATTGCATCTCGACCAATTTCAAAGTAGTCATCGTCGGCGCGTAGTTTAATTACACCGGTGTCATAGTCAATTATAAGATCGGAGTTTTCAATGAGAGTAGAACCGTTCGTAAGCATCAATGACCCGAGAACTACGGGATATTCTTCTGTGGTAATCTGCCAGCGCCGTGTATCAAAGTCTTCGATTGTCTGTGTTTCGTTTTTCCAATGAAGTGCAAACGTTCTTTTACACATACTATCTACACGTGCTTCAGCTAATTCCGTAATCAACGAAATATCTGCACTCGACATAGTCTGCCCGGCTGCAGATAAGAACTGTTGGAATTGTGCGCTTGTTAAAATACTCATTATTCTACTCCTAATACGGACTGTATGTTCTCGACTTTTATTACTGAAGCTGGAGAAGACACACCATGAATTGAATGTGACCATCCCGTAGCTCCTGCTGTGCCCATTACTGAATAGCTGTAAGCCCATCCATCTGCATCTGCATCAATACGCCCTACAGTTATGAAGTAGTGTATATCGTCTGTTTTTCCAATATATATGTTATCGGAGTTAGCGTTTGAAAAAGCAACGGTAGACCCCTCAGATAAAATAGATTCTGTTATTGTTCCAGCAGCACTAATTACATACGCTGCAAAGTTCCCCGCATTATCTGCGAAGCAATGTATAGTATCTTCTATGCAATAAACCCCTTCTGGCATCGGCGTATAATTCGCTTCTGTGTCCCATGAATCCGTAACGGAGCTTCCAATAGAACCATCTGAATCATCTGCTTCGAATGTTGCAATTACTAAATCTGTGTCTGTTATATACTCTTTATAATGAACAACGTACATATCATCACCAGCTTTAGTAAGGGCACAATACTCAGTTACATTTCCAGAGTCTACGACTAAAGAGTCCACATTTCCATCACAACTACCGTCGCTCACATCTATTTCTGTTGTTTTAACCTCCAAATCATTTCCGCTTGTTCTATATGCTAATAGGAAATAGTCTGAACTTCCTAAACGCACAACGTCTGTCCAACCGTTTAGTTCTCCAGCTTCGAAAGTCCATGAGTCTACTTTCGCTATTGTTCCATCGGTAGCTACGCTAAAGGTTTCTAGTACGCCTAAGTTTGACGAGTTTTCATAAATTATACCATAGTAAATACCGCCAACGTGAAATACTCTTAGAAATTGTGTTGTTGAACTTCCATTGACAAAATCCTGTATGTCTAATACACCAGTTGCTGTTATGTCGCCATCAGTAGTGTCTATCTCAATAGTTCTAACATCAAGTTCTGCGTTAACTTCTACAGATGCAATAATAAGTATATTTTCCCCCTGTCGCCAAACAGCATCCATGCCATGATATAACATATAAGTTGAAGCGTGTACTTCCCATTCCTCTGTTAGTGCGGCTGCCATTTCTCCAGTTGTATTACATTCAAATGTGGCTAAGTTTAAATCGTTTCCACTGTCCATATATGGGACTGCATAATAATTTCCGGTAACACCGCACCTTTCTATTCTCGCTAAATAGTTTACTTGATTTGTATTAAACTCCACTGCGTCTATCGCTTCTATAAAGTCTCCCGATGTATAAGTTATGATTTGAAGTTTTGTAGCATCGTCTGAGTCTGAATCCCATTGCACGAAGCTTCTATATTCATTTGAAGCAGGTAAACTTGTTTCTGTATTGGCTATTAAGAATATCATATCTTGATTAGATGCCCAACCGCCTCTTCCAGTTATCTCATCTATAATACTTTTTATGTTTGGTGACTCATACCAAACATCCCAGGACCATGACTCTGTAGGAATCCATTGAACAGAAGCAGTAGTTTTTGCACCCCACGCATCTCCATAGATTGTATGCCCCGAACTAAATTCAGCAGCATCATCTACGTCCTCTCCCCATATAGTTATGTCTAATGTACCACTGTTCGATGGTGCATTAACAACCAAAACAGCTTTGTCAAAGTTGGTTGATGCGTCAACTGGCACGGTTTGAAATCTATATCCCCAAGTATAAAAGTTAGATGTACTTGCTCCAACATTTGCTTGATAAGCATAAGTAAGATTTTGGTCATCTCCGGGATGTGGGTCGCCCCAAGTGTGTCCATCATCAGCACTTGCACCAACTTGTTCTTCTGTTATATCCGCATCCATATAAACTGGATAAACCGTAGCAGAATGATTTAAAGCGGTTGCTGGAACACTAAACAATCCAAATATATAAGTTCCTACCCTTCTTATCTGCCAATCGACATCAATATAATGTGTGCTGTCTGCGCTATCCCATGCTCTAGGTTTTTGCATCCACCATACATTACGAAGTAATTCGTCTCTAAAATTAAATTTTTCTGAGTTGTTTAACTGTTCATCGAAGGCATCTATATTAGTAATTTCAGACAAATCAGAAGTTGTAATCCCAGAAGCAAAACCATTTCCAACCTCAGCCTGTCCATGCCATGAAAGAGCTATCACTAATACTAATTTCAACCCAGAAACTGGAATGGTAGGTGTTGGCAAGTCGGTTTTATCATCTATGACGAGTGTTTTGAAAAACTCGTCGGGCTTTAAGTTGTATCTAAAATGTATTCCGTTTCCGAACACGTCTTCCCACGTTACAGTATAGGAGTTATTGTCAATCGTTGGAGCACCGACAGCTTGAGTAGCAGATATTAACTGTTTCTGATTAGCTTCATTAACCCACATTAAAGCAAGTGGTGCCATACCAATCCATCTATTCGCACGTCTATACTGTGCAATATAACGTATTGTTTTTCCACTTATTTCTCTCGACTGCCAGAACCTGACTTGATAACCATTAGTTTCACAAGCGGCATCCCAATTTTCAAGAGGCGTAAGACTTATTGTTAAATCAATTTCTTTATATTGTTCACTTTCAGAAAAAGGGTCTACCTTATAATGAATAGGACCGACTTGACCGATGATTCTGCGTTTTCCAGAGTCTCCTATCTTAAATTGTTTGAAACTCCTTGTTCTACCATCAACCAGTTCCACTTCGTTTTCTGCAGGTATATAAAGACCTGAACCATCTCTTTGTACGAGTGTTTGTGTAAAAGAACTACTTATGAATAAAAGAATACATAAGAAAATTAGTCGCTTCAATTTATACTCCTTATTCTGCTATTTTAACTGGTACTGGAGCGGGAAATATGAATATAACATCTGCGGTTATAGCTACGCCAATTGCATAGACAAATTCTCCCGCAGTTGATGGCGCTGTCGCAGATATTATACCAGCAGTAGTACTCACAAATAGATAGTCCCCCGCTGTAAAGTCCCATCCGTCATCGTCTCTGATATAAGAACCTCCCTGTGCTACCAACGCAGATTCCCCGTCATTAACTGTTCTTGTATCCACACTTACCCACAATGCCGGACTATTTTCAACATCATCGTCTTCTGCAAGCATAAGTTCGCCATCTGTGTGCATAAACAAAACTTCTCCAAAGTCCACATCTTCACCAACAGCTAATCTGACAGCAGTTCCGCTAAAAGTACTGTCTGCGTCGGGCGAAGCGTCTAGTTTTAACCACTTCCCAATAGTAACGCTGTCTGATAGTGTAGTTGCAAGCGTAACAGTTAGGTCTTCTGTAATAGATAAATCTTTCGCAATAGAAACATTACCGCTTGAACCTTCTACTGTAAGAGCCCCATCTACTCCAGCGGATAGTTTAATATCAATGTCTCCGTCGTCCCCGAGTTCGATATAATCCTGTGTGGTTTCATACATGGTAAGCATAATTTCATTTCCGGCCAGGATTTTTATTTGGTCGGTGTCAAACTGGATTTCCGTATCAGTATCGCTCTGGTGAGTGATATCATCTGCAACGTGAATGTCATTGGAAAAAGTAACTGCGTCGAGATTCTGGAAGTCAATTTGGTCATTTGTGTTGATTTTCATAAGACCGTTATCATTATCACTTGCAACAAAATTAATCTGACCGGAAGTTCCGCCGTTTGTGCCTATTGTTATTGTCGAAGCAAATGTTGGAGCCGTACCAAACACGAGTAATCCAGTACCAGTTTCATCATCCATAAGAGCAAGCAACTCACTAGAAGCGTCGATTTCAGTTTCCAGAAGTATATTGACATCACCCCAAACTGTTTCTACTTCGCCTTCAGTATTCCATTCCTCATCTCTTGTAATAGCCGCTTCGATAGCGATGTTAATTTCAGTATTAGGATCTTCTGTCACAGCAAAATCTGCATCGGCAAAGTCTAATGTTACTATGTCTGCATCACCTACACCAGCATCGCCCTGTTCAACAGTTGACATAGTTCCGGAAAGCGCATTTATTTGGTCTTGTATTGAGGAGGTAACACCATCAACATACAACAGTTCCGCCGCAGTTAGATCTCCTGAATCACTTATACCATCTATAATATTCAGGTCTGCAGTAGAAGCTGTGGCACCATCGATAATCTCGAGCTCTGTTTCGTTTATACTAGCACTTCCTATGATAAACTCGCCTGCAGTTGCTATGTTTCCTGCGAAGTAATTCGGAGCCCCGTCAGCTTGATAAATACCATAGTCAACGCCTGTTTGGCTATCGAGGTAAATATCATAAACAGTGCCATTCACACCTTCGTCGTCATCGATTGTAATGTAAAGCCCAAATACATCATCACCTACATCAGTCATTTCAGTTTCTAAGTCTATGTCAATATAATGTCCGTAAGCATCCCCTGTAACAGTTCCTCCGTCGAAGTCTAACCATGTTAATGTTCCTATAGCGTCTTTTCCTGCTGTGCCCGCATCGAATTCGAGTTCGTTATAAATACCTCGATAGTCTTCTGTGCCCGCGCCTATTGTACCATCCTGTAAACGCGTAAACACACGCAATCCTGTAAGATATCCAATTGTTTCATCGCCGTCGTTCATCGTCGTTGCAATATTTGCACCCCAGATATCGTCTGCATCGTCGGTATCGCCCCCAGACTTCGTAAAGGTAGTTTGTAACGCACTTGTCTCAGCCGTTATCGCAGCGCCGTTCACCGTCACATATAATTTATTTGCTTCGACTTCGTAATCCCCCGCATCCCAGTCGCCCGTCAATCCTACAGTGCCATCCTTATTTAACATATTACCCAGTTGCGTTTGTATTGAAGAGGTAACCCCGTCTACGTACAACAGTTCTGCCGCGGTTAGATCTCCTGAATCACTTATACCATCTATAATATTCAGGTCTGCAGTAGAAGCAGTTGCCCCGTCAAGTATTTCTAACTCCGCTTCGCTAAGTTCTGCATCTCCCATTGTAATGGATGTAGTAAATGTGGGTGCAGTAGCAAACACAAGTAATCCAGTACCAGTTTCGTCATCCATAAGAGCAAGCAACTCACTAGAAGCATCGATTTCAGTTTCCAGAAGTATATTGACAGAACCCCAAACTGTTTCTACTTCGCCTTCAGTATTCCATTCTTCATCAAGAGTAGCAGCTGCATCTAATGCAATATCAAGTGTATTATCGTCTTCTTGATAGGTGACAGTTATGTTTGTTTCAGTATTTCCTGTCCATAAACCCCCAGCATAGTCTTCGACTTCAGCTTGAGAAAGTTGTGTATTTGTATCGGTATAATTACCAGAATGAATATTTGTAGCACCTTGATCCTGTGTCCAATCAATATGTTCATTCGCTTCAAAGTTATTTGCAGCATCGTGGTCAATTACGATATCTAAAGTATTGTCTGCTTCTTGATATGTTACTGTAGCACCAGTTTCTGTGTTTCCTGTCCATAAACCTCCGGCATAGTCTTCAACTTCTTCTTGTGTTAAAGTCGCAGTTATATAACCTTCATCATTTGTCCATTGACTGTTACTACCACTTGCATTTGTTATCTCACCTGTAGTAGATATATCCCAGTCTGCAGAGTGTAATTCAAGTGTACCATCGGATGTTATATCCATTACACCATCAGCATCTGCATCGAGATATAAACCTGCGTCGAAGAACTCAAGCTTGCCAAGAGAAGTAATATCAACATCATTAGCGTCTGGATCTTCACCTAAAACATCAGCAAAGTCTGGTGCTCCTATAGCATTTATTTGGTCTTGTATTGAGGAGGTAACACCATCAACATACAACAGTTCTGCCGCAGTTAGATCTCCTGAATCACTTATACCATCTATAATATTCAGGTCTGCAGTAGAAGCAGTTGCTCCGTCAAGTATTTCTAACTCTGCTTCACTAAGTTCTGCATCTCCCATTGTAATGGATGTAGTAAATGTGGGTGCAGTAGCAAACACAAGTAATCCAGTACCAGTTTCGTCATCCATAAGAGCAAGCAACTCACTAGAAGCATCGATTTCAGTTTCCAGAAGTATATTGACAGAACCCCAAACTGTTTCTACTTCGCCTTCAGTATTCCATTCTTCATCAAGAGTAGCAGCTGCATCTAATGCAATATCAAGTGTATTATCGTCTTCTTGATAGGTGACAGTTATGTTTGTTTCAGTATTTCCTGTCCATAAACCCCCAGCATAGTCTTCGACTTCAGCTTGAGAAAGTTGTGTATTTGTATCGGTATAATTACCAGAATGAATATTTGTAGCACCTTGATCCTGTGTCCAATCAATATGTTCATTCGCTTCAAAGTTATTTGCAGCATCGTGGTCAATTACGATATCTAAAGTATTGTCTGCTTCTTGATATGTTACTGTAGCACCAGTTTCTGTGTTTCCTGTCCATAAACCTCCGGCATAGTCTTCAACTTCTTCTTGTGTTAAAGTCGCAGTTATATAACCTTCATCATTTGTCCATTGACTGTTACTACCACTTGCATTTGTTATCTCACCTGTAGTAGATATATCCCAGTCTGCAGAGTGTAATTCAAGTGTACCATCGGATGTTATATCCATTACACCATCAGCATCTGCATCGAGATATAAACCTGCGTCGAAGAACTCAAGCTTGCCAAGAGAAGTAATATCAACATCATTAGCGTCTGGATCTTTACCTAAAACATCAGCAAAGTCTTGAGAGCCTCCAAGTCCGAGCTCGGCGGGTGTGTGCCATTCAAAATCCCCGGTCGCCGCTTCATACGTGAGAATATCTTCATCAGTCGAAGCGTTAACCGCTTTAAGCATACTCTCTTCAATAGCGTTACTTGCTATGGTAACATTTATAGCTGTAGTTCCAGACCCAGAAACATCCCCTGACAATGTAATAGATTCGTTTCCTGTTAAATATGTATCTCTTATATTATATAGGATTGAGGTGTGGACTTCAATAGAATCTCTGTTCACATATACTTGTCGGTGGGCAACTAACGTATCGTATACGGAATAGGAGTTTACAAATAATTTATCCTCTGCATTGAGCGTATCCGATATAATCTCAAACGTACCCGCATCCCACTCACCTGTCAACGCCGTCGTGCCATCCTTAGTTAGGTAATCTCCAGCCACTCCGGAGGAAAATGCAACCCATGAAGCTCCATTATAAAAGTATACGACTTTCGTATCAGACTTGTAAAAAAGCATGCCTGCTACGGCCGATGAAGGTAGTGTAGTACCCCCCGGGATCTCAAAGCGTCCTGCATCACCTGTAAAGGAGAAATATCCTTGTAGTGCGAGGGTATCAGCTCTCTGTATGACTATCTTCGGATCACGTGACTGGCTTAGACTGGTGCCTGCTAAAACAAAAAGTACACCTATCAAACCTACGTAATACAAAAAGCGTTTCATAGCAAATACTCCTAAATATTTTATATTAAGCAATCACCGCAACCATTTCATAAGTGGTGCCTGCGGTGCTTCCCTTTATCTGTAAAGATGCTACACTTGCATTCAAATTCCAGTATGAGCCCGCTTCCATTGTATACCAAGTAGACCCACTATCAAAAGAAATTAATAGGTCATTAGAACCGTGTGTATTATGAATATTTATATTGGAAGTAGTCCCACCAAACGTAATGTCGGATGCACTAGTACCGACAGTACCGTTATGGTGTTCAGGTGTGCCAGCTGCGGGAACTGAATTAATATAAATGTGACCTTCCGAGTCGCACCTAATTACTCGGACGTCTGTACCATCATACCCCAATAAACAAGGAGTACCATTTGAATCTCTACGTGCAACGTTGGTTATACCCATCGGTAGATCTCCTAATTAAGAGTTATCCCCGAAAACGAATCTATACATTTTAGAGGCTTATGTATAGAGCTTTCGGGACCCTTAACAGACTACCTAGCCTGCCTCACTATCGTACTCTCTTCAATTTCCGGCGTTAGTGGGGTAAGCCCCCGAGCCTGTCTAAATTCATCTTCTGTGATAATTACAAAACCAAGTGCCTGCAGGCGTTCGATCCATATTTTCTTTTCTACGGGCACTTCGACTACACCCTTATGCACTTTGACAGCTCCATCGTAAAAATGCTCCTCGAAGTCACTTGCACATGGAACTTCATGGCTAGGTGCGTGTTTTAAATAAATCTTGTTCATCTTTGTCAGTCTCCTTTGAAATTCGGATAATCTCGCGTCAGACACGTCATATAGATAAAACCGAATTAGGTAGTGCTTCCAGAAATACCGATCACTGAAGTATGCTTCTGCGCGTTTGCCATAACTAACGCCTGATCGCAGTAGATATCGAACTCGTCGTACTGCGAGCTTACCTTAGCGAGAGGTAAGATGCTCAGGGGCGTTAATTCGCCAACCCACACATACTCAGTATCGAGAACATACAGCGTAGATGCATCGCCTCCGGTGTATGCAGCAACGGATGCCCCACCGGATGCCATAAGCATCGTATCAACGATGTTGGACGATGTGAAAATAGGAATGCCATTGTATGACATCACCTTAAATCCACCTTTCACCTCAACAACGTTAACAAAACGCTGTGCGGACTGCAAGAGCTGGTTCAGTACTCGGCGTGTACGTTTCGATGCGATGATCATGTTCGGATCACCTGTACATGTATCAATCGCCTCATCCAGTTTCGCAAGCGTCAGAGGACCGGCGCTGGTACTGGTTGCACACGTTACAGTCTGGGTAATCAAACGATCGAGACCGTCGAACTGATTCGCGCTAGTGCTGGTGCTACCTCTGAACAGCGCCCAGTCTTCATAGTCCTTGAACTCAAGCGTTCGTGCTTCGATTTCTTCAGCCAGGATGTCCATATAGCTCCGTCCGATTGCCTGCATCCTTCGGGTCACCTTGCCTTTAGCAGCAATGGTTTTGTACCCGAATTCCACACGGGCGTAGCTTCCCTGATCCTCATCGATGGTATCCTTATCCCCGACGAACTGCGCGCCGGTTGATCCGGCGGATCTGCGGTTCAGATACCATGAAGGTCCTGATCCGCGCTTACGGGGCAGATTCTGCCGCAAGGGGTTCTTGTACTCGACGAGGTGCTGAAGCACTTTGTCGATCTCAGGCTGTATAAGAACCGAGCCTGCGTCAGTTTGCCCGAGGGCTTTACGAATGTCGACCATGCTTTTTCACCTCCTCTCAAGCGGTCTGTGAATCTTGATTACCGAGGGCGTAGCCTAATACCGAGAGCAGCTGCTCACGGGGTTCTTTACCCTCAATGGATTTTTGGATCTTCTCGCGTTCGGTGGTGACTTGCTCTTCGGAGAGTGTCACGCCCTTACGCACCGGGATGGTGTCTACCGCCTTTTTCAAGGCGTCGATCTGGGCACCGTAGCCGCTCATCAACTCAGCCATCTTGATAACGGCTGCGTTCACAGCTTCAAGCCCCTGATCCTTCTTTACCAGATGCTCCATCAGGGTTTTAACCAGTCCTGTAGGATCATTGGCTGCGGCTTCACGTGCTTTGACGACATCTTCAGCTGCTTTCTTTGTTGCTTCCTGCATACTGAGACCCTTCTGTGTATGCGTAAGCAATGCTTCCTGGAAATTCGGATCAGACAGAAGTTCCTTCGTCAGCTCGACAGGTTCGTCCTGTGAAGTCGCCGGCAGTACGATCTGTACGGTATTGCTAGATTTCTTATCGTCTGCCTTCTTGGTCACGTCATCGTCATCCGCATCATCATCAGCAACGGTATCGTCATCACCGCCACTCTTCTTTAGTGCCGTTGCTGCTTCCTCGATCTTACCGAAAAGAATCTTGACAGCTTCAGATGCGTCTTCAGGAACAGACTTCACAGCCTGTAGGATCGATCCGATGTTCGCGTTCGCGCTCTGGATAGCCTTTTCGATGGCTTCCAGATCCATATCCGCGGCATTTTCTTCGAAACCTTCAGGGACCTGAATACTGATCACCTGTGCACCGTCTTTATTCTTTGCGATGTTGAACAAGGGTGCTTCCGGGGTTTGTTTTCTCGCCTTCTTCATTTGTTTGTCACCTCCTTTCAGAGAATGTTGGAAGGCTTTCTGTATGTGGTACGAAAGAGGTTCATCCTTCTTCTCTACGTACCACTTAAAATCGACTTCTGCCTGACCAGATACTGTCACAACAGAAATCTCATTTATGTGCATAGCTTTGATATACCTGATAATGGTATCAAGCTGCGGGACGTAGCGAATGTCAAAAGAAATAACGCGCCCGCGTATTGAAAACTTACGAAGCACGCCTTCTTTGATCTTTTGCCAGATATCGGGGCGTGTCTTCGTAACGAGTACTTTAATGTAAATAGCTTCGCCGTCAAACTTATAGGCAATTATTTTGCCTACTTCTTCATCGAGATGATGATTGTACAATACCGTCGAATTTATTTCGAGATCCGGTAATGCATGTTTCATCGCAATAGGAGATACTACATCACTCTGGTAGTCCATCTTGTCGATGACTGCGCGGCCTTCGATGTACCATTTCTCTTCGGGTTCTTCATCATCCGCTTTCGAATCCTCCGCCCAATACTTAGAAATAGAAAAAGGTGCGTCGAAAGGTACATCAGTGTTATCTTCAGATACGATAACGTCGTACTCACTTTCTAAGGCTTTTCGAACCCATTTGCCGTCAACGACTTTATAATGACTTCTAAACGCCTGTATAGCAGCAGCTGCAGCCCGATTCTTTGGCATACCCCCTTCTACTAAGCTATCGTAAACCCGTGCGATGTAATTAATCTGTTCAAGAGTTAACGGATGTTTAGTAGCACCTCCCGCCGTTCTCGCTAAAGAATGCCATTGCGGTGGAGCTTCTGAAACATTGGAATAAGGCATAACAAGGCTCCTATTTATTGGCGAAATTTATTTTTACAAAGTTAAAGTACGTTATAGAGAATTCATTTAGTATATTTTTAGTTCTTTAAGTTTCCTATTATGATAATTAAATACAAAGTAAATTACAAAGTTAAAAACGTTTGGACAGTTGCTCTTCTACGTGCTTGAGATCATCTTCCGTAGGCTGCTGGAGGTATAAGATATGATCGTTCCAATTAATAGGTCTTTTACGTCCGTACCCAAAAGGCCAGCGTGCCGCGTCGTTACCAAACATGTCAACAACGTGCAATTCTGGAAAACCTCTCCCCTCGTCCCACTTATGCCAATTGGCGTTCATCAACTTCGTAATGTACGTTTTCAAATACTCATATGAAACATACATAAAACAGTGTTCACCACGTGATAAATCCTGTGAATAATTATGCATACTAAAAGCCACCGAAACGAAGTTCTGGCGGGCCCATGAGAGGGCGCCTGAAAAACCCAAAATAAAACAATCTTGTTCCACAAAGACATAATCCATCTCGTTACACAGTGCATACATAGCACCCGACATTTGCGTAGCTCCCGAATCATTATGATGATGTTGATCTGGAGCGCGTAATCCTTGTATTAATATAACGTCTTTATCACCCGTCGAAAAAATTTTCCTTGTACAGTCAGATTGATAAATAACAATTGCACCCAATTGCTCTTTTAGTTGCTTACGAATATGCGGAATCCACATCTCTCTAAAGAACGTGGAGTTCTGTACGTATAAGGCAACGTTTTTATTATTGTGGCCTTTTTCGTCAGCGTACCATCCGGTACCTATAACTACTTTTCTCATCCGCGGTTAACCTTACCCATTTTGTCTAAGTAGTTTAAAAAGTATTCTGACTCTTTATTGACTTCTTCAGTATCGCGATCCACGTATTCGAAGATTTTCATTAAATGCCTACGACCTTCAGGCCCATATCCATAAAAATTATAGTGGTCAAGATTCCTGTCAACAATTTTGATTCCGTATCTTTTCGGATAATACCATATGTCGCACCCCGGTATTGGTACGAAGTGTGTACAGGCAACAATCTCGAAAGGTACACGTTTTAAACCTTCAATATTCAAACGTACGGTATCGCGTGTTTGAAACGGTGTACGAATCATCAATAATACACGTGCGGGAATACCTAACGCATGCGCAAGTTCGAGTGCCTTAATATTATCGGAGGCCGTAGCCTTCTTATTAAGACCTTTAAGGACATCATCGTCGAAGCTTTCAATACCAAATGAAAATTCACACAGACCACCTTCTTTTGCGAGTTGCCATAGCTCTTTATCTAAAGGTGTTACACGCGTCGAAATTCTAAACTTGATATCATACTTTGCAAACAACTCAATTATTTTTATACAACGACCTCTATGTGTAAAGAAATTCTCATCTGCAACGCGTATTTGATGTATTCCGTAATGTTTAATAACATCGATGAGCTCTTCTTCGATAGACGCGATACTACGTGTGCGTACTCCACGATTTAATTTCTTCGCAGCGCAGAAAGCACAACCAAAAGGACACCCCCGACTTGTAAGAATTTGAGTCGTTTGACCTTTAGCATAATGCTTACCATACGCAAATATATTACCGCCTTGGTGTTTAACAAGTTCTCTGGCAGGTATTGGTAATGAATCCAAGTCAGTAATAAAAGCTCCTGTATAACGTTTATTAAGGGCGCCATTCTCAATATCACGTAAAGCGCGTAACATTTCGTATTCACCCTCTCTAAATACAATTGAGTCCACGTACTTCCAATCAACATATTCAGGAGTTACCGTGCCCGGACCGCCCAATATGACTTTCGAGTGTGGGAATTTTTGCTTTATAAGCTTCGCAAATCTACATACCTCAAGCAATTGCATCGACGTACACGTTATTCCGTATACATCAGCTTTTTGTAATAACTCGATAGCCTTCTCTTTAATATAAAAACTATAATTCGAAACATCAACAGGATAATTATATTTTTTTAGCTGTGCCGCAATATACAATATCCCCAGTGGAACTTGAGCTCCCGGTTCCTTAAGATGCGTCGCCGGCGGATTAATAAGATTTACATGTATCATACAGGTGAGTGCTCCAGAAATTCTAAATAGTCTTTTTCAATAAATCTTTGTGCAAAATATACATCGTCGCTATAATTTATAGGACGCACCATACCATAACCAAAAGGCCAATATTCAGCTACGTCCGCGAATGTATTGTGAAACTGTTTTTCAGGATTCCTGAAACGTTCAAAACCTTCGTTCCACTGATGCCACATACCTTTATTAAGGCGTTCAACCATCTCCGGTAAAAACTCCCGCGATGCATACACCAAACTGGGTTCGGCCCATCCCTGTTTATACGAAGCTTTTTCACCAAACCCATAAATGATAGATTTTCCCTGAGCGCAACTTATGACACCATCAAAGTTATGTACTAAACAATCTTGTTCATAAAAAACGTAATTCAAATCGTTACAATACGCATATTGTGCTCCTACCATCATTGTAGCACCCCAATCGTGTGCTGCGCCGATTTCATAAGGGGATGCTCTATCCGGTGCAGTATCGCGTTTTGCATGTCTATATCCGTGGATAACCTCAACGCCTTCGGGCATTGGGTCAGGAGGTATCTCACATTGTGATACATACAATAGAATTATACGCGGATCGAGTTGTTTCTTTATACGGGGCACAAGCACACTCGCAAGGTAATCTGGTTTGAACAACTGGGGCGCTAACTGCGTTTTACCGCGTTTGCCTCCTGTACTATCAGAATACCATCCTATTGTAACACACACGTCTGATTTTGAAGAAACGACGCGTACGCCTTTTGTCTGCTCGTAATATTCAAATATACGCGTATGGAAGGTATCTACAAGATCTCTTCTTTTATGAACTAATTCACGAATAGAATGATAGTTTACATGATGACAGAAAATACTTCTGTCAATTACAAATCTTATGCGCCCCGCTTTTAAAGAACGAAAGAGTTGCATTTCTTGATTCGCTTCGTCGACACCATAATTATTGATGTAATCTTGCGCGTGGAAAGCAACTGCGTGCGTAGAAATACCCCTGTCAGTCATTAAACATTTTTTATCGTAATTTTCATGCGTAATATACTCACGCGTACTATGAGACTCAGCGAACTTTATAAGTTCTTTTGGTTCGGCACCATATATAGCGTCAAACAAAACGCTCTTAAATTCCGGCGGGTCGGGTTCGTGCCACATCCACGAACATTTCTCAAGTTTCAAAAGTATGTCGGGCCAGAATTTCTCCAGATAAATACGGGTGGTGTAGTTGTTTATTGTTGAAAGCGGAAAAAAGAATACTCCAGGTTCAAAAGAAAAATTATCCTGCGACGAGATAAGGATGTTATCTTCGTCGACCTTGAGAATAATCTCGTCAGGAAATCGCTGTGCGAAATCTCTCGTGATACGATGAATAAAAGGTTTAGTAGACTTCTCACCTTCTACGTATTCAGGGCGTATCAAATTCACGTGTGCGTTCCGCGCGATTCTTGCGATCTCAGTTACGCGTTTTTCTGTGTTACCATTGTTAATGACATAGATATCATCTGTAGGCAACCACATCTTTAATGCACGTAGACAATTTACCAGGTGCTCAGGCTCCAAACATGAGATGACCATAGTCTTCATAATATACTCCTTAAAATAAATCGACCCAGATATTCATCGCATTAGTAGTGAGTTTCCAGTAATCTGATTTGGCTCCTAAGAGTTTACGTAATTCTTGTATTAAATGTATATAACAACCTTTATAAGTCGTCTCTGTAAAACGTATTCCGTCAACTAACGACCATAGGCCTTCGTTCATTTCATAACCTATATGCTCTTTGTGTAAATTATCCCAGGGATTCGATGCACGCTCGTGCCATATTATAGGAGTACCTGAGATAACGCCTTTACCCAGATGATCAATTATGCGTTTCGAAAATATACCCGCCCAGATATCTCCGAAGCGATCATAAGAATAATCGCGCCCCATTAATAGAAAGTACATTATAGGTGTAAGCTCTTTTATAAAAGCAATATTCATACCACACATAGGATAGTACTTACCTATAGGTATAATGCGCTGAATCAAACCGTACTGAACCTGTTTTGCACTTAGCTGTGTGATTGCATCTAAATCGGGATTATTAAGCCACAGACCATGACTCAATACTATAGGCAATGCCCTAAACCTTGTCATATAAGGTATTCCACGCGGACGCATCTCTTCGATAGTACTAACCCACGCATCATCAGTTACGTTATGGTTTGTCAAATTCAAAACATGTTGTGCTATAGAACCTTGAGGTTGCACTTTTTTATACTTAGTAAGACCGCGTTCTTCTGTCAGTGGGTAGCAATCGTCATCGAGTGTTATAATGTAATCCATGCCGTCGAGATATGCTTGCCAATATCCGAAAGACCTGACGCAATCGGTCTTTTTGGGTATTATCCACGCGTTCTTTCCCAACGCATCTTCGATGTTTCTATGTGCAAAATGTTTTACATACTTATACGCAGGTAGGTCGAATGTTTCATCTTCATTATCTTCCACTACGTACACTGTGCAATTATTACGCTCAAATTCTTCATTCCATTCAGACAGAAATCTTTTGATACATTCTTCGCGTATTGTGGGTACTACGACACCTACTTTACTTGTCTGCATTTTATGAGGCCTCTTTTATATGTTTACGAGGATTCTGCATGTAATCTTTAATTGTATCTTCTAAAGCATTGCGTGTCGGTGTAATAAGCATTGTGTTGTTAGGTCTACCTATTTGAAAGGGGAATGCCTTTGCCATAAAAGAACAACATATCAATGGTGTACCTAAATGATATGCTAAACATGCGACGGCACTATGTAATGTAACTGCAAATGCGCACGACATTAATAAACGTGCTACTTCTTCAAAAGAACATCCGTTCTTTACTACAAGGTTCCCTACACCTACGAGCGTACGTTCTTTTTCTGCACCGACGTTGTACACAGTAAGACCGTTAAATATGTCTATACCTAGACAATATAGTGCGTTAGACGACTTCCATGCGGACACTGTCGTAGGCTGTACTACTACATGTTTACACTGTCCACGTTTATCCGTTGAATTTTTAAGCGCACAAATAGCATCAGTGCGTCTATCGAATTCAACGCCCGCTATATTAAACTTCGTATGTGTCATATTGGGGCATACAAGATCGGGGAACCATACGTCGATCTTTTCTAAGGGGGGTACTACTACATCGTATGCAGATTGATCAATATCTTGCATATTTAAAAGGGCGAACTCCTTTACGTCAGGATATCCGCCCGGTAGAGATTTCAATTCAGGACGAACTTCATTTGAAATGTCCATACCTACTATGTGATCGCGAATAAACTCTACAGCATGTTTTGCATATGCGCCGTGAATCCAATGGACGTGGTACTTTTCACACGCTTTCTTAAGAAAGGGTATTATATGAAAAGTATCACCTATCCTCAGACCCCCCAGAATTAGCAGCATCTTGGGCTTTTGCATCTTGTGCTTCCTCCATCTCGCGTAACATATCAGCCTCTTCTGCTATCTGCAAAACGGCTAAGATAGATTTCGAATTGTACTTTTGAAAATACGCCAATGCTTTAGCCATTACTTCCACAGGGTCTGTGGGAAGCGTTTCATCTTCGTCGACTATTTTTGTTGTTGTCTTTTTCTTCTTCGCTTTCTTACCGCCTTCTATACGTGGCTGTGTCATCGAATCCCCGGCGTCTTCAACACCCAGTTCCTTCTCTACAGGAACTGGCTCGGGTACTATATCAACTACTGATTCACCCAATTCATCCGGTGTTGGTACAACAATCATGTCGCGCGTAAGCATCTCTTTTACAACGATACGATAATAGGTGAGCAAAGTCTCTTTTGTCCAGCCATCGACTTTAACTGCACGGGACATGTTCCTAAAAAACGCGTGACACATAGAATGCGCGAAATATAAATCCTGATCGTCCATCTTTGCAGGACTCATATTCGGGCGTAATTTGTACACAGACGCACCACTAGGTGCTGTTGCAGGATTATCTTGTGCCATGATTACTCCCTTGTTCTTTCAACAGGCTGTGTCTCTTTAGGGCTATTTGTATCGGTCTCTTTTTGATCTTGTTCGGTAGATTGTTCTGTCGCACCTTCTCTCGGGTTGTTCCCAGCTTCACGTAAGTACTCAGATGCCATTTCTTCAAGATCGTCAACAAAGACAAGGCGCTTTCCTATGAGCATAAACCGTCTATCGCCTCCAGTAATAGGTGGATAACCATCTTTCGCACGTTCTTCGTTAATAGAACGCTGTCCAGTTATTACGTACGTTTTAGACGCTGCGGCTCTCTGTTGCTCGGCAATAGTATCGCGTATGACGAATTGAAAACGTACGTCGTTGTACCCGAAGTGTGGAAGTATCTCGTTGTTTATCTTCCAAGCAATTTTACGTGCTAACGGTTTGATTAGCTTTATCTTCTGTAGCTTCTCAGTAAGAGACAACCCCGTAATGTTACCTCCAGCTACGTCGTATTCAATGTCGAAGTTTCTGTACACTATCCGGTCGAGGCGCTCTGATAATTCGGTCAGCTGCATTTCAGCATTAGCGCGTGTTAATTCTATCCATTTTACATCTTTAACGTTGTCAATCACACGTATGCGAGATTTACCGTGAATACCTTTTTGCTGCTGGAAGTCGGCTTTCGCGCGCTTATAAGCTTCCTCACCTATTTCGCCCATAGTCAAAATACCTGGCGGGATCTCGTCCTCGGTAAAAGAATCTGCTATCCAGTCTATTGAGAATAGTAACGCACCTACTTCATTAATAATAGACTCAATAATCGGTAGTCCGTACTTTGAGTATGTAGTAGGCACCAACCGCATAAAGAATATCTCGTCACGTTCGAAACCGATGCTTTTATCGACAGCTTCATACTTCTGTACATACGACTGAACTACACCGTGTACATCCCGTAGTGGATGGAACGTAGCCCCATCACGCGCCCACATTTCTGACAGTGATCCGCCAACGTTAAATACTTTTTCTATTATGCCACGATCGATGACTAACACATCTATAAGCATCTGTTGTATTAGCTCAGAAAAAGCCTCTTCATTTACGTTCGGATCGTTAAAGAAATGTGTAAGCTCGATGATATGATTCAAAGTACGTGGTTTGATCTTACCTTGATAATTAGGTACAACCGCCCACGGAAGATGCGCGGTTTCACGTGCAATAGTATCAACACACCATCTGCACGTTGATGATCTTTTGTAGCATTTACGCAGAACAGATGTCGTCTGTGAATAAGGATCCGTTCGTTGATACAGTCGCTCACTCCATGTATCAACCCCAGCCACCTTTGCTCGCCCTCCGGGGGCTGATGCGTGTGTACGGGGTATACGTTTACGGTTTGACGTCGTAATATCGGCGGTGTCAGCCATTATAAACCCCTGTAGTTAGTTCTATACCTATATATAAAATACGTAATTTCATCGCGAAAAACAACTAAATTATTACTAATCCATTTCGTCGAATGCATCAATAGGGCATTCAAAAACGGGCGTAGTCATTTTAAACAGCACACAAAATGTGTACAGTATATTCGCGCGAGGGCAGTTAATAAACCAACGTATCAACCATGCCCATCTCCCTCGAGGTATTTTCAATCGCTTACATCTGTGGCAAAGACAGTGTTCTCTGTGTAGACCTTTAAGGTCTTCATCCACGGCAACCATATTACCATGATGTTTGTAATTAATTACGTTACCCATGATAAGCTCCTACGTTAAAAGTAATTACAGAGCACGCACGCCGCCCCGTGCGTGCTCTGTTGGGGGGAGAGCAAGGAGAAGCCGCGCCTTATGTCAAATCAAAAACAGTCCTATCAAATTCACCCTTCTTCGGGTGTACGAACCAGGCGGTTTGACACGGAGGTGAATATCTTCCGTGTTGGTGATCATATGCACTTGTTCCGGATACAGATCCCCCGATACACCACCATGGGCTATCAAGTGGTGCATGAAAATGTCCGAGAACCATCTTATTGAAACGCAGACTCTTCCACAGTTCAAATGCCTGTTCCCAAGTTAATTCTCCGGGGGTCGATTTTTGCGAGCGTCTCATAGATTCTTTACCCGCTTGTCGATCGATTCCGTAGTAAGGATAACCAGCCCAACCTTTAATCTGATGACCATGCATACATAAATACTGCATATTTTGTACAGCAATAGTCTTTTGCAACATTGGGTAGTAATTGAACTGGACGTTCTCTACGTCGCGAAGTGCTCTTTGCACCATACGCGCCGTCATATAATTGAAGCTATTCAGACCAGCTTCCTTTGCCTGCGGTTTCGCTGTTAATCTCGAATGGTTATCAGCGACGATGAACTCAACCCTCACGACATCAAAATGTGGTGCGAGCATTAAAACCTGATCTTCGATAAGAAATGCTACTTCAACGGCTTGCGCAGTGGAGGGTATTTCATTCGTCACTTTAAGTTCTTGATGAATATCCCCGGAGATCATATCACCAGAATATAACATCACGAGCTCATTAACGGTGTAACTTTTCCGGTGTAATTCTACCCAGTCAAGTATTCCAGGATTGAATTTATTTAAAATACGCTCTTTACATATCGCGCAACTAAATTCTCCAAACCCTTCTACTTCGTCGGGATTTTGGTACTCCCCATAATGCCAGTCTGTATTGTGGCAGACGACTGAAATGGGGCTGTCGACAGATCTTTTTTCCTTGGGCGGAATATAAATCTGCGCGGGAGGTCGTGCAATAGGGATATGTTCTATAATGGCATCACCAAGAGCTTGTAGCTGACCTTCGCCCAAACGTAGGGAGTCGATCGTTGCCTTGAGGTCCTTTACCTCTTGTGTAAGCGCACGTACCTTCGGATCGGGCTCAACTTGCTTTTTCAACTCTTCCGGTGATAAAGCCCCGTCAAGCTTGAGATCGTCGGTCATAACTTACTCCTATAGATAATCCAACTCTGTTTTGATGCGCCCGATTACTTCTGGCTGTGCCCAGTATAGTTTGCCACGTATTGTGATTTGAAACTTCTTAAATTCGTCCTTTTCGCGCAAACTCGCCCAAACCGCTGCAGAGACGCTCAGCGCATCACGAAACTTAATATCTGGAATCAACGCTGCTTGTAGTTTTTCCAGACCTTTGTACACTCTGCGGTTCATGTCGTTTTTTTCGATGAACACGTTCACGTCGATAGCATCTTTCAAGTCAAGAGTATCCGATGTCATTGGGGATCCTTTCCTCGCATTCTTTATAATCCGTTGTGCGATGCCTTCTGTTAATCCAGTCAAACGCGCTAGCGATTTCCGGCCTAAGGTGTTTCTGAGCTCCTTAGCCACGTCAGGATCCAGAAAAGTTGTTACCTGTTCGCTATGAAGAATACTCATAATACGTTGTGCTTTACGTTCACCTGTCAAATCCGCATTATTGAGTATATGTTCAAAGCCCTTCACGAATTGTGCTTCTAGAGCATGCTTCATCATGGTTGTCACTCCGTTTCTGTTGATAGAACAATACGAATGTCGGGGAACCCTTCAATTCCCAACTTGTTTCCTATCATGCGGTTTTGATCGGAGATAAGGAGCAACGCTTTTTCATGGCTGCTAAGTGCTTCTTTACAACCATCAAACGTTGCATCAATCTTTTCGAGCTGCCTCTCAAAAGTCTTAATCTTATTAGTAATTCCGTTTGCGACAATAATCTTCCCGCCGAAGTAACCTCCCACAGGAGAGCCGCCAACAATTACACAGGTAACAACAATCAGTATGCGTGCCCATAGAGGCTTTATGCCTTCAAGATTAACTACGGTACCTCCATTCTGGTCGCTTTTCAGACGTACCATACCCGCCTCCGATGCCGAGTCAACTCGGCTGTTGTAAGGTTGTGATGATCTGTAGCAGGGTCAAAGTCCCCGCTTCTTCTGTCAGAAGATTCACAGCCATTCTAAAGACGCGTTCTTTCTCTCCTTCGCCTTCAGCAACGCGATAGCGCTCATGAAGTAGATCACGCACTTTGTTGCGAATCTTCCCAATCTTCTGTTCGTAAGTGTCTTCCATTCGTACTCTCCTCATTTAACAAAGAAATACACAAATAGTAAAAACACAACTGATGCAATGAACAACACCCACGCCCAGTTGCGTTTGAACCAACTTTCTTCCTCCACAGGTTCAGGCTCTACATCCCCACCGACCGAATCAAACATGACCAGATCTTTTTTCTCTTCGTCACATTCCAGCTGGGGTGTCTGCGGGAAATTGTTCGAAGGCAAGTGTTCACGTATCTTCGCATAAAATTCTCTGTAGGTCATACCTTCATGGTATGAAGCCATCGAGTAGTACGTAAACATCCCCCACCCAGAATCCCCGACCATACCTTCATATGAATACTCATCATCTGCACAACCGGAAAGAAGTATCTCATGCATACCCGACATAAACTTCTTCTTAGGCTTCATACCAGAAGGAACATCCGACGGCATGAAACGGGCCTTTCTGCGCGAAGTCGCGCGCTTCCTAGTACATGTACCAGAGAAGCATGAATCCAAGAAGAAGGTCACGCGTGTCTCTTCAAAACTCATAATCGCCTGTCGGAACTCATCATCTATCACATTCCGATCATAGGCGCATATCGCTTCGTCATACCCATCAGCCTCATCGCCATCTTTATCCCACACTTGTGTTCCATGCCCAGAATATGTTACAACGACCTCATCCTCGACACCGGTAACAAGTGCCATCGCGTATATCTCTGTGAGTATGTTGTGCGCCGTAGCATTCTTATCCGTCAACCACGTTACTTTAAACCCCTGAAGTTCGAGCATTTGTTTCCAAGCTGCTGAATCTGAAACACACCAATTCAGATCATTCATAGTACCTGGATAGTCGTTAATACCTATACAAAGTGCGAGTTTCATCTTTTACTCCTCACCAATATTCGTAACCGCCTTTATGCATAAACTTCCTAGCTGCTTCTTTTGCCATCCACTGCGCCATCACGATGTCTGACGTTTCCCCGATTGGGTACGACCGAAGTTCGTTAATCCAGATACAGTCGTTACACATGCATGTCGGGTCATGCTTATTCGCTCTGGGTATCGCCCACGCCCCATTTTGCATTTCAACGGCAAGTGAGGGTAAGCCGATATTGAGATCGAGCTTATTTTTGCCCGTTGTGAAACCGACAATTGGAACATCTTTCCTTCCTAACTCGCGCATCCATTCGATCATACTTTCTTGGTACGCATTATTCTCTACCATTATTGCTTCATGGTTAAATCTATCATACGCCGCAATAATTATCCTTGCGAATTGCGGGGCGGTAAATCTTCCTCTGAGGATCTCTTGTCGCCAACGACGGCCTTTTCTGTCGACGGCAATAGTGAAGAGCACGTTGAATTTTGCTTTTTTACCCTTCCCCGCAGCAAGGTCAACTCCAGCGAAAGTTTTGAGTCCCTTGGGTGGTGCAACTGCATCGACAAAGCAAGCCTCGATAAACTCGTCCTTGAACAACGTGTCTTCAGAAGAGAGGGCGATGTTTCTAAATGATCTATCGAATTCGCGTTTTCCGATCTCTTCACAACGGCGCCTCAGCATTTCCTCTGGCCACTTCGAAGGCCAGATGGGTTCGAAACTACCTTCAGGAATTGAATAAAATATTGTATGATATGCATCCATTGCCATAAGTGCATGCGACAGGTCGTCTCTGTGCCATAGTGTGCATATGTAAACGAGCCTTCCTTCGGGTTCCAAGAGATTAACCCAGACAGAGAAGAAGGCTTCTTTAACAACATCACGGAGTTTTGGATTCTGGATTGCATTTCGGAAATCAACGACATCGTCGAAGATAATGAGGTCGGCGCGAGCACCGGTTGCAGTGCTGAGTATTCCAAGGGATTCAACAGATGGATCCTTGGAAATAATTTCTCTTTGTACATAAACCTTATGTTGCGTCCAAGGCTTTCCCTTTGCGGGCTTGAGCTTTGGAAATACGGCATGTAATCTTTTGTTATGTAAAATATGGTCTGTGATTTCGGAAAGGATGTTCGCGGCTCTTGGGTCGCTTTGGGAGACAACTTTGATTCGTAGGTCAGGGTTTCTCCCGAGTTCGAAAAGTACCCTTGCAACAGATATTTGGGAACTCTTTCCATGATCTCGGGGAGATATGATAAGAATATATTGGTGGGTGTCAATGCAGTAATGCCATTCCTTATGGAACCACTGGTTTTCCCAGTTGAATACGTACATGCAAAAGGCATTGATATCTCCACTAGCTTTTCTTCTTAACTGTTCATCCAGTGCCGTCGCCAGGAGCCTTTTCTGTTCCATTTTCTCCTGGTTCTTCATAAACTGGCGTATGGCCGGTTCCGTCTGGGTCGGAGTCAACTTTAGCTGCTTCGAGGGGGTGGGCTCTTGCGGCGCTGATGACCCCGTCAGCGACTTTACGGAATTTTGCTCTTCCATCTTCTCCGTCGCTGTCTCGCTCGTCATGGAGGACTGCACCAGGTCCTGTATGACCTGCTTGTCCAGATGTTCCGCCTTGCCCGTTAGTACGTCCATTATCGCTGATACTAGTTGCGGGTGCGCGGTTTGAACCGCGTGACGTTCCCTCTTCGTCGGATTCTTCCACTTGGGCGACTGGGATGCTTGTGATTTCAAGTCCTTCTGCAACAGCTCCTGGAAGTTCTTCTCCCCCTGTACTTCTTGTGCCGGTGCCGGTGTCGAGGTCGTTGTCGTTGTCGTTGTTGGGGTCGGGGTCGTAGTTTGAAGTGTAGTTTGAGGGTTCCCCGTCTTCGGGGGTTCCGACCTGGCTTTCTTCAACGGTCGTTTTTCTTGTACGTCGCAGCAAGACTCCACCATTCACTCCTAAAGCTTTTGTTGCGGACTCGATATATTGTTCAAGCTTTTCGTTGCTCATGTTTTTTACGACACCGATTTCTTCTGTCGTCTCGGTTGTCTGTTTTGAATGACCTACCATGTTAACAATCTGCTGCACGAGCACCGCTATTGAGTTAACAGTGTCTTTCAAGTTAGCGCCTTCAATCTTACCCGCATCGACGGAATTAAGCATGTCTTCAACTTTTGCGTACGCTGCGTTAATGAACTTGCGTCTTCGCTCGTCCCAATGTTTTTTAATTAGTGGATCAGCTGCAACTTCGTGCAAACGCCCGAACTTACCTCTGTTTAAGCGCCCGATAGTATCAGCAGGTACTCCTGTAAGACGTTCTATCTTGGTATAAGGAAAACCCAACTCTATATATGTTTTAATAGCAATGAGTTGGGCTTCGGAGATAGAACCCTTTGCGGCCCCCGTAATCAGGTAATCCGTCTGGTATTCGATTTCTTTATCTTCTGTCTGTGCCATGGTAGTATGTCGGTAATAATGTATTATATATGAATTTACATACATTATAAGATAAAATCACGAGATATTTTAAAAAACTGTTGGAGACCAATAAAAAGGAAAAAATTGACCCCCGCCTATATATGGGGGGTATTTTACTGCGCCGCGCAGTTAGAAAAGGGGCCCCTGGTTTTAAAAAATTGCGCCACATGCGTATGGCCGGTAGTTCTGCCTAGGCACTTCATTCCTAGGATGTCTCATAACCCCCCGCTTCCTAGGCCAAGGAAGCTTCCGCGGCCTAGGCCAAGAGCGCGTGTTATATTATTTAAAAATAATATTTATAAATAAAAATATAGGCGAGCGCAATGCTCGCCTATATTAGCGTATGGGAATGATTATATACTATTCGACAACCAGATAATATTTATTATCTTTTTTATATATAACTTTTTTATTCTGCATCTCATTCAACACGCGTAGAATCCTTCCGATGGATGATTGGTTTACAAATTTGGAATCAACCTTCGTGATGATCTCAGTCAGATTAATTCCCGATTTGGTAATCAAGTTTGAAATGTAGTCGCCCTTGGATCCGACAACGAATC
>Ga0272442_10001634_pt1 | contig 33655 bp, 37 predicted proteins | sample SSMForm2O_FD_200262 | JGI IMG/M metagenome (GOLD analysis project Ga0272442, IMG submission 200262) | Marine sediment archaeal communities from Little Sippewissett salt marsh, Falmouth, MA, United States - SSM-Form-2O | ecosystem: Environmental > Aquatic > Marine > Wetlands > Sediment ... | reverse complement strand
TAATTTAGATAATTTTATAAACCCAAATAATCAAATAAATATATCTTTCTAAGACTTTATGTCTTAGCTAGAGCAAAATAAATAAACAGTTAAGATTTAATTTCCCTCGAGGCTAACTTAAGGAAGTTGACAAATGATATTTATAATAAAAGTAACAACAAATAAAGAAGAAAGAGCAGTGGATATGATCTCTGAAAGAGCAATAAAAAAGAATGCTAGTGTTTATTCTGTCTCACATCCTCATGGATTAAGGGGATATATTCTTTTAGAAGCAGAAAACAGAGAATCTGCAGAAGAAGCTGTTTTTAATCTTCCTTATATAAAAGGAATTATTGGAAAGACAATTTCTTATGAAGAAGTAAAAGGCATGGTTGAACCTTCTGCAAGCACCATAACAATTAAAAAAGATGATATTGTGGAAATAATTAGTTCTACTCTTAAAGGAGAAAAAGCAAAAGTTTTAAGAATAGATAAACAAAAACAAGAAGTAGTAGTTAGCTTGCTTGGAGCAGTAGTTCCATTGCCAGTTACAGTTAAAATTGATAATATTAAAGTAATAAGAAGAGAAGAAGGAGAACAAGAAAATGCAGATTAAACTTTTAGTTGAAGGCGGAGCAATGCAGCCAGGACCAGCACTTAGTCAGAAACTTGGTCCAGCAGGAATTAATTTAGGACAAGTTATTTCTAAAGTTAATGATGCTACAAAAGATTTTAAGGGATTAAAAGTTCCAGTAGAATTAGATGTAGATGCAAACACAAAAGAATTTACTGTTAATGTTTTTTCACCACCGACTTCAGAATTATTAAAAAAAGAACTTGGAATAGAAAAAGGTTCTGGAACTCAAAAAAAACTTTATTCTGCAAATGCATCTATTGAACAAATAATTTCTGTTGCAAAACAAAAAATGCAAAATTTACTTGCAAAAGACTTAAAATCTGCAGTAAAATCAGTTGCAGGAACATGCACTAGTTTAGGAGTTTTAATAGAAAACAAGGCTGCCTCAGAAATTGGGCAAGATATTGAAGAAGGTAAATTTGATAAAGAAATTCAAGAGGAAAAAACAGAAGCCTCTGCTGAGAAAAAATCAAAACTTAAGCAATTCTTTGACGAATTATCTCAAAAACAACAAAAAATAATCCAACAAGAAGAAGCAGCAAAAACAGCAGAAGCTGCTGCAAAACCTGCTGAAGGAGAAGACAAAACAGAAGAAAATAAAGAACCTGCTTCTACTCCAAAGGAAGAGAAGAAATAGTTTTATAAATAAGATAAAGCATTTCTTTTTAAGGGGTAGTAGTATAGCCTGGCAGTATTTCAGGTTTGGGACCTGACGACCGAGGTTCGAATCCTCGCTACCCCATTTTAATTAAAATGACAACAAAAACAAAAAAAGCAAAAGCTTCAGGAAGATTTGGAGTAAGATACGGAAAAACAGTTAGAAATAGATTATCAAAGGTAGAAGAAAAACAAAGAAAAAAGCAAAAATGTCCTTTTTGTGAAAAATTAGGAACAAAAAGAATTTCAAAAGCCCTTTGGAAATGCGAAAAATGCAACAAAAAATTTGCTTCAGGTTTTTATCACTTAAAATGACAAATTTTTTAAACAACAAATTATAACCTTTAAAATGGCAGCCTATAAATGTTTCAAATGCGGAAAAAAAATAACTACTACTAATTTAAATAAAAGATTTGTTTGTCCTGCTTGTGGAGGAAAAATATTCTATAAGCCTAGAGAAAAAGCAAAAAAAGTAAAAACAGATTAAAATGCAAGAAAGTTTTCAACAAATGCAATTATTAGAACAAAATTTACAAAATCTTATGTTTCAAAAACAAGCCTTTAATATGGAATTATCTGAAACAAGTTCAGCTCTAGAAGAATTAGAAAAATCAGGGCAGGACGTATTTAAGATAATTGGACAATTAATTCTAAAAAAACAAAAAGATGAAGTTAAAAAAGAGCTTGAGGAAAAAAAGAAAATATTAGAAGTGAGATTAAACTCTATTGAAAAGCAAGAAAAAACTTTAACTGAAAAAGTACAAGAACAAAGAGACGATTTATTAAAGAATCAAAATAAATCAAAGTAATTCTTATTATATACAACAAAGTTACGAAATCTTTATAAATATCTTGAAACTAGGTCTAATATGGTTTTTAAAAGAATAAAAGACGCGCTTTCAAGTTCAATTGGAGCTGAGCCAATAGAAGACGATTATATTGAAATTGATTTAGAGCATGAAGAAAAAGAAAAAAAAGTTTTAGTTAAAATCTTTGAATTAAATCAATATGATGATGTAGGCCATATCTTAGAATCATTAAGAGAAGGTTATACTATTGCTATGATTGATTTTAAGGTTCTAAAACAAAAAGATCCTATTGAATTAAAAAGAGCTGTTTCAAAAATAAAGAAAACAGTTGATGCTCTTGAAGGAAGCATTGCAGGGCACGATAATTTTGTTATTGTTACTCCTTCTTTTGCAAGAATACAAAAGCATATAAAAGAAGCAAAAAAACCTTCTGAAGAAAAGTTTTATTAAGCATTCTTTTAGAATAATTCTATGAAAAAAGTATTTATTCCAGTAAAAAATAAAACAAATGCAAATTTAGAAAAAATAAAGCAATTGTCAAAGAAACTTCCAAAAAATCTAATAATTGCATACTCAATACAATTCATTGAATTAGCAAAACAAATAAAAAACACATTAAAAAACAAAAATATTAGTTTTTTCCAAGTTTTAGGATGTTCTATACCAAAAACAAAAAATAAACAAGCAATATTATTAATAGGTTCTGGAAAATTTCATGCAATTTCATTAGCTTATGAAACTAAACTTCCAGTATATTTATTACAAAAAGATAAATTAGAAAAAATATCAAAAAAAGAAATAGAATTAATTGAAAAAAAGCATAAAGCAGCTTATTTAAAATACCTTTATTCTAAAAAAATTGGAGTTTTAATTTCAAACAAACCAGGGCAAACAAGATTAAAACAAGCATTAAAACTCAAGAATAAAATAAAAAACAAAAAAACTTACTTTTTTTTATCAAGTACATTAAATAAATTAGAATTTGAAAATTTTAATTTAGATTCATGGATAAATACTTCTTGTCCAAGATTAGATATGGACTTCCCTATTATTAATATAGGAAAATTAAACCTTTGCAATTGAGAAAACTGTTTTTAATGCTACAACAATTGTAGCAGGAACAAATAAAGCTAATAATGCAGAAAAGATTGAACTAACTGCATCTCCTAAGCCAATACCAATTAATGAACCACTTACACTTTCCATACCAAACTTACCTACAATAACAAGTATTGTACCAGTCATTAAAAAGGTTTGAGAGTCTTTTCCTCCTGCAATCATAAATCCTACAATTAATCCAAGAAAAGCCAGAATACCATAGATTTGAGCACTATATTTAACTAATGCAGGAATAGGCAATAAGGTTGTAAATAATCCTATTATTAATGCAAGAACAACTCCAATTAAAAAAGACCATGCACCAACAGAATTTTCATGTGAACGCAACATATACTAAATAAGCGTTTTCCAAATATATAAATCTATCTTTTGCATCATAGAAAAGTTTATAAACCAGAGTAACTCCGGAGTGACATAAGATGAAAACAAAAACACTTTCATTGGTTGGATTGAGCATTTTAATGCTGATATTCTTATTAGGAATTACTAACGCTTCTCTTAGTTTTGATAATGTAACTGGAGATACTCAAACAATCAGTCAAGGAAATACAGCAACAATTACTTTTAATTTAACCGAATCTGGTTATGATAATCTTACTAGTGTATCAGGAGTTACTCCTATTGCCTTATCAGGGCCCTCTATTTTTAATCCTAGTTTAAATTTTGTTGGATTAGTTGCAACAATAAATAAAGGAGATACAGTAGGACCAGTAACAGTTACTTTTGATGTTCCAAGTTCACAAAAAGTAGGAACTTATACAGGCAATATAACAATAGAAGGAGAATATGCTAGTTCTGTTGATTATGATCTTCCTATTTCAATCACAGTTGAACAAGATCAAGAAGAAGATTTTTGCACATATGAAACTTCAGGAATTGCAAATCCTGGAGAATTAAAACTTAAAATCAAAGATTTAAATAATAAAGGAGAAGGTGAAGAAGATAAATGGTACCCAGTAGATGAAATTGAAGTAGAATTAGAAATTGAAAATGATGGTGATGAAGATATAGATGATATTACAATTGAATACGGATTATATGATGCAGGAAAAGCAGAATGGGTAATTGAAGTAGATGATGTAGAAGACTTAGATTTAAAGGACGGTGATGAAGAAACAATCACATTCACAATTGATTTATACGAAGATTTAGATATTGATTTAGATGAATTAGATGACGGAGATTATACTTTATATGTAAGAGCAATTGGAGAAACAGAAGATTCAGAATTAGATACTTGTGTTAGTGACTCAGAAACTATTGAAGTAATAATTGAAAATAATTTAGTTGTTCTTGATAATATTCAAATAACCGGAGATTCTTTATGTGGAAATATTATTCAATTAACAGCAGAAGTTATTAATATTGGAGATGATGATCAAGAAGATGTTTCAGTATTAATAGAAAACTCAGAATTAGGAATTCTTGAGGATATTGCTGTTGGAGATATTGATGCTTTTGAAGACAAGAAAATAAGCTTTGAATTTACTATTCCTGAAGATTCAGAAGAAAAGAAATATTCAATTAGATTAGAAGTTTATGACGAAGATAATGAAATATATGAAAATGAAGATGATGATGAATCAATTTACTCAGTCTCTTTAGATGTAAGTGGAAATTGTAATTCAATTCCAGATGCTGTTGTTTATGCAAGTTTAGAATCAGGTGGAAAAGCTGGAGAAGAAATGCAAATCAAAGCAACAGTTACAAATACAGGAGATAAAGACACTTTCACAATAAATATTGCAGATTACTCAAGTTGGGCTGAATTAATTGAAATCACTCCATCTAGTGTGAATTTAGATAATGATGAATCTAAGGATGTTTTAATCACACTTAAAGTAAATAAAGATGTTGAAGGAGAAAAATTCTTTAATATTCTTTTAGAAGGAGACTCACAAGATTCATTATCTCAACCAGTTTCAGTTACAATTGAAGATTCAGGATTTAGATTCTTTGATATGGACAATCTTTATTTATACGGAATTGTTGCTCTTAACTTAATTATTATAATTGCAATAATTGTTATTGTTATTAGAGCTCAAAGATAATTCTAAAATTAACATGGTTTCTTTTTATCCTATTCTTAAAGAAGTAATTGATTTTTTCTCAAGGATATTTTTTTAAGCCTTCTTTTCTTTAATAATTTATGAATAAAATTAAAGATTTAATTTTTAGATATTTGCTTATTTTCCTAATAGCTCTACCAAATTTGTATGTTTTTTATTTAATATTTACTCCATTAACACTTTATTCTATTTACTTTTTACTTAGCATTTTTTATAATGTAACACTTATCCAAGACACTCTAATATTAAATGGGTTTTCAATAGCTTTAATTAAAGCTTGTATTGCAGGTTCAGCATATTATTTGTTATTTATTCTAAGCTTTTCAATACCAAACATTAAATTAAAAAAAAGAATAAAAATATTGTTTTTTGGATATTTTTTATTTTTTATTGCAAACTGTTTTAGAATTTTTTTACTAATTTTAGTATTATTTTACAGACCTTTTTTATTTGATTTTACTCATAAGTTTTTTTGGTATTTTATAAGCACACTTTTAGTTGTTTTTATCTGGTTTATTGAAATAAAATTATTTAAAATAAAACAAATACCAATTTATTCTGATATAAAGCATCTAATAAAAATAATTAAAAAATCCAAGACTAGCAAGGAAAATAAATAATCCTGCCAACATAATTCCAATTGCAATAGCTAATATGCTTTTTTTTCTATCTAAACCTAAAATCCATGATAATAAACTGCCTGTCCAAGCACCAGTTCCAGGAAGAGGAATAGCAACAAAAAGAATAAGCGCAATAAAGCCTATTTCTTGATGTTTTTTTTCAAATTTATCAATCTTTTTTTGTATTTTTTTAAGATAAAGATTAAAGAGTTTATTATAGATTTTAAATTTCATTAATGTCAAATGAATTTTATCTAAAAAAAAGAATATAAAAAACACAACAAGGATATTTAAAAAAACAATGATTAAAAAAACAAGCATTACAGGAATATTATTTTCTAGAGCATAGTTTATTGCTAATGGCATTCCCACTCTAAGCTCAGTTATTGGAAGAATAGTAAAAAGTAAAGCATAAAGAAATTTAATCATTTTCCTTGTTTCATATCTTCAACTTCTATAAATGTTTCAACCATAAATCTTTCTGTTGATTCCAGTATTTCACAATTATTTACATAAAGAATATAGCATGAATTTCCAATTTGCTCTATTTTAGTTTCATTTCCAGATTGAATATTCATATACATATATCTGCCTTCTGAATCACAAGAAGCATTTTCATCTTTCATAACTTTTATCTCTAAAAATTCATATAATTTCACTAAATTTGCAATTGCGATAATTCCATCTCCATCACAATCAAAATTATCTGTACTATTAATAACTGCATAATATTTTAAATCTAATTCTCCTAAAAATGGAACCTCTTTATCCAGAGTTCTTGGATCATTTCTTATATAAAAATTATAGTCTGCTTGATGATTTCCATGAGAATCATAAAAAGGAAATTTTGTATTATAAAAAATTAATTTTCCTTCTTGAACAATTTCCCATGAAACTCCTTGATGTTCAAATTTAGCTGCAGATTTATACACAAACATACCAACAATAATAATTAAAACAAAAATTCCAAGTCCAATTAAAAGATTTCTTAAAATCTTATTTTGATTTTTTATTTCTTCTTTACTTGCATGTTTTTTTTCTACTTTTCCACAAACTTCTTTTTCAGTTTGTTTACCATCTTTTTCAATTTCATAAACTTCACAAATCTCTTTTTTTTCTGAATTCTTTTTCTTTTTTGAAGTTTTTTTCTTTGGCATAATATCTTTTACAAAGTTTGATTTATAAGCTTTATTATATTGTCCAATATTATAAAATTTAATTAATTCCAATAATCTTTAATAAAAAACTGTCTGCTAAATTAACTAATTCTTGTTTTTTTCCAGATATAAACACGCAATTATCTTGTTGATAAATTTCAGTATTATTTGATTCCTTTATTATAATAAAATTATTTGAACAATCCTTTATAGGATAATTTCCTTCACATTCTTCTTGATTTAAACAAGCGGGTTGTATTCTTGTCACAAGAGGATTTAAATTCACATAAATTTCACTTAGAGCATTACTTTCTTGTGATTGAAAATAAAGAACTTTTCCAGTATATGAATTAATATCATTTAATTCAGCATATATTTCTGTTACATTATCTGGTTTAGTTAAAAATCCAAATTGAAAATTCTCAATATTTAAAATCCATCGATTATTAAAATTTACAAATTTATATCCATTATAAACTATTTTCTTGTTTGTATTCTCACTGTTGCTATTTAGAGAATATCCTAAAACACTGAAAACCATTACAGCAATCAGAATAATGCCTATTAAAAATTGCTTAAATCTCTGCTTTTTTTCTTGTTGCCTTTTACTTAACAATCTTTTCATATTTTAAATTATATTTTATTGTTTTTAAAATTTGTTTTATTAGAGCTCTCGCCATAATATAAAAAAAATAAAGAAAAAGAAAAAAATAAAAAAACTAAAATTACTCAACGATTAGTTCAGCGCTTGTTGACGAAGTACCTTTGTAAGCTTTGCTTGTGTCAGGTTCTTGTGTTGTTAAATATGTTGTAGCTGCAACAGTATCCGCAGCATCATATCCAGCAACAACTAGTGCTATTTTTCCAGAAGTGTATGCACCACTGAATCCTTTAAGCAAGAATTGTCCTGCTCCTACACCAGTTTCGTCAGTAAATGAAGCACCACAGTAAGCTCCGCCTAATACATTAGCTGCAGCTGAATTAATACAGCTTCCACCAACAATAATTAGGTTTTTGCTACTTACACTGCTAACTTCAGAGTCTTTTACAAGAACATCTCCTAACTGAGCACCTTCACTAATAACACTTGCTTCTGGAGAAGTTATATATACATCTGCAGCAACTTCGTCACCGTGATATACTAACTTCACACTCTTTTGCCCTGAACTTGGTTTATTATATAAAATTTCAGTTGCAAGAGCCGAGTATGTAAAGTCTCTCCACACATCAGTGTCACCAATCTCTTTGCTTGTAGCATCAGTGCTCTCAGTATTAACTGCACTTACTTCTACTTCTGGAGTTGTTGAACTATCCCATCCAATTGTTAGATTTAAGTAATCTCCATCTGCATGAGCTTTATTTCCATTTTTATCTTCTTCAAATAAGAAAAGATAAAATGAAGTAGCATTGTGTCCAATTGTTCCAGTACCATCTGTAGAAACATTAAATGCTCCTTCAGCAGTAGAAGAATTTGTTGATAAGTAAGGCATATACACAGTCATTCCTTCTTTTGAATAAAGTGTACTAAAGTTAGTATTTGCACTATTATTCCAAACATATACTTGTTTTCCTACTCTATCAATTGCTCCAACAGCTAATTCTACATTTCCTATTGAAAATGTATCTCCGTTGTTAACATTTGTTTGAGCATTTACCCAAGCACCGTCTTTTCTATATTGGAAATCTGTTTTATTATTATCAGTTCCATCTGGTGCAAACTTAGTTGCTTTCATTAAATAAGATTCAGCATCACTTCCATCACTCCAAGAAGCTAAAAACCATTCATCTGTATCTCCATCAAATGTGATGTTAGCAGTTCCATGAGTATTGTTTGCTGTAATTAATCTATTACTATCATCTTTACCAATACCTACGAAAGCACCAGCAGTTGTAGCATATAAGAAAGGAATATCCTCTGTACTATCTTTTAAAGGAAAATTCTCTAAAACAGCATAAGTATCTGAACCTTGAACCTCAATTGTTTCTTCTACTGGATAAGTTAAACCACCATAAGATAATTTAACAATTTCAAATCCTGGCATAGTAACTTCAGTATCTTCTGTAATAAATAAATCTTCATCTGCAGCCCATTTTAAAACAATTTTATCTAACTTAACTCCAGTTGAATCATTTGTTACATAAGCAGTTAAACCTGGAACAGTTTCATCATTGATTTCAACTTCTGAGCCATCTGTAAGTTTTAATTTACCAGAACCAATACTAAACTCAACTTTACTAACAGTTCCTTCTTTTGAAGAATATAGAATATCTTTGATACCTATATATGAACCATCACTTAATTTGTAAGTTTCTGATTCTTCTAAACTATTTGTAAGTTCTCCATTAATCTTTAACTTAACCTCATCTGTACTTATGAATGCAATCTCACATTCATATGAAGTTCCTTCAACATCTAATGTCATAGAGTCTCCTTCTGTTAAAACAGTATCTTTAGCAGAATCTAATAAAGTTAATATTAGATGTGTTGAACTTGAACTATTTGAAAGAACATAGTATGTTTTACCCATAAAAGGTAAGTCAGTTGTAACTATGTCTGCAATATCGGGTTCATCTGTAAAGTCAAGTGTATAGTTTAATACAGTTGTTCCTGAAGGGATTCTAAATCCTACTGTTGGTTCATCTTCTGCATAATCATTGTCTTCAAACATTCCTAATTGAAGATTTGGACCAATAGTTATTTCTTGGTCATAATCAAATTCATCATTATCATCATCAACGAATTTTCCATTTGCAAGAAGAACAGGCATTTCATCATCATCAATCGCTGATGAAACAACACTTGTTATGTTATCTCCTAAATGGAATTTTGTAGAAGTTTTCTCAAACTTGTAATATTCTCCTCCGCTTGTTGAAGAACCACTTGAAGGTAATCTATCTTGTAAGTCTGTTTGAATGTTTCCAGCCTGAACAGTATCTAAAGCAGATACTCCAGTTCCAGTTCCATAAACAATAGCAACATTAGAGCTAGATCCAGACACGAAAGGTTCAGGATAGCTTGCTGCTGCAGCAACTCCAAGAGTCATACCAGCCATTAAAACACTAGTAGCAATTGCGCTGATTTTCTTAAAAGAAAATCTCATCTCTTTTCAAACCTCCTTTCATCTCTATTAAAATATGTTGCCAAAGACAACTTTCTCCTTAACAAACAATCATAGGGAAAATTGCAAGCTAAGTTGAATATGAAATTTATTTGATTTTTTTTATTTCTCATTTTTAATCCCTATAAGAAGTGCTTTAACAAGCACAATAAATGAAACTTGTTTTCCTTTAAAAAGGTTGTTGTTCTGTTTTTACTATTTCTCTATCAAAACTCTATTTTTCAGGGTTTTATTTATAAACCTTTCGGTGTAACTTGAATATATAACAGTTTTACTAAGAATCGCAAAAGTCTAAAAAACAAACATTTATTAATATAGGGTAACTAATTATATTATATATTAAAATAGAACATATATATAAAAAGTATATATTAAACATATATATTCAAAAATAACCTATATACATAAAATGGCAAAATCTAGAACAAGAGACATAACAATTTATGAAAGCAAAGGAAGTTTTTTATTTAGAAAATCCAAGACAACTAAAAAAGATTACGACTTTTCAGGAATACTTGCTTTAAGACAATTACTAAGCAATGAAAAAGCCAGAATTCTTCATGTAATTAAGACTCAAAAACCAAAATCCTTGTATGATTTAGCTAAAAAACTAGGTAGAAACTTTAAGTCAGTAAACGATGATGTAAAGCTTTTAGAAAGATTTGGATTTATAGAGCTAATTGAAGAAAAAACAAAGAATAGAATACGTCATAAGCCAGAAATTGTTGTGGATTTTGTAACAATAAATTTACATGTTTAATAATAAGCTCTAAAAAATATTTTTATCTCATTTGGAAGCATATTAATTGCTCCTTTATAATTAGAGGTTTTATTGCCTTTTGAAATAAACAGAATTTCCTTTTCTGAGCTTATATTTAACTCATATCCTAAAACAGGAGAATTTTCAATTTTCCAGGTTTCTTTAAGTATATTTGAGATTGTTTCATTTAATACATCACAGCTTTCTCTTTCATCTAAACATTTTTGGTTTCTATTGCATTTTGTTATAAGGCCTTGAATATCTAATCTTTCTAAATTATCACTACAATCTGTTGTATATTGCATCATACTATCTAAAAAACTTTCAACTTCATAGCTTTCTATGTTTTCTTTTTGAGGTTTTAATAAAGTAAATCCTAAAAAAATTAATAAAATTACAGCTACTATTATAATTATTAGTGCAAATCCAACCATTTCTTCTTGTGCTTTTTTAATCATTTTCATAAACAAATACCTTACCTATTGAACATTTATCATATGTTTGAGATTCCTCAAAAGCTTTTCTACATACACTCACATAATTCCAGTATGCAAGTCCTTGTATTCCTTTATCAAATAAATCAATAACATTGCAATCGGGATAATTTCCTAATGAACATTCAGTTCTTTCTTGAATAGGATAAAGAATCTCTATTTTTATATTATACACTCCCCAAAAATCTGAATATTTATCTATATTTGTCTTAAGATTAATCACTTTATCTAAATCAACACAGTTTGTTTTTGTTCCCCCAAAACTTGTTTCACATGAAAACTCAGGAGAATTAGCAATTTTTGTAGCTAATAACATAGCATTTTTTTCTTGCAATAACTCAGCACTTTCTCTTAATCCAGCAAAACTCCAGATTAATACAAATAATCCAACTAAAATAAAGAATAATGCAACAGCTATTAACATAAAAGACATTTGCTGTATTTTCATTTGAGCTTTTTTATTTGTTGTTTTTATCACTACCATAATCTGCATAAACTATTTTGTTTATTTTTTGAATTTATTTCATCTGAAAAAGACTTTAATGAGTTTAAATTAGCTGAACTCTGGAAATTATCTGCATAATAAATTAAGTTATCTAAATCAATATTTGTATTACATCCAATCTTTGAAAGAGTAAATGCCTTGTCCTTATAAATTTGGCAAAGCATTCCTAGACGCTTCATTAATCTTTTTAATTGACACTCATATGTTTCTTTATCTGAAAAAATTCCTGCATACATTAATGCATTTCCTTCATAATAGACTCTTCCATCTTTTTTATTTATTCTTTTTAATCCAGTATTCACGTTAATATTGCAATCTTCTGAATCAAAACAAACTTGAATTGAATTTTCTGGACAATCTTCTACAAGTATATTTTCAAAATTAATTAATTGAATTTCTTCTGTAATTTCTTTTGGAGCATTTATAAAGCAATAAGTTTTTTCTGCAGGAATTATATAGTTTAAATCTGTTATTTTAAATGGAAAATTAAATGCTTTTGAAAAAACAACAAATTCTTTTCCTTGAATTGTAGAATTAGCAAAAATATATTTGTTTGAGAAGCCAACATCTACATTTGTATCTGTCCATTTATTAAAACTTTCTTGAGAAATTTTTATAAATTGCTTTCCAAAATTCTCATCTAACTTACAGGTAAGGAAAATTCTTGTATTAACAGGAAAAGTCAAAGAGGTTTTTTTATTTTCTTCAAATCCAGTTTCTAGAGGATTTAATAAAATGCCTAGTTCTTTACTTGTTTTAACATCTTGAATTGTCTGTTGATTTTTAATTAATTTTGTTACACCATAAATTGCTAAAAATAAAACAAAAATTCCTATGATAATTGCAAAAATCCATGGAAAGGATATTTGAATAAATCCTTTTTTGTTCATTTTAAATATTTCCCTAATAAATAATTTATTATTTTTTTAATTTCTTTTACATTAGAGGTTGTCTCTTCTAATGAGATATCTTCTCCATAATAATTTATTGAATTTCGTATTTTTCTTAATCTATCAAATTCTATTGAAATTTTATTCTCATCTATTTCTTTTAAAAAAAATACAAATGCTTTATGGTTATACACTTTATATCCTTTGGAACAAGCAATGGCTTCTAAAACTATCCTTAAAGAGTCATAATAATTTGTCATTATTTTTCTTGAAGAATCTCCATTTATTTTAACACTTTCTAGAAAAAACAAGTCTTTTTTGACATTTTTTATTAGAGACTTAATTAATTCAGTATTTACAAAATTTTTTTTAACTTCCCCTTTTTTAATAAAATCTGAGAAATTCATTAGAGCACCTCTAAAAATCCAGAAAGAATAATGCCATTTATAACATTATTTAATAATTCTTTATTTTTCATTTTTTTAACTTCCTCTGAACTTTTAACAATTAATTGAATTTCTCTGTTTAATTTTTTTTCAAATTTATCTAAACTTGGGTGTTTTTTTAAACTGCTAACTATAAACAAATCTATATCGCTATTTGAACTATCTTCTCCTCTGGAATAGCTTCCAAATAATACAATTGTTTTTGGATGATTGAATTCCTTTATTAAAAAATCAATTAACCCAGTTTCATACAAGTTCCAAAGATTATAGTTTAATTTTATTAACTTAAATTTTTTGCCTTCAGAATTTGCTCTAAAAAATAAATGGTTTAATTTTTTGTCTGATTTTAAAATTCCTTTCTTTTCTTGTTCCTTAAGATATTTTGAAATAGTTGTTGGAGATTTTTTAACTAATTTAGACAATTGTCTAATATGAAATTCTTTATCTGGATTCAATATAAAAAATTTAATTATTTTGTCCATTTTAATTTACAATTGTCCAATATAATGAACAATTGTCCATTTTTAAATTTATCTACTTATTGTAACTAAAGAATCTCCAGGATTCATTTGTATATTTAAGATTAGTTTTCCTTTATTGTTTTCAAAACACAAAGGATTATTTGTTTTTGCTGTTTCAGTAATATTAATGTGTTTTAAATTATATGCAGAAATTTCTGAACTTCCAACAGGATAAAACACTAAATTTTCAAATTCATAAAAACTTAGTTTTAATTCATTATATTTATCTGCATCCAATCCTTTTTTAGAAGAATAAAAATCTGCAAAACAAATAGATTTTATTTTTGTTGGAAGCCTATACTCATTTGTTTGACTTCCTTGAGAACTTTTCCAGATTTTATCAACATCATTTTGGATTTCATCTAAAAACTGCACAATCTGAACATTTCTTTGAAGTTCAAGAAATTTCATTATTCCATAGATTGCAAAAGCAATAAAGATTATTATTAAAATAATTGAAAAAATCATTGCAAAAGATAATTTTATCTGTCCGTTTTTTTTCATTCTAAAAAGCTCTTATTATTGCTGAGCATTGATTTGGAGAAGGTTCATTTCCAAATTCATCTTGACATTTAATATAAAAATTATTTTGAGTTTCCCATTCTAAAGTGTTTGTGTTTTCTTGATCTCCTGAGCTTAATGCAATTCCATCTTCAAATAAATAATTACAAGAACTTGTATCATAAACACAATTAGCTTTTTCATCAGTAGTTATTTTTAGATAATTATTATCTTTGAATATCCTTGTAATAATTGGTGAATCTGCATCACTTTCTACTGTGAAATTAACTTGATATTCATCTGAATTTCCTCCTAAATCAACACATCTTATTAGAAATTGATATTCCTCTTCTGCAAGGTATAAGTCAGTTGAATGAGAATATGAGTTTGTATTAAAAAATTCAATAAATTCTTCAGAATCTCCATTAATATCTTTATATAAACAAATTGCTTCTCCTTCTTTATATCCTGCTGAAGTTTTTGCAGTTAAAGTAACTTTAACAGCTTCAGTTGAATCTCTTATTTCTCCAGAAGGCCCAGCTTCATCAATAACTAATTCTCGAGTTCCAATGAGATTTAATTCATAAGATTCTGAATTAACATTCCTATCTGAATCTACTGCACTTGGCTGGTCTTTGCATCTAAAGTAAAATAAATTATCTTGTTTATCTTTAATTCCAGTTAAGATAGTTTCACAGGTATATACTAATCTTGAATTAAATTCAATTGCATCTGAAAGACTATCTCCATTTGTACAGTCCATTATATTCTCCATTGAATCATAATCTTTGTTCATTGTGCTCCATTTACATTCTGCTGGCTCATTTACATAAACTGCCATATCTATAGAATCTTGGCCTTTTGCAACAGGCATATTATTAATTACACTTGTATCTACAATTAAAGGAGGAGTAGTGTCTGCTTCTTTTTGAACACAGAATTTAAACACAAAATTCGCCTCATTTGAATTTCCATTTCTGTCTTGACACTTAACAAATAATTCAAATTCTCCATTATTTTCTAAAGTAATATTTTCTTGTTCTGCATTTTTTAATCCAGGAAGAGGCATTATTTGAGTATGATTGTATAAGTATAAACTATCTCCCATATAACTAGTTATTTCATTAAATTCTCTTTGTCTATATTTGCTTATTTTACAAATAGCAGGTTCATCTGTTAAAACTCCAAATTGCAATGGAGTAAAAGCAGGAACACATTCATCTGTTGTAGGAGCAATAATTCTAACTCCTTTATCTGGAGGATTTATAGCACTATCTGGAGAGTATGAGTAATTTTCTAATAATGAATTTGTATATGTGCTTATTATTGGAGGCTTAACATCTCTTGGATTTACCCAAGCACATTTTTCTTCTGTTGTTCCAGGATTAAGTAATTCACATGATTGTCCTAGACTTCTACACATATATTCGCTACAAGGCAATCCATATAAGTCATTACATTCTTCACATCTTTTTCCTCCTGATGGAGCTTGCCATTTTTTACAATCATATGAAACAACTTTTTTCCCTTCTATAGGATAAAATGCAAGAATCATTATTGCTGCAACTCCAACACCAACTCCAATTTGCATTCCTGGTTTAGTAAGCAAAGAATTTTTAATTATTTCTTTTGATGTAAGTTGATGAAGTGCTTGTCCTGCGAACATTCCTGTTCCAATAGATAATGCAAGAACATTTGCTTGTTTTTCATTAGCTCCAAACATTGGTGCAACCATTCTAACAATTAAACCTGCTCCAACTGCCCATACAAATGATTTTCCAATAGCTGCCCATCCTCCTTTAGCTGCAAATGATTGTCCTGTTTTTCCTGCAGCTAAATCTTTTGCAGTTACTCTGGTAGGAGGAGTGCCATCTAATTTTTCATCTGAAAGCGCAGTTTTTAATCCTCCAAGAGGTTCAGCATCTGAAGGAATTTCTTTCCAATTATCTCCAAGAGGATTACTCGCAGGCTTTGGCGTAGTTGTTTTTTTATTTGCTAAATTTAAAACTGTTGGACCTATTTGTGCAAAATTTCCAAAATCCAATCCTGGAGGCGTGTCTTGGATGCACTTTCCCTCTCTAACATTGTATATTTCTCCAGATCCACAATCTTCACTATCCCTGCAAGCATCTCCAACTCTTGCACTAACAAAACCAGTATTAAATATTCCCATTAATCCAGAAAAAGCTACAATTCCCAGTATTAAAATCATTATTTGCAATACTGCTATCTTTCCTTTATTATTCATGTTTTCTTAATATCTCCTTCTTCAAATAAATCATTTACATCAAAATAACCGTCTTTTCCAATAAAATTTTGTTTTGCTCCACAATCTCCAAAGTATGAGCAAACTTTATTTGCCTTATTTTTCCATGATGAGTCAGCACATTCGCAATATTTTTCACAATCTTCATCATCCCAATCAAAACCTAAAATTCCTTTTTCATATTCAATTGTGCATTTAAAATCTGCTTTTGAACAAGCAGTACTTGATTTTTCCCAAAAACTATATCCTGGAGCATATTTTGGAACACATCCTTTAAGCAATTCATCGTCTTTAAAATCAACCCATTTACAATCTCTTTTTTCTTGATTTTCACAATCTTTTTTACCATCTTGAGAAGCACAATCTTTCCATCTATTTGCTCTACAGGCTCCAACTAAAAAACCATTAATTTCATCTTGAATACAAACTTCAGTTCTAAAATCAGCACAAGGCTCAGTAATAATATCTCCATTATAACATAATAATCTAAAATATCTGCTTCCTGGTTGATTTTTTTCTGCTAAATCATCTTCATTAAAATCATCATCTTTTCCAAGAATTAATTTTCCATCTGCAACAACTGCACAAAAACTTTCTCCATGTTCATATCTATTTCCTTGATAACTGCAACCAAGGTCTCTGCAAATATAATCTCCATATCTTGGAGCTCCAGAGTCTGTTCCTCTTTGAAATTGTTTGCAAGTAGTTCCAAGATAATAATCACAGTTTCCACAAGTTCTTGAATTTGCATTTGATTCATCATATCCACAACTTTCTGCAACATCTTTTATTTCACTCCAATAATTTTGATTGTCTATTTTTGAAGAATCATAAATATTTGCAATATTTCCACAACTATCTAAAAAATAAACTCCGTCTTTTTCAGGAACACAAGTTGTTTTTTCAGTAGGAGCACAATTAGTTCCTAAAGTTTCATCTGTGCATAACTTTCCAGAATAAAATTCTACAGAAGATTCTTCATCTGAACTTAGTTTTAATTTATTACATTCTTTTTGTGTTGTTCTTTTACAAGTTGTTTCAAAATCTTCTATAAAAACACAAGCACCTTCTACATCTGAAGTTGCACTTAAAACACATAGAGCTTCATTTTCTATATCTGTTCTAAAATTATTTTCTAAACCATATAAATTTGATAATCTTTTACAACGAGTCTGAGTAACAAAAGCAGCTTGACTTCCAATTAAACAACATCCAAGTTCACATTGAGGAATATCGCAATTTGCATCTGCATCCCATACGCCTCCTTTTTCTTCACAAACTATTTGAGGAGTATTTTCCATGCAAGTTCCTTCTTGACTATTATAACAACATCCTTGTCTACAATAAGAAGTTGCTTCACAAGAGGTTGGAGCACTTTTAAAAGCAGAATCGCATTTGTCTTGTTCTTCATTTTGACACCAAGCACCATAAGTTGTTTTTTCACAACAATAAGAAACCTGAGCAGAAATAAATGAAATTAAAAAAATTCCAATTAATAAAAACATTCCAAATTTAATCAAACTCTTTTTTTTCATTTTAATATCCTGGAGGATAAACTAAACTTCTTGAAGCAAACTGAAATTTATCTTCTGTATTAGTATCAGTAAGCAGATAAATAGTTGTTCCATCACTTTGTTTGTATTTCTCAACTTTTAAATCTCTATAATAATCCATGTAGGTTGATATTTCTACATCTCCGAGGGCAGTTTCATAACCAATAATACTATCTGAAATAGAAACTAATTCATAAAGATTGTTGTTTAAAATTATTCTAAATTCATCATAAGTAGTTGTTTCATCTGCTCGATTTAAAGATAAGCTATAATTAAAAATACCAATAATTCTCTTTGGAAGAAGTTCAATTGCAAAATCTTTTTTCTTTAAATTAACTTGATATCCTTGAGATTTAAAACTTTCTTCTAATTCATTAAAACAAACTTCAACATCTTTAGAAATTTCTTGTTTTATCTCAGATTCAATTGTTTGCTTTAATAATGGTTCTTGAACAGAACAAAGCTCATAATCTTTATTAGTATAACATAAATAATTTATCTTATTATCTTTATATAAAAAATAATGTTCTGGATTTAATTCTCCTCCTTGTAAGGAAATAATTTTTGCAGTTTCTAAAATTTTATCTTTTAAACAATTTTCAATAAAAACCTCTGGATTTTCTTCACCAAATCCAAGAGTGCTCTTAATCTGCGGATAAAACATATAAAGAAGAACTCCTAACACAACTATTATAATTGCTAATATAATAAATATAGTAACTTGTCCTCTTTTACTCATAGAAATATTATGAAAAGCTTATTTATAAACTTTTTATTCAATAGTTGCTCCTCCAGGAGCTGTTCTTTCTGTTTTTAATGTAACTGCATTTGTTACAGGAGATTTTTTAGGATCTGGAAGAACTTTAAAAGCTAGTTTTCCAAAAACATTACAATTAGTATCTGAAAAAACAATTCTATAATCTCCGGGTTTTGAATTAACGAATCTTAAAACAAAATAATCCTGTGATTTTTCCTGAATATCTATTGGTTTTAGATTTCCATCTCTAGACTGATGAATAGCTATTGTTCCTCTAAATTTATTTTTTAAAAAAATCTTAACTCTTTCACCATAATTAAACACTGTAGCATCAATTCCTTTTATTTCATTTGCAGACAATCCTCCATCTCCATTGTCATCTCTAAGATATTTGCAAGTATGCAATCCATCAGGAATTTTAGAGTAATTTCTTCCCTCTGGAGTTCCTGTAGTAAGTTGACTTTGATTAACTCTTGCATATCTTCCATCAGGATATCTATTAACCACTTCTGATTTAGCAGGAACTAAATGTGATGCTCCATTTTTAACAATTACAGGAAGGGTGTTCTGTGCTGCCCAATTTATAACATTTTCTCCAACACATCCTCCAGAAAGCATACTTCCTAATACTCCAATACCTGCCAATACTCTAGTTTTAAGTGTATTTTTCATGTTTTTTAGAGGATTCCAAAGTATTTAAAGCTTTCGTTTTGTTACTCCTAAAGAGTAAACAATTAGCTTTCAGGCTGAATTATCTTTGAACATCCAGAATTCCAATTCTTCCATTTATCAATACATTTAATGTAATATGTCTTTGTTTTGTCCCAATCAATACTATGAGTAGTAGAAAGCCCAAAACTCATTGAACTAGCATTCTCAATATCAAAATTACATGTTCTAAAATCATAATAGCATATTGCTTTTTCATTAGTAGTTATTTCTAAATTCTGATTTTGCTTAAAAATTCTTATAATTTCAGGAGCTGAGTTATCTATTTTAATAGTAAATTTAATTTTTTCATAAACTTCATTATTTACTCTGTCTTTGCATCTAATTTCAATTTCTTTTTTACCTGAATTAAGTTGATTAAATTCTTGACTATGCTCATCATCAAAAGTATCAAAAAACCTAACCCAATTCCCTTGATAATTATAAAAACATTCTGCATTTCCATTATCTACTCCTTCAGAAGTTTTAATTTCTAAAGTAATAAAACCTGGTTCTTGCCCAAAATCTAAAATCTCATTTTCAGGATATATAGAATCTATTTTTAATTCAGGAGTGTTTTTTAATGAAATATTATAGCTTTTTTCCATAGAATGTCTTTCACTTTCATTTACTGTTCCCTTTAACCAAGGCTGGTCTTTACATCTAAAATAAATAATATCCTCAACATTAATTTCTGAACTACATTTAAATCCTCTTGCAGTTATTTCATCAGCATCATTATCACAAGACATTAAATATTCCATAGAATCATAACTCTTATCTTGAAAACTATATTTACACTCACTTGGTTCATTAGTATAAATCGAGATTAATGAACTAGTTGCATTAGCTTTTACAAAATTATCTAAAGGATCAGAACTTAAGATTATAGGAGGAAAAATATCTTTCTCAGGAATTAAACAGGTTTTAATTACATAATCTTTTGGATTTTTATTTCCATCTGTATCTTCACATCTCACTCTTAATTCAAAATCTACTTTTCTATCTGGTCCATAGCCTCCTATTCCCAGACTTGCCAAACTTGGAAGAACCAACCTATGAGTATGATTAATTAAAAATAAATTATTTCCTCCAAAATAAAATTCACTCATTCCAGGATTAATTTCTAAACCTTCTAATTCATATTTTTGAAGAGAATCATCTTCTTCTACTTCTCCTAAAAACTTATCTAATGCAAAATCTTCTTCACTATATTCTGATTCATCTAAAAAATCTAAAATCTCATTTTCATTATAAGCTTTATCTTCTACAAAAATTGTGCATCTTCCTGGTTCATTTAGTGTTAATCCAATATTTACTAAACTAAAAGCAGGAATACATCCTTGAGAACTTGTTATTTTAAATCCATTATCTGTTATTTCTTCATATTTGAATTTTTCTTCAACATCTGAATTAGGAGATATTTGAGGAGGCCTTGAATCTGAAGGAATATATTTACATTCTTCAAATTTAGTTCCTTCATTAATAAATTGGCATCCAGCTCCTAAACTTTCACAAGCATACTTAGAACAGCCAAAACCATCACTACCACACTTAGAACAATCATCTCCTCCAACAGGAGCTTGCCAAGGCTTACAAGTAAATTCAACTTTGTAATATTTTGCCTTTCCTATTCCAATTAGTTTAAACACAATAGTTGTGATAATAACTCCAACAAGAATTGAAATTCCTACTGGTCCTGTTGCAGAGGCAAATAAACCTCCAGGAGTTGTAAGAAGAGAAGTTGCAATTAATCCTCCTCCAACTGCACCTAATCCAATTAATGAATAAGCTAATGCAGGAGGTAATCCTGCACCTATTTCTAATTGACTAATTAATGTTCCTGCAACTGTGGCTCCAATAACTGCTCCTCCTAAAGCTCCTAACCAAGGAGTTAATGTACCATACTCAATCAACATTCCAGGAACAACTGTGGTCACTCCAGATTGAGCTGCACCAAACAAAAGCATACCTCCTATTCCTGCTCCTAAATTGCCAAGAGTCCACCATTCTTCTTGAGTTATATCATCTTGTTTTTCAAATTCTTCTTTATCTACAAATCCAATTTCATTTAATCCTAAACTTCCACTAATAGAATTAATTGAAGAAGCTTCTAGAATTTCATTTGTATTTTTTGAATAATCTTCTAAATCATCAATATAATTATCAGAAAGTTTATCTGCTCTTCTCACTCTATATCCTGAATCTGAAAACTCTCCAATATAATTTGCTGAAGCTCCACAATCTCCTAAAGACATACAAAAATCATTTATTTGTTTTGTAAAATCATCATCAAAACATCCTTTGTTTTTCCATTCATCATCTCCAACTTTTTTAATTTTAGCAACAGTACACTTAATATTTGCAATTCCACAAACACTTTTTGCATATTCTGGATTATCTTCTAAATTAAATCCTTTTGGAATTTTTGGAACACAGAACTTAAAATCAACTTTTGCATCTTTTACATCAATTTTCTTTACATAACAATCTGGATTTTCTCCACACTTTTTCATGCCATTATCTTCTGCATTATATTGAATACATAAATCAGCAGTATTTGTTCGGCAAACCGCATTACTTATTTTTTCTCCATCTACACTAGTTATTCGGGATTCTTCACAAATTAAATCTCTTTTATCTCCACAAGAAACATTATAAATTTCTCCTTGATAACACCACAATTTAAAATGCCGACTTCCAGGAGTTGAAACACTTCTTAAATATCCTCTGTCTCCTTTATCAGGATTAACAGCTCCTTGATAATAGCACCAACTTTCTCCGTGTTGTCTGAGATTTCCATTATTATCAACACAAGAAGCTTGCTTACAAACAACATCTTGTTCTGAATCCTTTAGTTTTTCTGTAAATGTTTTATTTCCACAAACATAAGAATTTAATAATAAATTACAATTTCCACAAGTATCTGAATTTGCTTTATTTAAAACACAAGATTCTGATTTTAAAAGAACTTTTCCATTATTCCAACTATGTTCTTTTTGACTTAAAGAACTTCCTTCATAAATATTTTCTTTATTTCCACAACTATCTATCCAATAAACTTCATCTAAGCCCTCTACGCAACTTGTAGTTATTTGTTTTTCACAGTTTGTTTCTAAATCTGGATTAGAACATAAATAGTTTTCATAAAATTCTCCATTTAATTCAGAGCATTTTAATTTAGTTGCGAATTTACAATTTTCATTTAAAACACAAGCTCCTTGAGCCTGAGTCCGAGTTTCTGCCCAGCACAAGAATTCATTATTTATTTCTGGTTTAAAATCTGTTAAAACTCCAGTAGTTTCCTGAATTCTTTTGCATTTTTGTTCTGTAATAAAATAAGATTGTTCTGCTGTTAAACAACATCCAAGTTCACATTCAGGAATATTTTTTAAGCTCCAATTTCCTCCAAAATCTTCACAGGATTTTTTTGGAGAATTAGTTAAACAATCTCCTTCTATTGGATTATAACAGGTTCCTAATCTACACTCTGCAACATTCTCTCTTGAATTCTTAACACAAGTTCCATTGCATAATTCATCACAGGTTTCTGCTGGAAACTCTTGACAAATTTCTCCATTATTTGATTTCAAACAAGTGCTTATAAAATTCTCGCTCGCAGAAACCAATCCTTTGTCTGCTTCATGAATAATAAATGAAAAAGTAAAACTTATTGTCATAACTAAGATTATTTGTATCATTACTCTTACATAAGGTTTTTTCCAAATCATCCTAGAGCACATCCTCTTATTGCAATATTTAATTTTTCCTGAGTTTTTGTATCTAAAATACTATAAACTTTTGTTGAATCTGAAAAAACTTTTAATTCAATTAAATATCTTGGATAAAGATTCATATAGCCTAAATACTCAAAATAACAAAACTCTGCCTCGTTTTTTGCAATATTATTTGCAATAGACGCTAATTCATATAAGGATGTTTTATACTGAAGCTTTAAATCTTCAAAACTCAAAACCTCTTCTGCTTTTGTAATTGAGACGCTTTTGTTTATATTTAGAAAAATATTCTCAGGAGCAAGAACAATCTCAAACTCTTTTTCATTTTCAAGAGAAACTTCATATCCTAAATCTTCAAAGTTTTCTTGAAGTTCTTGAAAACAAGAATCTATTACTGGATTAATATTATTTTCTAATTCTAATTTTATTTCATTTAAAAACATCGGATGTTGATTTATGCAAGGCCCATATAATCCAATATTCTTACACAAATAACTAACTTTTTCATCTGAATATGAATGAAAATTTTCTGGATTAAGAAATCCTCCTTGGCTTAAAACTTTATTAACAGAATTTCTCATTTCTTCTTTAATGCACATTTCCATGAAATTTTTTGGATTTTCTTCTGCTCCTGGAAGATTAAAAATATCTCTTCTAAAAAAAACTAAAACAAACAAAGATGCAACTAATAAAATAGCAATTATAATAAACATTGTAACTTGTGCTTTATTATTCATTTTAATTGATATATTGCCTCCTCAATTACGTGAGATTTATTTCTGTATTTTCTTTTTTTAAGAAGTCTTTTTATTTTTTTTATAATCTCTTCATCAACTGTTGCGGAAATTCTCTTTTTCATCTATTAAAGTAATACTTTATATTACAAAATGTACTTGGTATTACTAACTTAAAGTGCTATATAAACCTTACTAAAAAATATTTATAGAGATTAGTCCTCGTTTTCAACACGCGGAGCAAGAATAAAATTAATTTCCATATGTTCTGGTTTAAACTCAATTCTTAATGGACAATCATTTGAAAATTTTAATACTGTTTTTTCTGAAATTTTAGCTGCCTTTAAAAATTTCTGAAGATATTCTAAACTATATCTTGCTTTTGCATTTTCTCCTTGTATAGATGCTTCATCTCCAGAAAACTCAGATAAAGCAGAATTTATTGCTTTTGCTTCAATTTGAAATTTATTATCCTTTAAAATAAAAGAACAAGCATCTGAAATAACTAAACAGTCTTCTACTGAAGCAATAAAATCAACAGAATTTAATTCTATTTTTGAAGTATATTCTAAATTTGGAACAGGTTTTTCTTCACTATCTATTTCAATTAAATTAAGATTAAAATTTCTCTTAATTCTATCTTGAATTTGAATGTTTAGCATATTTTCTTTTTTTTCTAAAATTAATATGCTTCCAGAACCACATCTTTTTAGAATTTTTTTTAAATTATCTAAATTAACTCCCAGCACTTCTTCATCTGTTTCAAATTGTGAAAAAGCTGTTTTTGGAAGTTTAAAATCTATCATTGCAACACTTGCAGGATCTATTGCAGTTATGCTTAATCCAAACTCATTAACCCTTATTCTAACTTCAAGAACTAATTCAGAAATAATATCTATAATTTTTGACAATAGTAAAGGATTTTCTAATTTCAATAGCATTTTTATAAAAACACGATATTGCTTTTAAGCATTATTATTATTGAGTATAAGGTATTTTTTTAAAGTTTGTATCTATTTATTATTATGTCTGAAATAAGTTTTAAGGAAAAAAGAATTAGATCAATAATTCAGTTATACTATTCTCGTCCAGAAATACAAAAAGCAATCTTTGATTTTTCTAAGAATCGAGAGATTTCTCCAAGATATTTTGAAGGTTTTGGAAGACGTCCAGATAGTTTGCAATATTTAGGAGATATATTCCAACTAGTAAAAAAAGGAGCAACATCTTTTCATTGTTCAGAAGAAATCTGGGAAGATCCATTAAAAATACAAACAGGCATGAATGAAAAACAATTAAATGAATTAAGAACTGGTTGGGATTTGTTAATAGATATTGATTGTAAATGGTTTGATTATAGTAAAAAAGCAGCACAAGCAGTAATTAATGTTTTTAAGCAACACGGAATAGAAAATATTGGATGTAAATTTTCTGGCTCTAAGGGATTTCATATAATTCTTCCTTGGAAAGCAATTCCTGAAAAAATAGGAGGAGAATTTTCTAAAAATCTCTTTCCTGAACTTCCAAGAAAAATAATTGCATACATAAGACACAAAGCAGAACAAGAAATGCTAAAGCTTCTTCCAGAAAATTTCTATGAGGAATTTAAAAATGCCAAAGTAAAAAAAGGAATAAAATGCAACAAATGCAGAGAAATTTCAGAAAAATATAATGTTGCTGTTTATCTCTGTCCAAGATGCCGTAGAAAAGAATTTAGAAAGGTTTTAAGTCAAGACAAAAAACAATACAAATGTCCAGAATGTAACAAACTCTATGAAATAATAAAATCAGAAGAAATTTATGAATGCAAAAAATGCAATATTTCTTCTAAAGAAAATCCAGATAATTTTTCTCAGAGCATTGAAATAGATTTATTTGAAGTTCTTGGATTAGATTTAATTTTAGTTTCTCCAAGACATTTGTTTAGAATGCCTTATTCTCTTCATGAAAAAACATCTCTTTCAAGCGTTGTAATTGATAAGAATAATGTGGCTAATTTTGAAATTCAAAATGCAAGTCCTTTAAATATTCAAATAAAAAATTTTCTTCCAGATGCAAAAGAAAATGAAGCAAATCATTTAATTAGAGAAGCATTGGATTGGACAAAAAATAATGAAATTCAATCTGGTATTTCAAAAGAAAAAATTACAGGAAAATACGCAGATTTTAAACCAATAAATCTGAAAAAAGTAACAGATTCTCAATTTCCTCCTTGTGTTAGAAATATTCTTAAAGGAGTTAATGATGGAAAAAAAAGAGCCTTGTTTGTTCTTCTTAATTTATTTCGTTCTATTGGACTTCCAAAAGAAGAACTTGAAAAAAAGATTTATGAATGGAATAATAAAAATAATCCTCCTTTAAAACAAGGATATATTAAAAGCCAATTAATTTGGAGTTATAGAAGAAAACCAATAATGCCTCCAAATTGCAGAGAATTTTATCAGGGCATTGGAGTTTGTGTTCCAGATAATCTTTGCATAAAAGTAAAAAATCCAGTTAATTACGTGATTAAAAAAAATTTTTCTCAAAATAACACTAAATTTAAAAAGAAGAAATAGCTATTTATAATATGAAAAAGAGGCTGTTAATATTATTTATATTACTTCTTAGTTTATCTTTTATTTCTGCTCAAAATTCATCTACAGATATTCAAGGGCAAATTGATTTAGCTTATGATTGTTTAGATGGAAAAGCACAATGCTCTTCACTTTCAGCTGTTGAAAGAGTTTTCTCTTTATTATCAATTGGAAAATGTAAAGCAGAAGTAATTGCAGATTCTTTAAATTCTGAATGTTGGCCAAATTCAGGATGTGATTTGGTTTTAACTTCTCAGGCAATTTTAGCTCTTGATAAAACAAGTGCAGATACTAGTTTAGCTGAACAATGGTTAGTTTCTCAAAATACTACTCCTTCTGATTTAGAATGGTATTTACAAATTGAAAGCAATTTAGAAACAAGATGCGAAATAACTTATTCAGGTTCAACAAACAAGGTTATTGTAAGAGAAGATAAAACAATTAATACTGGAGCAGGAAGTTGTCTTTCTTTATCTTCTGGAGATTGGTGGTTAAAAGTTTCTCCTTCATGTTATGATAGAGAATTTGAAATCTCTTGTGATGAAGCATTTAAAACAAACCTATTATTTAAAAGAAAAACTTCTTCTATACTGCATGTTTCAGAACAAACTTCTTCTGCATCTGCATTAGGAACCACAACTGAAAAAATAAATTCTGCTTGTTTTATGCAAGATGGAAAATGTGATTATGAAGGAAGTTTATGGGCAACTCTAATTCTTAACTATAAAGGTTATAATATTGATAGTTATATTCCCTATTTAACTACAATGGCAGATGAAAATAATAAATATCTTCCAGAATCTTTTTTATATATTTTAACAGGACAAGATGATTATAGAAACAATCTTCTGTTAAAACAAAAGAGCAATAAATTTTGGGATGAATCAGGAAATAAATTTTATGATACTGCTATAGCTTTAATGTCAATTACAGATGAACCTCAAGAAAAAACTCAAGCCAAGGATTGGCTTTTAGAAATACAAGATTCTAATGGATGTTGGCAAGGAAATGTAAAAAATACAGGATTTTTACTTTATTCGCTTTGGCCAAAAAGTTCTACTTCAAGTGTTTATGATTGTGAAGATTCAGGATATTATTGCCTTGCTGAATCAACATGTCAAGGAGATATTTTAGATAATTACAAATGTCCTGGAGCAACTAAATGTTGTTCAACTCCTAAATTAGTTCAGACTTGTTCAGAACAAAATGGAGAGATTTGCCAGTCTAATGAAAATTGTATTAATGGAAGAACAGAATCTGCTTCAGACTTATCTGCAGGAGAAATTTGTTGTATTGGAGGAACTTGTGAAGAAAAAATCTCAGAAGACGAATGTATAACTTATGGAGGAAATTGTAGAGATTTTGAATGTGAATCAGGAGAAGATAGAGCATACTATGACTGTTCTTATTCTCAAATATGTTGTGTTCCAGGCGAAAAAACAAGTTATTGGTGGATTTGGTTTTTAATTATATTAATTATTCTTCTTGTATTAGGAATAATCTTTAGAAAAAAAATAAGACCTTATTATGATAAAATAATCTCTAAATTTAAGAAAAAGCCAAAAACATTTACTCCTTCAAAACCATTTAAAAAAGCTTATCCTCCTATATCTCAAAAGAGAATGGTTTTTCCAAAGCCCAATCCAATAAAAAAACCCGCTAAAAAAAATTCAGATGAATTAGACGAGGTTTTAAAAAAGCTTAAAGAGATGAGCAAATAAATTTATTAAGGCTTTTTTTCTTATTTATTTATGAAAAAGAGAATAATATTTGTGTTTTTGTTTTTATTATTTTTAATGCCTCTTATTTCTTCAATAGAATTTTCTATGAAATCTAATTTTTCTCAAGAAGAAACTTTAATAGCAAAACTTTCAGGAGATTTTACAAAATCAATTCTTAAACAAGATATTAGTTTATACAGAAAACATGTTAGAGTTGGAATAGATGCAGAAGTTGCAAAAATAGATAATGATTATTATATCTATGCTCATCTTTCAGGAAAAAGCCCTGGAAATTATTCTTTGATTATTAAGGATGCTGAATATAAAAAAGGAAGTAGAGAGATTAAAGAAGATTTAATTAAAAATTTTACAATCTCAGAAGAATATGCTGATTTTTATGTGTTTCCTGGATTTGTTTCAACTAAAGACAATTTTAAACTTACTTTAAACAATCTTTATGATAATGAGTTAAATATTAAATTAAATGTAACTCCTATTTATGGGAATGCTGAATTAAATTATGAAGATGAAGAAGAATATGAAATAGTTCTTAAATCTGGAACAAATGAATTAGATTTTGAATTAATTAGTTTAGATCAAGCAAGTGTTAAAAAAATATATTTAATGTCAGAGAATGTAACTTATGAAATTCCAATATCTTTTTTTATTGATGAACAATCTTCACATTCTAAGGTTTATGATTTTGATATTGCTCCTTTTGAAATAGAATTTACTATGTCTACAAATTCAAATGCAACAAAATTAATTTATATTTATAATACTGGAACAGGAACACTAGAAGATGTTAGATTAGAATTAATTAATCTTGCTCCTTTTGTAACTTTATCAGAAGATAGATTTGGACAAATAATTTCAGATTCAAATGCAAACACAGAATTAAAAATTGTTTCTGGTTCTCAAGACAAACTTCAAGGAAAATTAAAAGTAACTGCAAATAACATTGAAAAAGAAATTCCTATTTTAATTAATCTTAAAAAAGGATATAAAGGAGAAATTGAGCAAGATATTGCTACAACTAAAAATTGTGAAGATGAAGAAATAGGAGGAAAAATCTGCTCTGAAAACGAGATTTGTTCTGGACAAGAAATTTATTCACAAAATGGTTTATGTTGTATAGGAGAGTGCAATGCTCAAGTCTCTGGTTCTTATTTAAAATATCTTGGATATCTAATACTAATTGCAGTAATTTTATTTGTTGGATGGTTTTTCTTAAAAAAATACAAAAATGTTAAAACTCCTTTGGATTTGTTAAAAATAGCTAAAGGAGAAAAATTATAGTTTATTCTTTTTTCTCAGAATCTTTATTTTTTAATAAGCTTCTTAATTTGTCTGTTAGAATTTTCTTTTCCATCTGAATAACTCTTGCTATTTCATCATATCCATGAAGCCTTCTTGCTAATTCATTTAAAATAGCTGTAAAAGAACTATTATCTAAAGTTATTTTTTCTGGATAATTAATTTGAATATTCGCAGGCATATACTTGAAAATAAGTATCATCAAATCAAAAGCATTATCAAATTCTAATTCTATTTCTGCAAAGTTTGTAAAAAATTCTTTTTTGTCTTTTAGTTCTTGAGGTTCATTTATTTTTTTATCTTTGATTTCTATTCCTTTTTCTTGAGATATTTTCTCAATTATTTTCTCAAGTGTTTCAACTAAATGTTCTTTTGGTTTTCCTAAAACTTCTATTATTATTGTAGCGTTTATCTTATCTGAATTCATTTTTTTGTTTAAATTTTAATATTAATGCGCCTGTTATAAATATGGAAAAAGCAACTAATCCATATATCAATAGATTTTGATTACTAATTAACTTTGAATTATTGCTTTTTATATCTTTTGTATTGTTATTTAATTTAATTAACTCAATTTCTGGAAGAGATTTTTTTGTTTTTTCAATAGGAATTATCTCTGGTTTTTTTCTTTTGTTTTTATCTTTTTCAGATTCTTGTTCCTTCTCCTCTTCCTCTTCATTCTCACAAACACAAGCTAATCCTTGTTCTTTTATGTCAGCAAGTTTTGTTTCTCCAATACCTGAAACATTAATTAAATCATCTACAGAACTAAATGGACGAGCATCAATAATTTTTTGAGCAGTTGCTTCTCCAACCCAGATTATGTTATCTAAATCTTCTAGTGAAGCAGTATTAATATCTATTTGTCCTTCTGAACAACTAGCAAAAACAAAATTAATTAAAAATAATATAAATAAAAATTTACAAAAAAAACTGAGCAAATTTTTTTCCTTTTTTCTTTGCATTTTCTAAAGTAATAACCCAATTTTTACCTGAATCTTTTAATTGATTTTTATTTTTTAAATTAAGAAATAACCATCCCTCTCTATTAAATCTTAATGCAAGAACAGGAACTAGAGAAAATATCTCTGAAAAAACCATGAATTTTTCTATTTGCTCTTTTGAAATATACTTAAAAGGTTTTTTACTTGATTTTACTTCAATACAATATTTTCTGCCTTTTTTTCCTGCAATTAAATCACATTCTGCATTTTCCATTACTCCGCTTCCTGCAACTCTTACAGCACGATAATTATTTTCAACAAATTTTTGAAAGAGTTCTCTTTCTATTTTTGAACCTTTTGATTTATTTTTTGGCATTTTTAAAATGTATTATTACTATTGCGATTATTGCTCCGATTGTATTAAAAACCAAGTCAAGAGATGTATTAAAATATCCTCCAACATTGGTATTTTTAATTGCAAGAACTGCAAAAAATTCTATTATTTCATTTAATGCTCCAAATCCCATTCCAATTAACACAAGTAAAAAATAAATTAATTTTTTACTAAATCTTTTATTTAAGTGAGGTTTTAACAAATAATATGCAACTAAAGTAGCTACTCCAAATCCATAAGCATGAACTACTTGGTCAAATTTTAAAATAATATCTCCTGAAATATTAAAAAGATTAACTAAAACCAGATTATACATAACATCTCCATTTATTTTTATTCCTCCTCCACACATATGCAAAAATCCCCAAATAGACAAGGCCCACAATATAAATCTATCAAACTTTGTTTTCTTTAATGTAAATAAGATAAGTAAAAAGAAAAAAACTAAAACAGCAATATACCATAAAAATTCAAAGTTTCTAATACTAAGATAATAAAGAGCAAAAGCTAAAACATAGAGAATTGTAAATATCAAAACCCCCCATAATTTTTTTATATTCATTTTATAAGTCACGAGCTTGAAGTGTTCTTCGTCCATTAGCCTTAGCTCTCTTAATAGCTTCTATTAACATCTCTTCAACTTTTCTTTCCATACTCATTCCAACTTCTTCAGCAACACTTGAAACAGCATTTTCTTTATCAAGCTCTTTTACAACTTTCTTGATATTACTTTTTACAATAAGTCCCATTTTATTTTCCTCTCATGAATGGAAAGAGTATAACATCTCTAATAGATTCTTGTTCAGTAAGAAGCATAATCATTCTATCAATACCTAATCCTAATCCTCCTGTTGGAGGCAATCCAATTTCAACAGCATTTACAAAATCTTCGTCATACGGATTTGCTTCTTCATCCCCTTTCTTTAACTTTTTTTGTTGAGATTCTAATAACTCTCTTTGAAGTATAGGATCATTTAATTCAGTATAGGCATTTCCTAATTCAGCACCCATACAAAAAGGTTCAAATCTTTCAATCAATGAACAAAGTTTTTCATCTCTATGAGTTTTACATAATGGAGTTGTTTCTAATGGATGATCTAAAATAAATGTAGGTTGTTCAATTTTATCTTCGCAAAAGTGTTCAAATACTGCTTGCACTAACCACCCCCAAGATTTTTCCTTAAACATAACTTTATTCTTAACACAAAAATCAAGAAGTTTTTTATCATCCATTTGATGAATATCTATTTTTGCAAATTTCTTTATTGCTTGTGCCATTGTTAATCTTTTCCAAGGAGTTTTAAAATCAATTGTTTTTCCTCTGAATTTTATCTTTGTTGTTTTATTTACCTTCTTTGCAACATATTCATATATACCTTCAAATAATTTCATCATATCATTATAATCTGCATATGCTTGATAAATTTCCATCATTGTAAATTCTGGATTATGCCATCTATCTATTCCTTCATTTCTAAAGTTTCTAGCAATTGTGAAAACTTTTTCATATCCTCCAACAACAAGTCTCTTTAAATAAAGTTCAGGAGAAATTGCTAGGAATAAATCCATTTTTAATGCATTTAAATGAGTCTTAAATGGTTTTGCAGCTGCTCCACCATAAACACTTTGCAAATAAGGAGTGTCAACTTCTTCAAATCCTTTCTTAATTAAGAATTCTCTTATAGCTTCTAATATCTGTGCTCTTTTTTCAAAAACTTGTTTAACTTCAGGACTCATAATTAAATCAAGATATCTTTTTCTATATCTGTCTTCTTTATCTTGTAAACCATGCCATTTTTCAGGCAAAGGCTTAATAGTTTTTGAAAGCATTTCTAATTTACTAACAAGAATTGATAATTGTCCTGTTTTTGTTTTTATTATTTTTCCTTCAACTCCTACAAAGTCTCCAGAATCAACATATTTTTTAAACAATTCAAAAATCTTATCTGGAGTTTCTCCTCTTTGAAGAACTATTTGTATTTTTCCACTAGAATCTTGTAAATTTGCAAACGCAATCTTTCCTATATCTCTTTTAGTTACTAATCTCCCTGCTGTTTTAATTTTAGTTCCTAATTTAGATTTCAAAGCTTCTGCTGCACTTTGTTTTTTATCAAATTTATGAGGATAAGGATTAATTCCCTTTTTTCTTAATTCCTTAACTTTTCTCAACCTCTCTTGAATAATTTGTTTTTCTCTTCCCATAATATAATATAATTTTTGATATTTATAAAAGTATTATCTTCTTCTTTTGTATTTATAATATCCTCTTTTATTTAGTTCTTCATTAACTAATTCATCTGCTATTTGCTGAAATTTATCCCATCTGCTTGCATGAAGATATTTTATTTTTTTAAAATTGTTCTGAAGTTTTTGAACTTTCATAAATAATTTTAATAATCCCCTATTTTTTACTTTATACTCTCCTAGTAATTGCTTAACAACTAATTCAGAATCTAAAATGCAAGTAACAGAATCTTTTGTAAATCTTGAAGCAAGTTCTAATGCTCTAATTAATCCAAGGTATTCTGCAAAATTATTAGTAACTCTCTCTCCAACAAATTCACTGTGTTTAATTAAAATCTCTCCGTTTTTTCTAATTAAAACTCCCACAGCTCCTGGACCAGGATTTTTTCTTGCACCTCCATCAGAATTTGTATAAATCATA